>Ga0116171_10001432_pt1 | contig 23718 bp, 14 predicted proteins | sample AD_JPNHW2_MetaG_FD_89798 | JGI IMG/M metagenome (GOLD analysis project Ga0116171, IMG submission 89798) | Active sludge microbial communities of municipal wastewater-treating anaerobic digesters from Japan - AD_JPNHW2_MetaG | ecosystem: Engineered > Bioreactor > Anaerobic > Digestate | place...
GACTGCAGGGGTGGCCAATTCCGCCATCCCACGAAAGAGGCAGTGTTCTTTAAGTGAATTGGAGATTTAAGTTTCTACCGAATATACTTTTTGCCCGGATGGCGGAATTGGTAGACGCGCTGGTCTCAAACACCAGTGGCAGCGATGCTGTGCCGGTTCGATCCCGGCTCCGGGTACTGCGCCCTCCGAATCCGCCGGCTGGCGGAGGAGGAGGGCTGAAAAAGAGTGTGAGCGAGAGCGAGCACTCTAATCTCTTCCGACCAAACAAGAGAATATATTACAAAGGTTCATATTTCAAGCTTCCTATTGTATGTATCCTAATTAAAATAATCTTCAACCCTTAGCCCATAGTAAATACTGTACATAGGACTTAAGCTCCTATTAATAACAGGTTATAAAATGATATTTGAGTCTTTATTGTAATTTTGTATAATTAAGAAGGGGTGAAAAGTGAATACATTGCCAGATGATAGTGAATTGGTCGATCTACTTCAAAAGGGCAGTCTGGAGGCCTTCGATTTAATTTACGGTAAGTATTCTTCAAAGCTGTATTTATTTAGCCTCAAGTACCTTAAATCAGAAGCTGAAGCTGAGGAGTTAGTTCAGTCAGTTTTTCTTACAGTTTGGGAACACCGTAAAGAGCTAAAAAAACAGTCGTCATTCAAATCTTTTCTTTTTACAATTACTTATAATAGGATATGTAACACCTTTAAAGCTAGAAAATACCATCAGAAATATATTAATGATAAGCTTATTGAGGATGCTCAAATAACCTCAGATTATGAAGAGAATATTAATTATAGGTTAGCTCTCGAGCATGTTAAAAAAGTTATTGACTCACTTCCGGAAAAACAAAGAGCCATCTTTACGAAGAGTAGATTCGAGAACAAATCAACAAAAGAAATTGCTGAAGAACTAGGTCTTTCTATAGGTACTGTTGATAATTATATTTCTGAGTCCCTGAAAATCATACGTAGGAAGTGTCAATTCAAAGGCTTTTCGATTCTGCTATTCTTCTCAATGTTTATAACATAATCCAACCAGCCAATAACTTTATTAAATTTCAACAGTCTCCCCTTTCGTATAGGAATAGAAATATTTGAGCATTTTGAGATAACCATCAAATTTAATATCAGACATTTAATTACAAACAACACGGTAAAAATTCTCTAAATTATTATTCTTGGAGAGGAAAATTTTCATTTTTCAGATGAGATTCTAGTTGCTGGATTGTATTAATAATAAATCAAAAACCAGATTAACAGAAATTAAAGTTTTAACATTGAAAAAAGAAGATATAGAAAAGATTGATAAGTATATTCAGGGGATCTCTGATGAGGCGGAAAACGACTACGTGAATTCCCTATTTATTGATGGAGAAAATAATCCAGTTTTACGCGATTTCATTGAAAAGGACTGGAAGGACTTCCCAACAAATACCTCTGGAGACAACATAAAACTAAACCGGATACTTGACAGAATTCACCACATTATTCATTTTCAAGACAATCAGAAAAAGAAAAGTAAAGTCTTCAGGATTTTTGTAGTGTACAGGAAAATTGCTGCAATTCTGTTACTGCCCTTGATTTTAACTGGAATCTTACTCTATTTGACACTCTCAGGCAGAAATGATAATTTACTGACTAAGGATGCCTCAGTTATGATTTATGCACCTATGGGATCAAGGGTTTCATTTGACCTACCTGATGGCACTAAGGGGATGCTTAACAGTGGATCCTATCTTACCTATTCTTTGCCATTTATTCATAATAGGACAATTAATCTAGAGGGAGAGGCATGGTTTGAGGTCACTCACGACATACATAATCCTTTTAATATTAATGCAGGTTCCTCTCTCGTTAAGGTTTTAGGTACTAGTTTTAATTTAAGTGCTTATCAATCTGAAAATTATATAGAACTAGTCCTCTTAGAGGGAGAAGTAGAATTCTCTAACGCTGAACTTGATGAGAAAATTAAGATTTTACCATCTGAAAGATTGATACTACAAAACGACATAATAAATAAATCAACAGTTGACCCACTAAAGTATAATGCATGGACTAATGGTAAATTAGTTTTCAGAAATGATCCAATGACGGAAGTTGTAAGACGAATTGAAAGATGGTATAATGTTAAGGTTGAGCTTGCAGACAAAGAACTTGAAAATTATTCATTTCGGGGCACCTTTCAAGATGATAAACTTGAAGAAGTCTTGAAATTCTTAAGTTTAACTTCTCCAATTAAATATCAAATCACTCCACGTCAACAATTACCAGACGGAACATTTGATGTTGAAAAAGCTACTATCTACTTAAAGAAATGAAATTATTAACTCTAATCCTTAAAATCATGGAAAGAATTAATTCGCCTTAAAATCATCACGATAAAAAAAGGAAATCGTGCTACCGATTTCCTTAAAAAACATCATTCGATATTTTTTAACTCAAAACATTACAAATCTATGAAAAAACACTATCCTTTAGGGGTAAATTTTACTTATTCCCTAAAGAAAATTTCGAAAATTATGCGTATAGGAATATTTCTACTTATTTGTGGAGCTCTTCAGACTTATGCCATAGACAGTTACGCACAGAGGACAAGACTATCTATTGATGTGTCTAACCAAAAGCTAATTACTATCTTAGATCAGATCGAGAATGAGAGTGAGTTTTATTTCCTATATAATGAAAAATTGCTTGATACAGAACGCGAAGTATCTATTACTGAGGAAAACCAGTTAATCGGGGTCATATTAAATGAATTATTTAGCGGTACAGATGTAATTTACACAATAATAGACCGGAAAATAATTCTAGCTCCAAAATATTTAAGTGAAAAAGAAGAACAACAGCAAATAACAATTTCTGGAGCTGTTACTGATGCTTTAACTGGAGAACCATTACCGGGCGTTAACGTCATCGCTAAGGGGACCTCAAATGGTTGTTTGACTGATATAAATGGGAAATACTCTATTGTTCTCCAAGATCGTAATACAATTCTTTCCTTTTCATTTATTGGATATTCTTCTCAAGAGATTCCAGTAACAGATCAAACTGTGATTAATATAAAGCTGGCTCAAAGCGTTTCCGCTTTGGATGAAGTTGTTGTAATTGGATATGGGACGATTAGAAGGGAGGATTTAACTGGATCAATTGCAAGTGTTAAGAGCTCAGATATTTCGGCATCACCGAAAAATAATTTAAGCCAGGCATTACAAGGTCTGGCTTCTGGTGTACTTGTTCAACAGAACTCAGGTCAACCTGGTGCGGGTATACAAATACGAATAAGGGGAACCAACTCAATACAAGGAAGCAATGAACCACTCTGGATAATTGATGGATTCCCTGGAGATCAATCTATGTTAAACTCCACGGATATTGAATCTATCGAAATATTAAAAGATGCATCCGCGACTGCTATTTATGGATCCAGAGGTGCAAACGGAGTAATTATTGTAACAACAAAACGTGGTAAAGAAGGCTCTACTAAGGTTGAGTACTCAGGGAGCTACAGCGTCCAATCAGTCTCCAAAAAGCTGGATTTGATGGATGCTACTGAGTATGCGAAACTATATAATATTTATACCAAGGAAAAACAAGGGGCAGAGTATTTCACCCAAGACCAAATTAATAAATTTGGCAAAGGGACAGATTGGCAAGATATTATTTTCCGTAATGCTCCAGTTCAAAATCATTCAGTGAATATTTCTGGAGGTACAACAAAAACAAAATTTTCCGTTGGTGCTAGTTTATTAGATCAAGCTGGAATAATACAGAGTTCCGATTATCGAAGACTAGTTTTACGAGCCAATATTGATCATGATATAAGCAAGGTATTCTCTGTCTCATTTAGCACCATTTTAAATCGCACGGATCGGAAAACTATTAACGAAACTAATGTTACAAGATGGACTTTGGAAGCACCTCCCACTGTCGGACCCTATCTTGAAGATGGTAATTATCGTCTGCTTAACACAGTGTATCCATTCAGCCCTGATGATCTTGGCAATCCGGTAGCTTATTTTAATGAAGTATCTAATAAAAACTTCTCGAATAATGTGATGAGTAACCTTGCACTCACCATAAAACCCATAAAAGACTTATCTATAAAAATCTCTGGAAATGCATCTAACATTGATTCTCGCTCAGATAGTTATACTAGTACTAAAATGCCACAATCATCATCAGCAGCATCAATTGGAACTAGTAATGCTTTACAATTGAATTTTGATAATGTTATAACCTATAACAAAACTTTTAATTCAGTTCATAATTTAATTGTCACTGGAGCAATAACATATGAAAATTATGTTTATAAAAATGTTGGAGCATCCGGAACAGGATTCCTTAGTGATGTTACTGAGACTTACAATGTTGGCTCAGCAACAACTATTGGAGTTCCTTATTCATCATATTCAGACTGGACACTTTTATCCTATATCGGGCGTGTAAATTACTCATTTAAAAGCAAGTATCTGGCCACCGCAACAATTAGAGCTGATGGATCATCACGCTACAGCAAGAATAATAAATGGGGTTATTTCCCATCTGCAGCTATTGCGTGGAAGTTCTCTGAGGAAGAATTCTTTAAAAATGTTCCAATCATTTCGGATGGGAAACTTCGAGTTGGATATGGGGAAACTGGTAGTACATCAATAAGCCCTTATTACACATTAGATATGCTTGTCTCCGGTAAAGTATGTCTTGCTGATAAACTATATACTTTTTTTGCCCCTGGTACAAGATTACCTGCTGATCTAAAATGGGAAACTACCTCTCAATTTAATGTAGGTCTTGATCTTGGGATTCTAAACAATCGAATAAGATTGACAGCAGACTATTATATAAAAAATACACGAGATTTGCTCAATACTGTACAACTTCCTCGTTCACTAGGTTATGCGACAACGATACAGAATATCGGCAAGATACAAAATAAGGGAGTCGAGATTCAGGTTGATGCAGCATTATTCGAAAAAGCTTTTAGATGGGATATTTCAGGAAACATCTCATTCAATAAAAACAAAATTGTTGCCCTTTATGGTGGACAAGATATTAAAGGATCAATTTATTCGGTAACTGTTGATAATAGCTATGTAAATGTTCTTCGAGAAGGAAAGCCTTTTGGGGCATTTGTCGGATTTATAAATACTGGAATAGACGAAACTGGACATTTCACTTATAAAGACATTGACAGCGATGGTAAACTGACAGATGCTGATCGAACATGGATTGGAGATCCTAATCCTGATTTTATCTATGGCCTGAATTCCCGAATGTCATGGAAAAACTTCAATTTTAGCTTTTTTGTACAAGGTTCACAGGGCAATGACATCTTCGGATTGACTTATATCCATGAGAATTTTCTTTATTACCAAGGATTTAATACACTTAAAGAGGTACTTTATGACCATTGGTCACCGGATAATCCAAATGCCAAATTCCCTAAGATTGACTATAGCATGACCACTAAATATTCTGATCAGTTTGTTTTTGATGGCTCATACTTACGATTAAAAGATATAGAATTTGGATATAATATCCCCCTAAACAACCAAAGAGCAAGTTGGCTTAAGGGCGCATACGTCTATGCTAGTGGCCAAAATTTAATTACTATCACTAGTTATCCATGGTGGGATCCGGAGGTTAATTCAATGGGAGGCAGTAATTCCGTAAATCAGGGTCTAGACTATTATTCATATCCCACTGCCAAGGGATTTACATTTGGGATTAAATTATCATTTTAAAAAGAAGTACAATGAAAAAAATACTTTTGCTAGCTGCAATTATAATTCCTCTAATCTCATGTGAAAAACTACTGGAGGAAAATCCAAAATCTATTGCAAGTGAGACATTTTATAACACGGCTGCTGAAGTTGAAGCAGCTGTAAATGCCATATATTACCCGGTAGGTGTATCCCAATTAACCAATGAAATTAATTTGGTAGAAGCGTTAGCAGATTATGAATACGGGAAAGGTTCACTATCATATATTAATGATTACATTGGATTTAGTTCTGCGAACATCACTAACATGGGGTATCTATGGGAAGCTTACTATTTAATGATTCGAAATGCAAATTTGGTAATTTTAAATACACCAAATGGAACTGGAACAACAGAATCTCAAAAAAACCAATATATTGCTGAAGCTAAATTCCTTAGAGCTCTTGCGTACTTTCATTTAGTTAGACTTTGGGGAGCGGTTCCACTTCGAACTGAAGAAACTATGAAAGATATTGATCTTGTAAGAACTCCTGTAAATACAGTTTACGATTTCATTATTAATGATTTATTGTTTGCTGAATCCAATTTACCTGATAATCCTCGTTTAGTAGGCACCCCATCAAAATGGACTGCAAAAACTTTGCTGGCCGATGTTTATCTAACCGTAGAGAATTATAATGGGGCAAGGGATAAGGCAGCAGAAGTCATTTCATCGGGTAAATACTCCCTGGTTGAAATAAGATCCACAGAAGATTTTGTTAAGATTTATGGACCCGATCTGGTCACAAGCACCGAGGAGATTTTTTATTTTAAATATAGTCGTGAATATGGATTAGGTTTTTTAAACTTCTTACATTATCCGTCTGATGGCTATAAACCTTATGGGGCTAATTATTTTGCTCATTATACAAAAGCTGGCCATCCTTTCTATCTTAACTGGGATAATAATGATTTACGTAAGCAGAATAATTTCTATTTGTGGGATATTGCTTTAGGTAATGATACCTATCTATTTAAAAAGTTTATTGATCCACAGGGATTTACTAATGCACCAAATGACTGGCCAATGTACCGATACGCAGAGGTTCTATTAATTTATGCAGAGGCCGATAACAGGGTGAATAAAAATCCCACTCCTTTGGCTGTAGAATATTTAAATATGGTGCACCGTAGGGCATATGGCTATGACACAAAAGTTTCCTCGCCTGTAGATTTCAAAATTGAGGATTATGATGAGGATTCATTCTTTGAATTAGTTCTGCAGGAGAAAGGTTATGAAACATTCGATGAAGCAAAACGATGGTTTGATCTCCTCAGAACGCGCAAGGCACAGGAAGTAATCAAAGAGACTTTTAATATAGATATGGTCACAAGTATGTTACTTTGGCCAATCCCTGTTGGTGAGACTGGTTATAATAAACTTATCGGACCAAATAATCCAGGATACTAATGTTTCTATAGTAACCCTGGCCTTTTGCCAGGGTTACTTATTGTTATAATCCTTAAATAGTAAAAGGGTTCAAAAAACAAAAACCGTTAAAAGTATCCTTACTCAGTTTATTTCTAGCTGAAGTAGAAAATATTTGAAAATATTTGTGCTAAAAAAATAATAGAATGATTAAAAGATTCTTAATAGTCAGTACTTGTATATTTCTACTGACCAATAACGCGAAAAGCTATAATAAAACCATCACCGTTGAACATTCATATTTACCTGAAATACTTTTAAAAGAGGGTGTTGCATCCTCTACTCTTTCAAATTACATGAAGGAAGCTTGGGATATCTCATGGAAACGATTCTATCGCCCAGAAACACAATTATTCTATGATTACTTGATTAGTTATAAACATGGAAAATGGTTGAGTCATCTTCCTAAAGCAGAAGAAGTACTTCGAGGATATCCCAATAGCTATGGTTACGGTACAGGGATGGAAGATTGCATGATATCAGCAGGAATAATGTTATGTATGATTGTGGATCGGTATGCGGTCACTCATGATGAAAAAATGAAAAAGTATGCCCTTTTAGTAGCACAAGGAATTTTTCGATGTGCAACAGTCCATGGTATTCCAGGATTTTTGGCTCGAGGAGTTTGTGTGGAGGATCAAAAAAGTATTTACATTGCATCATCAAGGGATCAATATACTCATGCTGTTCACGGTCTTTGGTACTACTTTAATAGCCCTTTATGTGACTCTGAAACTAAGATTGAAATAGGAAAAGTTTTGTCCTCTATTGCAGATCGTATGGAACAAAATGTTACTCCTGAAAATGATTATGATTTTTTACGGGCAGATGGGTCACGGGATCCAAGAGGTATTTCCAGGATGTGGAATGTCAGCGGGCATGAAGCAGCTCGTTTACCAATGATTTATGCCGCCGCCTGGAATACTACTGGTAATACAAAATATTATGAACTTTATAGAAGGTATATAAAACAGGCTGTTGACCAGTCTTTTAAAGCAGAGCCTACAACCACTACTTATGCACTTTTGCAGATGCAATGTTCTTTTGAGCTTCTTAAATCTTTGGAGCAAGATGATGATTTGAAAAAACAAATGGACGAAATAATGACATTGGTTTCTAAACTCGTGTATTCCAGAGCCATAAATGCAAATAAGACAGCTTCGACTTTAGATTTGACAATGCTTACAACAGATTGGAGGACCGGCGTCGGAATAAATACAGGAAGTGAATATCGAAAAGTATGGTACTGCGTACGTGAGAGCGGTGAAGCTGCACTGACATTACTTATTGATCCAAACAATTCATTTACAGAAGAACAAAATGAACTTCTTAAAAAGGCCATTACTCGTCTTGACTACAAACATGTTTCTACATCTGGAATATTCTATCTTCAAGGCGCTTACTGGAAAGCTCGACGGTGTAAGATAAGTGGTTTTTAAGTATTTGAAAATGGAAGGTTAGAGGTTAGTTAATAATTTGGGAATTAAAAGGGGCTGTTTCATTAAGAAAATGAACAGCCTCTTTATTATTGGATTGATCAAAATCGACTTACACCTAAACGTCAATTTTTTTCGCTAAGATCTTCCAATGTAATGGACTAGAGGGTTCAGATTTAGAAAAGATTTCTGCTCTGCTTTGCTTTGTCTGTTTAACAGACACGGAGTGCAGAATATGTTTTTCCGCTTCCTGATGGACCCTGTAGACCCATTTTGATCACAGCTTGATTCTCCTGTGCTTTTTGTAATTGTAATTCTATGTTTAATAAGTTTAATGTTACACACAAAAAGAAAAGGAAGCTGTTGACCTCCTTTCCTTTCTTCAAAACTCGAAAGAACCTTTGACGGCCTCTTTCTCGAAAACCGCCTCTTCGACCGAAGCTTCATCAGGCGGATATGCCCAGAGATGGTTGAGAGTTATAACCTCTCCAGTCTCTTTGACTGTGTATTCGTACGGATCTGAGACAATTTTGGTCACTTTCCCGGGCAGCTTGCTCCGATAAGCTCCACATCCCAATTTAAGCTTGATGTCAGTTTTGAATCCATATTACGTATTATTTTCTTTAAATATATACGTATCACTAAAAGAGACCACAAAGTTCAATTAATAATTTTCCAATTGTACAGAATTGCTTAGGCTTCCGGGGCTTTGGCGATGTGCCTAAAAAGATCCGTTTTATTTTTCAAAATCCAGTTCGGGCAGAATTACCATAAATTCCTTTTCTTTTTCAGGGCCTTTCCAAAACAGGATAAAATTAATTCTTGCGGTTGTTAATTGATATCCTTGATCCTTAAGATGCGAGATTGTCTCGTTAAATTTCTTTGAGAATTTTAAGACTATATCTCCCGAACTATTAGCACAACCTTCGTCCATACTTATTAAAATATCACCAGGGACCAGGCGATTAATCTGAGATTGTCTGTATTCAAAGAATCCAAGATTAACATCAACAAAAGATAGCTGCATTGAAAGTTTCTCAGGTGGCAGGTAACTATTGACATCAACAATTGAAACAAGTCCTTCTGCCTTAAAGTTGTCAAAGAAATTACTATTGTGATGGATGAAAAGGTTTTGTTTGGCTCTGGTCATTGCGACATACAACTGACGTTTCTTTTCATCACTTGATAAGTCACAATTTTCAAGAACAATAAAAACATTGTCAAATTCTTTACCTTTTGATTTGTGTATTGTTGATACAAAGATAGTTTCTCCATCTTCTCCCAGAAAATCTTCTAATTTTGATTCACGTATAAACACTTCTAAATCAGAAAAATATTTGATCCTGGTATTTGTGGATTCGAAGTCTCTTATTATGTTTCTACAGATTTCCAGTTTAGAGCTATTGCCAAATTTTCTGAATAACTCTGTTTTACTTCTTGCCCAGGTTTCATCACTAATTGATGGTGAATCATCCATTGATTTAAGATTCCCCAGGAAGTAACGTACTTCTAAAAGATTATACAAATTGAAGCCGTCATTGGTTTGGATAAGCTTTGCTTTGAATCCATTTTTTAATAGGAGACCGGTAATATTAAGTGCTTCCTTATTTGTTTGGGTTAAAATGCATGTGGTACCAGACAGGTCAGTCGAAATAATGTCATTTACGGCAGGAACTATTAAATTATTGCTTAGATACTTAACTGTTTTTAAAACTCCATTCCCCTTATCATATGCAACTATTGGTAATGTTTTTAATCTATGGCCAATTGTCTTAACAAATTGATTTGAGAATGTTACCAGGTTGCTTTTGCTACGAAAATTATCAAAGAGTTCATACTTTTTTGCTTTCTTTTCTGTAATAAACTTCTCCAGGTAGACAGAATCTGCTCCTCTGAATGTAAAAATGTTCTGATCATCATCGCCGACAGCAAGTACTCTCATATCCTCATTTTCTTCAATTAAAACATTAATGAGATTGTACTCATCAATATTAATGTCCTGTGCTTCATCAATTACAAGAACCATTTTTGATATTCGACTCTGCTCGACTTCATGATTTTTAATCTTTTCAATAGTAGTTTTAAGAATCTCATCAGATTTTTCAAGACTTCCAACTTTCCCTAACAGGTCAAAACAGTACGAGTGGAACGTTTTGATTTCTATATAATTTGCTGCATTGCCATATAGCCCTATCAATCTCTTCTTAAACTCCGTAGCCGCTGCTCTGGAAAAGGTAAGCATCAACAGTTGTTCGTGTTTAATGTCCTCAATTAAAAGCAGGGAAGCAAGTTTGTGGACCAGCACTCTAGTTTTTCCGCTTCCCGGTCCTGCGGCAATAACTATGTATTTGGATTCTTTATCATTAATGATTGCTAATTGAGCTGTTGACAGGGATCCGAATAACTGACGAAATTTTGCAGGAGTTAAATTTCTTTTTATATCATCAAGCCGACTTCCTTTGAAATATTTATTGAGAAAAACAGGATAGTTAAGTTTAAAATAGTCTTCCACAAATTGCAGCGCACCCCGATAATCCTCAACCATTTTCTTTGCATATTCTCCCACAATATGAATCTGCTGTACTTTATTCTGATAAAACTGATCCAGTTTCTGATAATCTTCTTTTTTATATTGTGCCTTATTATTCTGTTCGAGTTTTTCAATGGTCAACTTATTATAAACAACCAGGAATCCTCCTTCTATCTTAATTGCCTCAATTCTTGATAAATAAAATAATGTATCTTCAATATCATCTGTTGTAACTTCGTATTTGAATAATTCGAGACTCTTTTCGTAAGCGTCTTTGAGCTCAATAACAGAGAATTCTATTAATATCTCCTCAGCATTTTCATTTGCATTATTGTCAATTTTTCCATAAAGGAAATCAACGATGAATTTTGCCAGGGAATGTCTCTTTTTTAACTTTTCCTGCAAAACATCTTTAGGTTGGGTGCAAATGATTGCAATATGGTTTTTAGAGTTCTCAAGATTTTGCCTTTTAATCCAATTCTTAATCCCCCAAAAATTGATAATGGTCTTTAACTTGTTTGGTGTAATATTTTGACAACCTGATTCAACAGCCTTCTCATTCAGTTCTTTGAGATGATAGGTTTTTTCTTGTTCTTCCAGCTGCTGAAAGAAAAACTCTTCTATTTCCCGGTAGGTTTCAGCAATTGATTTTGACCGGTTAACAGCGTCTCCTTTTTTTATGAAAGCAGTCAGGTCTTTGGTGTCTGCTAAAATCTTCTCTTCCCGGAGTAAGGTAATAATTTTGATTACTTCTTCCTTTACTATACCAAGGTGATCAGAAATATAATCAATTCTGGATTCAGCAACTTCGTCATTGGATTGTCTCTTGCTTTTACTTGAAATTAGTTTTTTTATAATCCGGATTGCTTTTACTTTTTGCGTTTCATCGAAAAGTTTTGACGCGTTTATTTTATCGATTGCATCCTGGGCACTTTTAGTCAAAATACTATTTGCAAAAATTCGTGGCATATTTTGCCCTCGTTTCAAATAGCCAGCCTCTTCCAATGCCGAAATTGCCGTTGTTACACGTGTTTCAATTTCTGATATTCCATCATCCCAGCCAGCCTTTCTGGCAATCTCCAGTGCAGAATTTGAAAGAGTCGAGCTGAACTTTGTAACCTCTTTTATTGCCTTCCAAACCTGCTTAATCTCCTTTATGGTTAGTTTGGTTTGATTAAGAAGCGTAAAATGTTTTCCAAGATCATCCTCATTATAAAGAACATAACAATCTGCAATTATGTTTTCATCCCGGCCGGCTCTTCCTGCCTCCTGAACATAGTTTTCCAAAGAATCAGATATTTCGTAATGGATAACCATTCCGATATCTTTCTTGTCGACACCCATGCCGAAAGCAGAAGTTGCCACCATTATTTGCACGTCCCCTGAGATAAAAGCATTCTGGTTTTCAGTTTTTTCCTTAACGTCCATTTTCCCGTGGTAAGGTTTTGCATTGAAACCATCTTTGTTCAGGGCCTCGGCTAGCTGATAAGCTTTTCTTGTTCGTGATACGTACACAATTGTTGGACAATTTTTGCTTTCAATAAGGTCACGAAGCTTACTATATTTATCTTGTTCATTGTTGTTTTCAAATACCTTATATTGAAGATTTGTTCTTGACTCACCCGATCTGTAAATCTCAAGATTCAGCGATAATTTTTCTTTAAAATAGTCGAGAATATCTTCAATCACCTTTTGTTTTGCTGTTGCAGTAAAACAGGAAACAGGAATTCCTTCCTGAAGATTCTTCTTTTGCTGAAGTGACTTGATAAAGTCACCGATATACAGGTAATCGACCCTGAAATCCTGTCCCCACGATGAAAAACAGTGAGCTTCATCAATTACAAACCTGACAATCGTTCTTCCTAATAACAGTCTTTCAATAGTCTTAGATCTCAGAGATTCAGGTGAAATGTAAAGTATTGAAGCCGAACCATCCTCAACTCTTTCAATTGATTTACTCCGTTCGATTGGATCAAGTAAACCATTGATAGTAACGGCATCTGTAATATTGAGCTTCTCCAGATTATCAACCTGGTCCTTCATTAATGACTGTAACGGAGAGATTACGACAGTCAATCCTTTCATATTCTCTCCACTCATTAAGGCAGGTAACTGGAAGGTTAATGATTTTCCGCCGCCAGTGGGAAAAACAACCAGGATGGATTTATTTTCTATAGCCGCTTTAACAGCATCTTCCTGCAAAGGTCTTTCACCATATTTTCTAAACGAATTAAATCCAAAATAATGACTAAGGCCTGTATGATGATCCCACGCTTTATTGCAGTATTCGCATCCAGTTATGCATGGCTTTTTTCTAAGAAGAGACATTATTCTCTCAACTTCCGGATAATTTTTTAATACCCATGGGGGAGTAACAGAGTATCTGTTATTGCAATTTATTAAAGCCAGACAATATGCTAACTCAATTGAATGCGTCGCAATTATATCTGCTAACTTCGAATTGCTGCAAATAGCATTGGTGAATTTTTGACGTATTATATTTTCCGGATTATCAGAACTCCCGGTTTTGAAGGAGATGTATTCAAAAAATGACTGAAACTCATTTTTATCTTTTAGGAGGAGATAATAAATACTTTTTAATGAATTGTCAAGCTCATTGAAAGCTGAGACCTCATCATTAAACAAATCTCTTGCTTTAATGGAATCATTCAAAGGATTATTTAACTCTTCTGTCTGAAGCTTATCATCTTTCAAAAGATGATGATATGGCCTCATCGGAAAAAGCAAGGGAGAAAGATATAAAGTATCAATTACCTTAAATTGAGGAATACCATAATTATCAAAAGCCGTTTGAAGATATTTCAGATCATGGTTAAGTATGTTGTGTCCGCAAATAAACCTTGATCCACTGATAAATGAAATGAAATCTGAAGCCGAACCTGAATGGAAAGAATTCCCGTTATCCATAATCCCTCCAAAATCACGGATCACTTGTTCTTTCAGACTAACCTCAGTATCAATAAATGTAATGTAACTCATTTCTCAGACTGTTTCAGATTCTTTCAGAAAATAGAAGTGGAAATTTATGAATATACCTGTAAATAGTTTTGATTAAATGTCATCAAATTCCTCAATTATAATCTTAGCTTAACAGGATTTCCAAATCCAAAAGGGAAGAAAGTACTCTCAGATACTCCTTCAATACATTCATGGTCAGAATATTCCTAATTCCGGAGAGAGATTGATCTGGGATCTGTCTTGTCCTTGAAGAATTTCATATGATTAAGGTACATAACTGCTCTGGTTGACAGGAGTGCTTTATTGAGTCGAAATATCAACAAATCCACGAGGTTTTCAGACGACCTGTCCCAATCCTTCGTGAGGCTAATGGCCCGGCGGTAGGGTTCACTAAGCGTACCCCAATGCAAGCACCGGGCATCTCGAGTTTTCGGGAATAGTACTCCTCGCCCGTGGGGCCAGAAAGCTGTCACGGTGCAAGGAGGGTATGGCGCACTTTTTGCCGTCCAGGTACAAAGTTTGTCGAGTATTACGCGTGTCGCGGTACAAGTTTGATCGGAGCCGTGAATTTATTACCGTTTACAAACTTGGTTGCAGGCACAGGCACAGTGTCGCGGTACATAGCTGATCGAAACCAGAAAACTGTCAAGGTATATTGGGTTTTAATTTCGAGCAGATGCGCTTGTCTGGGTGTAAGAACAATTACAAAACTGTCCTGGGCGCAGGAGCAAAAGCAAAAAGTGTGGTAAGCCTATTAACTGTCCCTGTTAGTGTTAGTGATTTCTTTTGTTCTGGTAAGAAGTCCTGTTAATTTGGTAACAATTACGGAAATGTCTATTTGCAAGCTCTTTTAAAAGCTCTGGTTCTGCATCAGCCAGTGGGGCTTTTAAATGTGCTTGCAAAACTTTATGAATTAGGAGGATATTTTTCTAAATCTAGCTTCAATATCCTTACTTAAGTCCTTAATTACATCATCTACAATGTCTTTCATATTGACTTCTTTTGCAATTTCACCTGCTGAATGAATCAAATCACGATAGAAATGTTGATCACCAGTGAACCTATGCCAGAAGTCTTTACCCATATAAACAGTATATTCCTTTTCTAAAGCTTTTACAAAGGAATTTTTTTCACTGTCTTCACCATATGTAAGACAGAAAACCAAGTCTGATAAGTCAATTTTTAAATTATTCGTTCTTGCAAGATTTTTGACAGCCTGAAAATGGTCCTTTATTGTTTTAATATCATCTTTATTTATAGCATTTGGACCAGATTTAAGCTGACAATACTTTTTCCTTTTATCAATCTGATCAACAAACTCGATATCAATACCTGTTGTAGTTGAACCATATGCCCCTAGGACTTTTGTGATAAAAGTTTGCATCTGAGTACCAAAAGAAGTTGTAATTGAAGTACCCAAAGCTCTTGGATATACTAAAGCTTTTGCTAATGATTTAGGATTTGAGTTTCCTTCTAGGTAATTCGCTATGTAATAAAGCAGAAATGGATTGATATTAAACTCATTTATGTCTTTGAGTTTCTCAGTGTTTTTTCTATGGCTTTCAATTAATGAGTCCTTGAACCATTCTTTAAAGCTGTTAAGTATTTTATCCTTTTCTTTTTGATTCATTTCTATTTGGCCTAAAGATGTCTGTATTAATAATTTCGCACGCTAAGTTATAAATTACGTTTGTAGAAACAGCATTGCCAAATTGCTTTTTTGCAATATTTTCATCTTTATGGACCGCAAACCAACTTGGGAAACCTTGAAGTTTACCAGCCTCCTTCGCATTGATTTGTCGATATTGTTTAGGCCTAATAATCTCTTGAATAAATTGCTCTTTATATTCTTTTGGTGATGTTCCTTTTATATTTTTTAAAGCGATAACGTCTTTGGTACCGGTTGCGGTTAGGGTAGAAAAAATATTAGAATGAGGAAGATAAATTCTATAGATATTATTTATACCGGCCGAATTTTTTGAATTAACAAACACATAACCTTGATTGTCAATGTGTTTTAAAATTTTCTTCTTTATGAGATTTTTTAATTCTTCCTCCTTTAAATTTGGGATCAGAGAAGTTAATTGATGAAATGTAATAGGATTACCATCAGCATTTCCATAGATTTTTTTTCGTCTGTTTTTAAGAATTGTAAGGCAAATTCCCTTTTCTCGTTTTGTGGTTTTTATTATGTCCCAGGAATGTACGGTGGTGTGTCCATTCCGAGTATCACATAAAACAAAGAAGTCATTAACCTCATTGATTTTTTGAAATCTGTTCCTTCCCATGGGGATTTTTTCACCGAATATTTCTTTTGGATCGAATGTCATTTTTTCAACATTGATTTCCTTCTCCGTGAGACCATCAATGATTTCATATAAAAAGGATTTCTTTTCTGTGGATTTTGGAAATTTAAACGGTTTTTTGAGCTTTAAGTCTTTTCTAAAACCTACAATGAAAATTCGATCTCTATTCTGTGGTAATCCAAAATCGTAAGAGTTAAGTAGTTTGTGCTTTACATTATAGCCAATTTTCTCAAAGCTTTCTATAATTAAATCTAGATTTGCTTTATTTCTAGGATCAATTAGTCCTTTGACATTCTCAAAAATAAAGGCTTTAGGGGTATTGAGTTCGACAACCCTTATGGAATCATGCCATAGTTTCCCTCGTGGATCATCAAATCCCCTCATTTTCCCGGCAACTGACCATGATTGGCAAGGAACTCCACCCGCAATAAGATCAACCTTAAAAGGTAATTTATTAATATTCGTAATACTTCCCAATTCTAATTCATCTGAATTCCTTCGACCGATGAAGTTAGTTTTATAAGTTTCTATGGCGTTCTTATCAATTTCAGAGAACCCTACGCATTTACCTCCTAATTCTTCGAGAGGAATTCTAAAGCCACCTATACCTGAGAATAAATCAACAAATGTGAAAAAATGTTTTTCTATAAGGAAATTATTATCGATATACTCTTTAATTTGTTCGATACATCCATCGAGGTTTTGCTTTATCTCATGCTCCCAGAATCTAAAGACTTTCCAGTTAGATTTTTTAAGTCCATAAGTCACTTCACTATCTCGTAGAATGTTTTTTTCAATTTTCGCTGACCAAAAATCTTGATTATTAATTATTTTCTGTTTTTCAAAATTGTATCCATGCCAAAAGTCACCATCACAGAAGATGGCAATTCTAAACCTAGGTACAATGAAATCTGGATTCCCTACAATGTTTTCAATTAATTGATTTGGTCTGCAATAATTAATTCTCTCTCGAATCAAGGCCATCTCGAATTTTTTTTCAAGAGAAGTATCTTTACTTGGTATCTTCTGCATAGTTTTTGAGGTGATTCCAGAAGGATCTTTTAGTTCATAAGTGACTTCAGAAATAGTCCTCTTTTTCCTTCTCGGGTATTTTAAAGTCGGTTCCACCTGGCCGAAGATGTTTAATTGATCATCTTCAAGGATGGATATTGAATCATCTGGTTTTATATATGCTTTCTCTTTCATCTCAAGCACGACTAATTGATTTAAAATACTTTACCTTCTTTTCTGCTGCCTTAAGAATTTTTTCAGAACCTTCCTCTTCCATAATTTTATATGCTATTTGGTCACTTAAGAATTCTGAAAGTAGCAAAGATTCATTCTTATTAAAGATCAGTGCTAACTTTCTGATCTGCTCTTTCGTGGGTTGTCTCTGATCGCGTTCAATTTTCCCTAAAAGAGACGGATCAATGTCAAGTTGTGCTGCAATTTTTCTCAAGGGTAGACCTAATTCTTCGCGAAGATTTCTGATGCATTCTCCGAAAGTAAATATTCTTTGCATTTGGGTTTTTATTAACTCAAAGATAGGGACAAAAAATGTAAGGACATAATATGTCCACAAAAAGTTATGAACAATAACGAAACAACGTTATAATTTGTGTGCGATGAGCGACGCAGGCATTAGGTTAAAAAATAGTCCCCAGCAAAAGTGGGACCAGAAAACTGCCCTGGTGTGTTTATTCCGGACTAATTGACCCCTCATTCCGGGTTATTGACCCCCCCTTGCCGGAGGCAACAACCCCGAAGGGCGATCGTTGTTAAGTATGCAATGAACGATTAATCTGCTAAAATTATATTTTTTTCTTCTTTCTCATCGATTCACCAGATAATTCGATTCGATGCGATGTATGCACCAACCTGTCAAGTATAGCATCTGCCACTGTGCTTTCGCCAATAACATCATACCACTTCTCTACAGGTAGTTGTGAAGCAATAATAGTTGAACTTTTCTGATGACGGTCCTCGATAATTTCAAGAAGCATCATTCTTGACATTTCATCAAGAGGCTGCATTCCAAAGTCATCAATGATAAGAAGATCCTGCTTTTCGAGTCGTTTAGTCTGTCTGATGTATGATTCATCTGCTCTGGACATTCTTAGCATTGCGAAGAGCTTCTGGGCTATAAAGTAATTGACCTTATAACCAAGCTGACAAGCAAGATGGCCCAGGCAGAAGCAATATAACTCTTGCCAACACCTGTCAGCCCTGTAATAAGGATATTTTCACCATGCTTAAGGAAGCTACCGTAGGCAAAACGAAGTAGTTGTGTTTTATCAAGGCCCCTTGGAGTGAAGAAGTCTATCTCTTCCATCGAAGCTCTTATTCGGAACTTTGCATTTTGTAATCTCCGATTTGCTTTGGAGTTTTCTCTTTCATCCCATTCGGCCTGCAGGATAAGGTTTAATAACTCATCATTACCGATTGAGTTAAGGTTCTTTGTAGATACAATACCCTCGTATGCAGCCCTCATTCCCGGGAGCCTGAGTTTTTGCATCAATTGCTGGATTTCATGTGTCATAGGCATTAAAGTTTTATAGTTTATTTGTAATAGTTCGCACCTCTAATATTCTCATGAAGTGGCATTGTTGTTTGTTTTGCTTTAGTATCTACCCGGTCCAGACGGTTATTTATTATCTGACCGATAACTTTGTAGTTGTATACCCCGAAGATTGACGCTCTCTGGCAGGCTGCAATCAAACGATCTTTTCCCGCCTTCTTTTCAAAGGATAGGATTCCTACACAACTCCGGTATGTTTGTTCAGGGTATGAGTTGTTTTCAAGGACTTTCGTGATATATGATCCGACATCAGGATGAATACGGCCGGCCCATTCAATGAACTTTGATGGATTCCATTCACTTACAAACTGGTGGCTTGATGGAAGATGGTCCTTCACTGTTGTGTACTTAAATGGAATGCGGTCCCGTAAATGGTAGGCAATGCGCTCACCTCCAAGGTAGACGGCAACATATGTCGCAGTGTAGACAAGCTTTACTTTTTGTCCTATATGGTGGTATGGCACACTATAATAGTGTCTGTCACGATGTAATTGAACATGGCAGTTTTTCATCACCTTGACCTGAAGGTATTCCTTGAGTTCCCAGTAATCATGTGGAAGGGGACGTAGATGCTCTTTCTCCTCACTCTCAAAAAGGAGATTCCGGCTTTCCTGCCTCCCTTGAAGAGGAACATTATTATGCTTCTCAAGATATTCAGCAATAGCATCATTAAGCTTATCCAGATTGGTAAATACCTGGTTGCGAAGCGGGGCATAGATCCTGGTATAAACTATCTGCACCATTCTCTCAACCCAGGCCTTGTCTCTTGGCTTGAGACTTCTTGCTGGAAGTACGGCAATATCATAGTGGTTACCAAGGTCAAGCAGATCCCTGTTTATCTCTGCTTCGTAAGGATTGGCTTTGTCGACCCCCGATTTAAGATTATCCGGAACAAGTACCTTGGGAACACCGCCAAAATAATTTAATGCACGTACTATACAGGATAAAAAATCTTACTTCCTCTGGCTCTCACAAGCTCTGACATATGTTTTGCCGCTATAGCCAAGAACAGCAACAAAGACTTCAACCTCATTTATCTCGCCAGTGTATGGATCAGCAATGGACATTTTTGATCCTGCAAAATCAATATAAAGCTTGTCCCCTGGTTGTTGCTCGATATGAAGTGATATATCCTTGCGATCAAGATATTGCTTTAAATGCTCACAAAACTGGCTGTAACTGTATCCGTCGGGATACCTTGACCGGTACTCACCCCATAAGATCTGTCTTGTTACTCCTGTACGGGGAAGTTCACTGCGGCAATAAGGGAAGAAAGAATACAGATCTTCCTTACGGGATTCATTGGAACCATCTCCATCCTTGTCCTCTGATACATCAAGATAACTCTTTACGGTGTTCCTGGATAACCCTAACTCCCTTGCTATCGTCTTCTTACCGTAACCCAAACTTTGTAAAATGCTGATCTGTTTCTTTACTTCCATTTCTATTGTCCTTCTTGCCATCGCATATTTTTCCTGCAAAGAAAAAAACTCAACGATCAAGGGGGGTCAATTTGCCGGAATGTCAGACAGCATTTTCCCTCAGGTGGGGTCAATATGCCGGAATGTCAGGCAAAAACTCCTTAGCCAGAGGGGTCAATTGTCCGGAATGGGGGGTCAATTAATTCCGGAATAATCACTATCATGTTAGTTGTAGCCATCCTAACAAGTTGAAACAAGAGTGTAAGGATGCACAATATAGTGAGGAGCACATATGATTTTAGATTTATTGTTGTACATTTTTGTTGTAGCAATATTGTTTTAATTAAAGAACCCCAGAATTCTTCTGCTACCAAGATTCCCGGGGTCATTTTAAATCAACTTATTAAAAGAATACATGTATGTTTATCCTGTCCCAGAAGTGTTTTTACACATCACTATATTTTCAATCTAAGTTAGTTACTGAAATTTATATTAATTAGCAAGGGGGGGGTAAAAAAAACCCGAGGATATCCTCGGGCTATTTTATAACCAAAAAAAATTAAATTATAACTCTTTTTAGAGCATTATTAGACTTTATAAATCTATCAATAATTGCTATAACATCTCCCTTATTATGTGGAGCAGAATCAACCTTTTCATTGTTTATGTATTTAACAGTTTGAATTTTATTACCTGATAATTCTTCTTTAAATTCTCGAATTTTCAACTTTCTGTATCCTCTTCTTTCAGGATTAGTTATTTTAATAACAAGTAAATCACCTGGAGCAAAATTTTCCTCAAGAGGATTCTTAAGTTTTTTCCCAAGTACAATATCATCACAATAAATTCCTCGAGCGTCCATAGAATTTCCAATCAACTTCCCGACAAATACGCTTTTAGGTTTAAAAAAGACTTCTTTGTCAAGAAAGAAAATAAAATTTGATCGAATTCTACTTTCTTCTATAGTAACGATTGTGTCTGCATCACCAGCTATGATGTTAGGCATACAAACTTCTGATTTATTATTGATAAAAATTAAAACAATAAGAAGAAGTATACTGAAAATTAATAAATAACCTGCCATTTTAAAGAATTTTAGGTTGAATTGTTGAAATATGAATCGGCCTGAAAAAGGTAAAGAGACTACTAAATTTAATTAATAATATACTCAATAATAAAAAAATAAAAGGCCAGTTTTTATCTATTGTTTCAAAAAATGCTTGCATAAATAAAGCACATAAAAAAAGTGCAAAAGTAGTGAACGTTTGTTTGGAAGGCTTTGTACATCCGCCCTCTACAAAGCCAAGTATAACATAATCAAGGGCTGCTAAAAATGCAACCATAAAAGATTTTTTTTCGATTATAATTGAATGAACCTCATTTCTTCTAATTTCAGAAAATGTTTGTAAAAAAACTTTATTATCTAAGATATGTACCATCCACTGGGGATATGCAACGAACATAACAATGTACAACCAGATGTACGATATAAGAAATACTATTAAAAAGTTAATTTTGTTCATCTTTAATCAAAACTAATACTTTACTTAAAGACTACTAAAAGGCAAAAAAGATGCAAAAAGAGCATAGAGACCCTTTTAGAGTCATCATCTTCTTTGTTAAATAACTCATAAAAATCTTGAAAATTGTTTGGGTTTCTTAAGCTTTCGCCTCGTCAGTCACAAATCAACGACTAACTTTCGCTCATTTATCTATTTCATACCAACCTCATTATCAGCGAGATTGACAGGAATTGAAGTTGTTACGTAAAGGTACATAAATCTTTTCAAAATAGCAACCATCCACCACCGTTTTTTGACACTTCAATGTAAAAGTGCGATTAAAATAAACAATTTATATGCCAAAGTTGTTCGTTAATAAAAATTAAAACTTTCTATCTTCCCATTTCCTATTAATATTCCATTAAGCCCTAAGGCCAGGACATATTGCCTGACATTCCGGCATATTGACCCCACCTTAGTTAAATGCTGTCCGACATTCCGGCAAATTCCTGCCAGTCGGCAGACAGGGCCCCCTTGTTGTTGATTTTTTTCTTCTTATTAAAATTTTCGATGACAGGAAAGACTATGGTAATCATATTTGTTGTCATCTTGAGGAGTTTTGTGACCATCCCAAACAACCTCAAATCCAGCCATTAACAATATTTGAAGAAAAATTCCTGAAATTCCTATTGTTAATCAAATAACAATATTTAACTTTATCCTACCATTTTGATAGGATATATAGGATATAATATAAGAGCCATGAAAGAAAAAATGAAATACTTAATAATCCTTGCCTTCACAGCCTTAACACTGATGGCTGCCGGACAGAATTATGAATTGTCAAAAAACGGAACGACAATCATAATAAAAGGTACATCATCACTCCACAACTGGGAAATGGATGTAAGGGCATATACTTCTGAAATACAGGTCGACAATGAGGGCTCAACAGCAGGCATTTATAACGTATCATTCGTCTGCCGGGCAACCGACCTGAAAAGCGAAAGCTCCCTCATGGACAAAAAGGCATATGACGCCCTGAAAGCAAAAGACTTCCCTGAAATAAAATTCGAGAGTACTTCAAAAACCGAAATAGTAATAAATGAAAATAAATTCAGCGGAAACCTCAATGGCCGGCTCATTATTGCAGGAAAAACGGAAACAGTGACTATCCCCTTCAGCGGCTCAGTCGATGGAAATAATACAATCAGCATTTCTGCTGAGACAGACCTCTTAATGAGCAGCTTCAATATTGCACCGCCTACAGCCATGCTTGGCACCCTTAAAACAGGAGATAAAATATCAATCTCATTATCACTTCAATACGTAAGTACGGCTCAATTATCATTACAGTAAATCAATTTAAAATATCTAATCAATAAAAATTCATTCAAAATAAAAGTCATGAAAAAAATTACTTTGGTACTATTCTCATTTCTTTTTGCCGCTGCCACTTTTGGACAACAATTTGAAGAGTCAGTTGCCGCTGATGAAAATACCGACCTCCCTAAAGTCAGTCTGGGTGGTGACTTTACAATGCAATTCCAGGCGCTTGAACATCATGCCGATACTGCACGCCTCATCCCGCTTGGGAAAGGCATCAACCTTCCAACGGCGAACCTTAATCTGGGTGCGGTCATTGCCGATGGCATCGAGGTAAACCTCACAACATATCTGTCGTCGCGTCATCACAACGAAGCCTGGGTCAAAGGAGGATATATCCTTGTCGACAAACTTCCTTTTATAAAGTCGCCGGCCGTTACCAGAGC
>Ga0116171_10001436_pt1 | contig 23707 bp, 17 predicted proteins | sample AD_JPNHW2_MetaG_FD_89798 | JGI IMG/M metagenome (GOLD analysis project Ga0116171, IMG submission 89798) | Active sludge microbial communities of municipal wastewater-treating anaerobic digesters from Japan - AD_JPNHW2_MetaG | ecosystem: Engineered > Bioreactor > Anaerobic > Digestate | place...
CAAATTTATTATGTCGAATCTTCCATGGCCGAAGTGCGCGGGGGTAGCCAAGCTTGGCCAACGGCGCAGGACTTAAGATTCTGTCCTTAGTGGTTCAAGGGTTCGAATCCCTTCCCCCGCACTCAATTCTAAAAGTGCTGGCAATAGCGCCGTTGCCTTCGGTCAATTCGAATTGCGTTCGAATTTCCAAGCTTGGCTACCCGACAGAATTTTGGTACTGTCATGTTCACAGGAAGTATGGACATGAAGGAAAAAGTGCAAATGGGATGTTTAACGGGACAGGACCAAGAACAAGTTAATAAACCACCTCAAAGGAACGTTGATCACGATTTCATTGCGTTCATACGACTGAAGTTCGGTTACAGCGCAGATGGAGCATTGGACATGGCCTATTGTTTAGGCAGCATACTTAGACAATGGCCGATTGATTTTCCAAACGCCAACAGGTTACGACAATTGGCTATGCAGGTGCTGGATTCCGATTATAGCAAATCATACCAGAGGAAATGCCTCATTGCAATAGAACGATATGCGATGTTCCTGCAGATCGAAGGTGTCAAGTTCAAGAAACCTCGACAGACACAACAAGAGATAAATTACCTAACGAACGAAGAAATGACCAAGCTTATTCATGCGGCAACAACCCAGAGGGATTTCACGATACTGGTCCTATTCTGCAAAACGGGATTACGAGTTTCTGAGCTTTGTGGACTTAACATTGAGGATATCGATTTCGATCGACAGGAGATCAATATAAAACACGGTAAGCGAGACAAAGCACGAAAGATCGATTTCGACTCTCAGACAGATAGGGTGCTTAGAACATATCTTGGATCGGTCAAAAAAGGTCCAAACACTCCGCTATTCATGTCAAGGAACGGTCGAAGAGCAAATCGAAAAACCGTGTGCATTATGGTGAACAAGGTAGGGGGGAGTATTGGAATCAAGGTTCATCCTCACATGTTACGTCACAGCTTCGCAACAGCGTGGGTATCTAATGATGCAGATATCTTTCATTTGCAGGGAATCCTAGGGCACACTGATATTTCCATGACCCGCAGATATTTTCACGCTTGCTATGAATCAAGAAGAAACGCCTATCTCAAGGGTGTTACACAATTCTAAATCTCTTTCATTCTTTATTTATGAATATAAAGGTTGTTAATGATTGATGCCAGACGTTATTCTATAACGGTAGAATATTTTGTTCTCTAACAATAATCTTTATATACGTAAAAAAACAATAAAATAAAAAAGTACGCATTTGAGTATCTATTAACATCAACACGTACTGATTATGAGCCGGGATAGATACAACGGGAACGGCAACACTTGTTTGATTCGTTTGCCCAAATTAGCACGGCTCGTATATTGTCAAAATGCTAAGGTCCAATTGTCAAACTCTCATGCTATTCGAGAAGAGTTATTTATTTTTTCATATATATAATATTAATGAGCATGAATAACAGAAGCTGAATAGATGAATTTTCCAAAAATTGGGCTTGCTAAAGTACATATATATTCATTGGAGCGACATCAACGAAGAGGTCGAATAATCCGATCATAACGGGCGGGGACAATTTTCAAAGCTGTCGCTCCAACCCGCCGTTATGAACCTTTAACTGAAAGGAGTGACAGAAATGTTAGAAGAAAGTATGAAAAAATCAATACGAGGACAGCAAGATGAATTGCTAGAAAAATTACAAACGCTAGACTGTAGAAAGCCCATCCTGGTGCAAACCAATATTCACGGTCCTTGGATGGAACGCCCGGTCGAGGGAGATACACCCTATGTTACTAGGGGAATTTTACGAAATGAAGTCGTTCTTGACCTCGACCATCCAGATGCTCAAATAAGAGATTATGAACTAAGTAAGCTTCAAGATTATCTGAATAAATTGGATTGGTCATACTATGTAGCGAGGACCGGTGGTAAGGGAATTCACGTTCACCTGTTCCTCGATCTTTCAAGTGTACTGATATCTGAAAGCACAGCCCAGAGAATGGACCAACTTAAAAAAACTGGTAAAGATGTCGATATTTCCAGACTGTTAAGAACCTATGTTGGAGATAGGATATGTCTAGATGCAGGTCTGATAATCGATCATGTCGACCCTGAGGGAAATACCGAACACTGGATTGACCGTCAGAAGTACTCCTTCAGCAGTAACAACAAGGGCAGTCAGATCAGAATGGTCGGATGCATTAGGGACAATGGCAGGACCAAGGAACTATTGGATCGGAAGGGCGATTCGTTACCAATACCCAACAAAGTGCCAACCTTGGTAAACCTGAAGATTTGGGATGGTGATATTGAGTCCTGCATCGAAGCTCATTTTGAGATGTTGGAGAGGCAACAAGTGCTGCCTATCCAACTGTCAAGTCTTGAAGGTCTCGACTGTGTATCGAAGCTGAAACAGAAAGGGGCGCCAGAAGGAATCCGGAATACTCTGGCATTACCAATGGCAGTTCTTCTTAAGGCGGCTGGTCTGTCAGAAGATCAAGCTATCGCAATAATGGATGAGTATTCAGAACATTGCATAAACGCTGATAGTGAGAACGCTTCTAGCAATAGAGCCACATTATCCGGCAGATTCCGAAAGGAGCTTGGGACGGATGACGTAAGAATCTCCTGCTCCAAGATAAGGAAAGAATTAGGTGACGGTTTCTGCGATTGTTCGGAATGTCCAGTAGAAGCAGTTGAAAGTACTGAGTATCAGAATTGTGACGATGCAACATCTCCAAGGTGGGATGATCATTCCCAAGCAATTGAGCATGGGCTAATCGAGTTCAATCAAAATAATACCATAAGCGTGAATCATCGAACCTGTGCTGAATACATCGTCAAGCATCTGAATATCAAACACATTTATTGGAAAGATTCTGACAGGAGTAAAATACTGGTGGTTTACGATCCAATTGATGGCGCACATCACATAGGAGCAGAGACGACCATAAGGAAATCGATTGGGAGTCTATTACACGAGAGCACCTCGATTCATCATAAGAATGAAATTATTGACCAGATCAAGGACATTGCTCTAACATCATCGAACGAGGTCATCGACATGAACCCGTTCGGGGATTGGGTCTTAGTAAATAATGGTAGATTGAACCCTTCGACAGGCGAGTTCAAAGAGGGATTCAGCCCGGATGATCTTTATATGAATCCGCTCCCAGTCAGGTACGACCCGGATGCGACATGTCCGGAACTGGAAAAGTTCCTAGCAGAGGTGGTAGGTCCGGAGTACGTCCAAACGATGTTGGAGATAGTGGGATATGGGCTGTTCGGTGGTTACCCCATTCAAAAGGTCCCCCTTCTAACTAGCCCAGGTCGAAGTGGGAAAGGTACATTTGAGCATGTACTTTCTGCATTCTATGGTAGTAACAACGTTTCTGCCGTCTCACTGCACGCCTTATCGGGCGGAGACAAATTCCAAGGAGCGAATCTAGTGAACAAGCGACTTAACATCGCCGGAGAATTGTCTGCGGAAGGATTGAAGGATACCGCAGGATTCAAAGGTCTAACTGGAAACGATCTGTTGACCGTACAGCGAAAGGGTGAGCATTCGTTTGAATACCGAAATGAGGCCAAGATGATATTCTCCACCAACAATGTTCCACGGACCAACGACGACAGTGTCGGGTTCTTTGCCAGATTTCTTCCTATTGAGTTCCTGCACAACTTCGAGGCGGAAAGGAGGATGGACTCGAACATCCTCGACAGACTTACGACCGAGTCCGAGCTAAGTGGTCTTTTGAACAAATCACTGAAGGCGGGTCAGGAGCTGATCAAGAGGGGTAGGTTCACCAATGATATGACTGCTGAAGAGGTAAGGTCCTGGTGGCAAAGTAAGACAGACTCGGTCCTGGGTTTTCTAGATGAGTCAACTGGCATTGTTGATATTCAGACCGAGGACGATTTTGAAAACCACGATGAAGGTACTGCATCAAGAAATAGAACCATGGTTCCGCAAACCGTCTTATATGAAGCTTATAAGAAATATTGCGAGGAACAACGAACCAATCCGGTTAAGGAGTCGGTCTTCAAAAAGAAACTCAAGGAGCATGTACCCGATATTCAGTTTGGGATAAAAGCAACACCAAATGACGTGTCAACGAACAAACTAAGGGTTCTAACAGACACGGAGAGGCCAATATGTTACGTCGGGATTGGATTATCCGAAGAGTACAGGGCTAAAAGGTATCGGAAATTCAAACCCAGAAAATCACTGGTATCTGGGACCGGATTTAAAAGCCTGGGTTTGGACGGTATGTCTACGGACGAAATAAATCCGTAGACAATCCCTCTCGACATCTGGGTGTGAACATTTTCCCATTTTGTCCACAAAAAGGTTGCAACCTTCTCTTCTACACAATTAGTACCGATCAATTAGTAATTATTTCCTTTTCACTGATTGTTTTCTAGGTTTGATTACGTGTACATCATGGACAAAACATTAAAAAATTAATACTGGCTTGCTTGTCCACACGAGTGTTGGTTCTGTCGACAATTCGAACAAAGTTCATAAACAGAATTTCAACATGATATCCGGAATCAGCAAAATCGTATCAAGAATAAAATAAAGGTGTCATATGGGCGTTTTATGTCCGTCATTATAATGAAAAAATACTGCTGGACGATTTAGTACACACACATACACGTGAAACATGGATTTTAATCAACAAATTCGATAATTCATTGTATTTTTTAAAAAAATGTCAGGATAGTTATTAATTTAATCACTCACTTCGCTTACTTAGATATAATCCGAATTTGCTAACGTTTATCTATATATCTGGTGGGGATAGGAATGGTTTCGGGCGATGATAGTAAGGCAAGAACTCTTGATTTTATTTTTGAGAATCAAGAGAAGCCTGGTACTATACAAGTTCCAAAATTAATCGATAAACTATCCAAAATCCAGGAAATTGTGTATTATTCTGGAAGATATTTGATGAATAAACCGTATGTCGACACGGGAAGATATCATTCTGACATACAAAAACATTGTACGCTAGTACTAACTGGATTAAGTAAGGGCAGTACTGTAGCGGAACTAAAGATTTCAGATTGTACGAACTCATTGATAGAGGACGAATCATCCGTGGGGGAACGCACAATCAATGTAGTAGGCGAACTTGTGGAATCAATCCAAAACGATGGAGATCTATTAACACAAGCCGCCGAATTGATAACCGACATTCAATATCGTAAAAAAATTTCCAGAGCTCTATATGATATTTGGCCTCCCAACGAAGATTCTGGTATCCGATTACGACTGGGAGAAAAACCTCCTCTCAAACTCGACCCTAAAAACAGAGAAAAAATTGTCCCGCTGTTTAAACACATTGAGGACGGTCACGAGGGAAAGATTCAAGGGCCAGTTGTGAAAATCGACGTTGGTAGAAAGGATAGGCGTGGGTCAATTCAGGTATGGACTCCCAATGGGAAGATAAATTGTCAATTCGAGCCAGATATGATTGACCAGATCAAAAACAACGTGGGAGTCGTAGTCGAGGTCAAAGGTCCCGCAGAATTCGACATAGAGGGGAATCTTAAATCGATCAGGGACATTTCAATCATCGAACCAAAGAGCGATATGTTGTTAGATAGAGTGGAGCTGGATGGTGAGTTCGTGCTATTAAAAAGGCCTTTGTCCATCACACTTGAAATGGACATCGTTTCTAAGACCTGGCACATAGATAATGATGAATTCCGGATTTTTGTTGTTGGGAAGGATTGGAACGATGCTATCCGGGAATTCTATGATGAGTTCAGTTATTTAGTTTATCACTATAGCCAGATGGGGGATTGGCAACTAAGTCAGAGTTCGATCGAATTGAAGAAGAAAATGTTCGATATCTTGGAGTGATTCCTCTGAGCCAAGTTAAAAAAATTAATGTAATCTCCGCTCTGACCAAGAAGGGATTCAAGGAGTATAGTAGTAAAAAGGACCATCTTTATTTCCATTTCATTTACGAAGGAAGGGAATATCCAATCCGAACCAAGATTAGTCACGGAAGCGGCTATGCGGATTTAGGAAATCCTCTGATTGCACTTATGGCAAAACAGATGATGTTATCAAAACAACAATTCTTAGAATTTGTTCAATGCCATATTAGTAAAGATGGATATGTCCAGATTTTAAAAGAAATTGGAGAAATTCAATAGAGTCCATAATTATTCAAGGTTCCTAGGCAATCCCAATGATAAATTCTTATTCACATTCTTCAGGAACCAATACTGTGTCATTACAAACCTCTGAAATGATTATGATTGATTTTTAATTGCACATAGTATGAAATCAGGTGTGACTACATACCCACATTTTTATTGCATTCAATAAAAAGTTGAGTATACCTTTAATTCTAAACCTGCATTACTTGAGCTCGTAATGAAAGATGGCGAACTGTTGAAGGGAAAGAGGATTACAGCACCATGGCTGCCAGGTACCTGTATCATTCAAGGAACTTTTTCCAATGAAGATTGCGTAAATTTGGTGGTCGTCGTTGAATCCAAAGGGACCACTGAGGTATTCACGCCCACAAATGAACAATTAGAGACGATTATCGAAATCTTGTCCAAGGATTCATCTGGAAACACCATTTGCGGTGATCCAGCGCTGTTTAAACTTTCAATAGAAGCCCTTAGGCTGGGTTATGCTCATAGTTATGACCCATATTTCGCCCTCAGTGTTAGTCGGGTAGATCCGCTACCGCATCAGTTGGAAGCGGTCTATCTTCATATGATCAAACAGCCAAGGATCAGGTTTCTCCTAGGGGATGATGCCGGGGCTGGCAAAACCATAATGGCGGGTCTTTTAATTAGAGAATTAAGGCTTAGGGGTCTCATCGATAGGATATTGATCATAACGCCAGCCAATCTTAGTTACCAATGGCGCAGAGAACTCAAGGACCTTTTTGGAGAGCGATTCGATATCATAAGAGGCCAAGATGTTACCGATGCGTACGCTTCAAACCCGTGGATCAAGAATAATCGGGTGATCACCAGCAGGGATTGGGCAAAAAGGGATCAGGTTTTGGAATCATTGGCTGAAGCCGAACCATGGGATCTTGTGGTCATCGATGAAGCACATGGGATGGCAGCATCGCAGCCGGATAAGAACCCCAGTCAACGTTTTGAACTAGCTAAGATGATAAGTTCGCACACTGACCATTTGTTGATGATGACAGCAACACCACACAATGGGGATAAAGAAAGATTCCGTAATTTCCTTTCTCTACTAGATGACGATGTTTACAGTGATTCGGAAAGTCTGGAACTAGCCATCCGTAATAAAAATGCTCCTTTCTATCTTCGAAGGCTAAAAGAATCAATGCGATCATTCCCGTCCGAAGAATTTCCATACGGTCAGCCTTTGTTCACCCGCAGGACGGTTTCTACCGTTCCTTTTGACATAGATGGGGATGAATACAAGCTGTACCAGGACCTAACCAATTATCTACGTTTCATTGTCAATTGGCTCAAAAGCTCAAAGGACCAAGGGCATTTGCCATCGGGTTTATGATGGCTCTATACCAACGAAGACTTGCCTCTAGCCCTCACGCATTGTTTAAGAGCCTCGAACGCAGGAAAATTCGTTTGGAGAGCATAAGGGATGGTAAGTATGTACCATCTAAGCGCAAAGTAAGAAACCTAGATGCAGAAGTCGTTGATGAGCTGGACGATGAAACACTACAGACCCAAATCGAAGAAGAAGAGGATGAACAGATTTCTGTTTATGATCGAGAACAAGCTCAACGAGAATTAGTGATTTTAGACCCACTGATCGAAAAGACACGTCAACTGGTCGATACTGGTGTGACCGCCAAATGGTTAAAATTAAAGGAAATGTTGGAGAGAGGGGAAGCTTTCGATAAAGAGAGCGATAAAAAACTGTTGATATTCACTGAACATAAAGATACACTCGTATGGTTGACTCACAAAATCAATGAATTGGGTTTCAAAACCGTGAATATCTATGGTGATATGAAACCCGGATCTCGTGACGAGGTTTATACTCGACTTTGGGCGGAGAACTATTTCCGAGAAGAGGATGGCGCACAAATAATGGTCGCTACTGAAGCGGCCGGGGAGGGTATCAACCTTCAATTCTGCTGGAGGATGGTGAATTGGGATGTACCCTGGAACCCATCGAGGCTAGAACAGCGCATAGGGCGCATCCATCGTTATAAACAGAAGAGGGACGTAATCGCTTTTAACTTAATAGCTGTAAATACAAGAGAAGGAGCCGTCCTTGAAACATTGCAGGACAAGATCGAGGAAATTCGAAAAGCTCTCGATCCTGATAACGAAGGCCGCATCTTCGACGTTGTAGGATCGGTAATCTCTCCCAATATGGTAGAGAATGTAATGAAAAGAGTCTACGATGGAGACATCTCAAAGGAAGAAGCGCAGGAACTGGTCAAGAGCTAAGTAACACATGAAAGGTTCGAGGAAATCATCAACAACACTCTGGAAAGTCTTGCTAGTAAAGAACTCAACATGGGAATCGTAAAACAATATAATGCCGAAGCCAAGGTAAGAAGACTGGTGCCTGAGGTGTTGAGAGATTTCTTTGTGGAGAGCGCTGATATTGTATTCAAACAGCCCTTAAAACCAAGAAAGATTGGTTATAGCTGGAAAACGCCAAAATCACTACTCGCTATGCGGGGAGATCTAAAGAATATCGGTGACCTGGGTAAAGAATACGATGCTTTTACTTTTTACAAAGAGGACCTAGACGATCAAGCCACGCTCGAATGGGTTACTCCCGGACACCCACTATATGAAGGTGTTAGAAGACAAACAATGAAAACAGGAGAGCCGCATCTCGCCAGTGGTGCAAGGTTCTACGATCCCGATGGAGGACCAGAACGTTGGATTCAGGTATTCAAATATAAATTGGTGGATGGAAACGGGGTACCCGTCGATGAGCAGCTCCTTCTCGTCGAGATAACCAAGGGCGATGACGATCAATTCCGCTATCAAATAAAACCTTCAACCCTCTTCATTGATTTGGTCCCCAACCATTCAACAAAAGCCTCTATACCCATTTTACCGAAATCCATTATGCTTCAAAAAGCCCAAAGATGTGCTGATGACCATCTGAGCAAGCCTGGAGGTTTGGGTCCGACATTAGCGATAGAACGCAAAGAGAAAGCAGATCTGGTACGAGAACACATTGTAACCAGTTTGCATGCTCTAATTAATAAGGAATATAAAAAATTCGAATCGTACGAACGAGAGCAGGATAAACGTCTTTGTTTAGACAGAGTCCACGAGCTCGAAGGTCGTCTGGAAAAAAGAGAGATTGAACTGTTAAAACAGGGTGAAGTGGTAATAGCACAGAACATTCCGATAGCCCTTGCATTTGTTACTCCATTGCCTGAGTCTTTTACCGATAAACAATTAGATAGTAGGACAACAGCGCAACGTTTGAAAAAGAACACGGAAGCAGAACAGGCAGCAGTTGATTTTGTTATTAGGTGGGAGCTATCTCATGGTGCTGCAAAGGTTGAGAGTAAGGAATCAGATGGTGTTGGTTACGATCTGGAAAGTTATGATAAAGATGATAATTTGCTAAGGTTCATCGAAGTAAAAGGGAAGACAACAGATGATGACGGAATACTAACGACCAACGAATGGGGTGCAGCAGAAAGATTGAGAGAAGATTATTGGTTATATGTCGTTGAAAATGTTTTGTCGGAACCACAATTGCTGCGAATTCAGGACCCATTTTTAAAAATCCATCCTAATCCGCAAGTTCAAGTTCAAAGATATTTCTTTAAAATGGATGAGATACGTCAACAATCATTGAGTATCACTTTTGGTTCAAAGTAATGGATGGGGGAGAAAACTAACGATGGCCATACCGAGAGAATGTAAGAGACTCGCAGAAGTTGATTTTCCACTATCGGCGGTTACTAAGTATAGTTCTATTGAAAAAACAAAAAAAACTGGGACGATTGCTTCTATTCATATTTGGTGGGCCAGGCGACCTCTCTCGGCTTGCAGAGCGATGAATTTGGCATGTTTATTGCCCGATCCTGCAGATGTCAATTGCCCTATGGAATCGAGAAGGGCGATTGCCAAAGCAATTGATAAGTTTGAGAGAGAACCATCAAAATTTCAATCAATCTTAAAAATCGATAAAAAAACATGGAGTTCGGACGAAGATGGTAAATTATCTGCAGCACGGAATCAACCCGAACAGCTAAGAAAACGACTATTACGCTTTATTGGAGAATATTCTAATTGGGATGTGAGGAAAGACAAACGATGGAATGATTGTGCAAGGGGGATGATTAATGGCTGTTATGTCGATAATCCACCAATACTACTGGATCCTTTCGCTGGTGGTGGGTCTATCCCTCTCGAGAGCATGAGAATAGGTGCGAAGACCATCGCTACTGACCTAAATCCCATACCTGTGTTGATCAATAAATTTCAATTACAGTTTCTTCCAATCAGAAATGAAACATTCAGTGAAGACATTTGGAATGAAGCAAATCGAATAAATGACGAATTGCATAAAGAACTTAAAAATTTTTATCCAATACCACAAGAATTTGAGGGAAAGGAAGTCCCAATAGGGTATATCTGTGCAAGGACCATTCAATGTGAAGGCGTAGGGTGCGGCCTCACTGTTCCATTGCTCACTTCGCCTTGGGTGGTGAATAATAAGGACAATAAAGAGTGGATTTGTTATAATTTTAAAAGAGGAAAAAACGAGGTCGAAGTCGAATTAATTAGAAATCCAAAGGCAGAACAGGTACCCGAAAAAACTATTGATGGGGGAAATGCGAAATGCCCAATATGTGGGCATGTCACTCCCGTCGAATCTGTTAGAAGACAATTAATGTCTAGAGATGGGGGTTCCAATGATGCAAAATTATTGGTCGTTATCGGAACCAGGCTTAAAGGAAGTGGAAGGACCTATAGAATCCCAACTCCAGAAGAAATCGCTGCAAGAAAATTGGCGCTGGATCTTTTTTTAAAAATTAAAAATAAAAAAATTGATGGTTTATCATTATCACCCGATGAATCGTTGCCACCAAATGGAACAATAGGTTTCAATGTCCAGGGTTATGGATTGGACGAATGGGGTAAATTGTATTCGCCCAGACAGGCGTTGACACAGATTTATTTATGCGAGAAAGTACGGGCATTTGAAGATAAGGCAATAAAAATCGGATTGGCGCTCAACGTTTCAAAGTTATCTGAATTAAACAGCACCCTGTGCGGCTGGCGTTCTAATGTAGAATATTTTCGTGATGTATTTTCCATGCAAACCATACGTATGAACTGGGATTTTTTTGAAATTAATCCTTTCAATACAATTGGAGGGGTAAACTGGCTTAGACGATTAAAAGGGGTGGAAGAAGGAATCGACGCAGCTGAATTGGGGGCTTCTGCGGGAGAATCCCTTGTTGAGATGGCCGATGCGACACAACACCCTCTCCCCGATAACACAGTAGATGTTTTTGCTACAGACCCACCATACTATGATAAAGTTCCTTATTCAAACCTAAGTAATTATTTCATTGTCTGGCTTAACCGAATGATCGATATTCAAGGTCTGGAAAATGGCTTAGCGATCCGGTCGAACGAGGTCATCAAGGACAATAAAGATTTGGATGCCAATGGCAATCATAAAACGGCCGATTGGTACGAAATGATGATGCGTAAGGCCATGAAAGAAGGGAAAAGAATCACAAAAGATGATGGTATTGGTTATGTCGTTTTCGCAGATAAGACGACGGAAGGATGGGCTGCAGCTCTGCACAGTCTTGTTGATGGTGGATGGACGATAACTGGTTCATGGCCAATACAATCAGAAATGGCAAGCCGTCTTAGGGCACAACGTTCAGCCGCTTTAAAGACAAGTGTACATATTGTAATCAGACCAAGAAAGGAAAATGCTGGCATAGGTAATTGGGCGGACATATTATCTGAATTACCCAGAAGGATAGAAAACTGGCTAATCAGGTTAAATAAAGAGGGGATTGTCGGGGCAGATGCTATATTCTCTTGTTTAGGTCCAGCAATGGAGCTATTTAGCAAATGGGATTCTGTTGAACAAGCGGACGGAACGCCGGTTACTCTAGAAAAATATCTAGAAATCGTTTGGGACACAGTGGCAAATGAAGCCATGAAAATTTTAGATCCGACTTCAAGTAATAAAGCAGTAGAAGGGGACGCTAGATTTTCAATAATGGTTCTATGGGCGCTCAGGCAATCTCAAAGCGTCGATGAGTATGTGGAAGAAAACAGCAGTGAAGAAAATATTCAAAAAATTGAATTAAAACCAATTTCTTCTAAAATTCCCTTTGATACAGCTAGTCTACTTGCCAGGGGAATTGGTGCGAATCTGGATAAACTAGTTGATCAGAGTGTGATTAAAATGGAAAAGGACGGCTCAGAGAAAGTCGTGTCTTTGCTATCTCCAGCAGATCGACGACATTATCTTCTCGGTAAAACAAATGATCAACCAACCTTGGATATTTCAGTAGATAAGGCAGTACAACTAAGGATTGGGGAAGATATAAAATCTGCAAAGTTGAGGCAAAGAATTGAAAAAATTCAAGAGACGATTATCGAAATACCAAAAAGAGAAAGCATGTTAGATGTGCTTCATCAAGCGATGCTACTCCATTCGGATGGTAATACCGTGGCATTAGACAGACTAATCAAAGACATAATAAAAAATGATGAAACAACTTGGCAGTTAGCCCATACGTTACTATCTTTATATCCAGAGGGTAGCTGGGAACGGAGTAAAATCGAGGCTGTGTTATATCGATATCATTCGATATCCAGGAATGGGTGAGTATGTTGTTACCTTGGTGGAAGTTGGTTCGGCCGAAGCAGGATATAATCGATGGGGAAAGTGTAGATTTGGGGTTGTACGCCATTCACCTTGATCAGATAGCGAGTGGAGAAAGGAACGCTCCAGTTATCTATTTGGACCCAAAATTGTTCTTCCAGAACACGGTTTTCACCAACGGAATGATGAGCGTGATTCGCCATGTCCAAAACCGTTTATCTGGAAACATGGACAGTGGTAGTGTAATCAACCTGAACACTGCATTTGGAGGGGGAAAAACTCACACACTCGTTCTTTTGTATCATATGTTCCAGAACGGGGAGAAGGTAAGAAAATGGTTGCCGAAAGAAAGCTTAGAGCGTGTCGTTTACCATATTCAGGACACCGAAATCCCGAAAGCCCGAGTAATTACATGGGTAGGAACAAATTATAGTCCAAAGAACCCCGACAAAAATGGAATGACAACTCCATGGGGCCAGATATTGGGGCAGCTTGGTTCCGAAGCGGTTAAAAAGATTAAACCGTTTGATAAGGACAAAACCCGTCCGGACACAGAGACAATAAGGAAACTCTTGGATGACGGGGAACCCACTCTCTTCTTATTTGACGAAATCCTCAGTGCAATGGAGGTTCTAAGGGCAGAGAAAGTAGGTGAGACCACCTTAAACCATCAATTTAGACAATTTTACATGAATCTTACAAACGTGGCTTCCAGTATGCCTAAGGTTTCGATCATAAACAGTTTTAGTAAAAGCATGGGTAATATTAGCGACAAAGACGAAGAAGATTTAGAGTTGTTACTTAACGTAGCAGGTAGGGTAGACGAGTCTATCGAAACCGCCACTGGAAATGAAATTTCACGAATCATTCGAAGGCGCTTGTTTGAAGATGTCGATGACTTAAACGATAAAAAGAAAATAGAAGAGACGATCAAGGAATGGGTTAAATGGACCATTCAAAACAAAGACAATCTCGTGATGGACATACAGCTAGGGGAGCTGGAAGATACCTTTTCTTCAGCGTATCCATTCCACCCGAGGGTTCTGCAGGTCTTTGAGAAAAAATGGCAGGGAATGAACTCGTTTGGGCGCACCCGGGGAGTTCTCCGCATGTTGAGCCTCTGGTTGAGAGAGGCATATCTTGATGCTCATAAAAACAACGAAAAAAGCACTCTTATAACGTTGGGCATGGCTCCAATGTATCAAGAAATTTTCGCCAACACCGTTTATGGACAGATGGGAAATCGGGATCTGGCTATACCTGTTAATAGTGATGTGGCCGGAAAAAACGCTTGGGCAACGGTACTTGATCAGCAAGCATCAACTGTCATAAAAAAAGGGCACCTTCATGAGCAAGTTGCAATCACTGTCTTTTTCGAATCCACAGGTGGGCAAAAACAGGAATATGCCTCAGTGGGGGAAGTTAGATTCTCTCTCTGTGGTCCAGATGGTGCAGAATTCTCAGACGTCGATACCTGTTTGAAGAATCTGGAGAACTTTTGTCATTATTTTAGGATAAGAAATAAACTTGCTAGAATAAGCACCAAAGCCAACCTCAATAAATTAAAGAACTCTGAGCGTTCCAGCATAGACGATAAAAGTGTCGACGATCTAATTATTAAAGTTGTAACTGAACAAATTGGAAAAGGTAAAGATATCGATGTACTTCTGTTCCCAAGGTACCCAGAAGACGTACCGGATACGTCCACGTTCAAACTGGGTGTACTTCCCCCAGATGTGATACCAGGAGATAGATACGACCAAACAATAGGCACAGCTCAAAAAATAATAGATGCCTCGAAACGCACTTATAAGCGCCATCTTGCATTCTTAACCACACTATCTGGCAGAGCGAAACTTATAGCGATAGCCAGAGACAACCTGACTTACGAGGCAATTATTAGAAACATCTCCAACTATCAGTTAGAAGATAATGATAGGGATGAATTGCCATTCCGATTAAAACAAACCATGGATGAGTTAAGAGATGAGGTATGGAATTGTTATCGAAAACTTTATCTCACAAATTCGGACGGGTTGCTAGAGGAAAAAGATATTCTCGGCATAATGAATCGTTCGATGAGCCAATATCGATTGGCAGCGGTTGTTGAAGAACGCCTTAAACAACACGACATCATAACTCAATCTATATCTCATAGGGTTGTGGAGAACTGGCCACCTGTATTCAATGGCAAACCTTGGCCTTTGCAAAGTCTTAAGGAAAATGTTTTCCAGAGCGATAAGGCGGTTAAAGCTCGTATAATAAATCCCAACGGATTAAAACAATCCATTGTCAACTGGATAAAGAACAAGAACGTTTTACTCGTCAGCTTGAATGAAAAGGGAGAATTCAAAGAAGTTATCGCAGATTATTCGGTAAACGAAATCGAACTATCATCGATGATTGTATTTGATAACATCACAGGAATAATATTGCCCTCACAAGTACCCAAAACAGCTGAAACCACAGATTCTAAACCAGAGATTCCGCCTGCTAGAGATGATGGAATAAAAACAGATCCAAAACCAGAAGAGCATGTTGATAGTAATTCAACAATTAATGAAGAAATTAATTTATTCTTTACAATTCCGGTTAAAAAAATTACGAGCGTAATCATGGAGATGTCCTTGAATTTCGAAGACACACAATTAAAAGTATCATTCAAAGGAAAACCAAAAAAAGGAAAATCAGAAAATGCTGAAAGCCATATTAAGGAAACCATAGAACAAAACGGTGGGGTTATTCAGACAGACGATCAATAACGTCTCTATGGATACATGCCTTGGTCCAAGATGGGACCCTATTGACCCCCCCCGGGGGGGGGGTGACCTAAAAAATATTATTCATTTATCATATATAAATAAAATCATCTTAATCTAGGCATCGTGAGAAAACTTTGGATTCATCCTTCACTTTATTATCCTCACAGACTGACGGAAACGTTGCTTAGAAGCGTTTTCAGCATGCGCATAAGCATTTACATGTATCTATTCGCATGATTGCGCATTCAGAACTATATGGGGTTGAATAACATCAAGAAAAAATCTAAGAGGGGCATTAAGGTCATGACGATTACAAAATCGACTTATAAGGAATTGATTGATGAATTAGAAAAAGAGATATGCAGAATAATCAACGTTGAAGCGGTTCTATAATAGGAAAACACCACCGCAACAAACATTAATCTACAGAGTTGCCAAATTCGGCAAAGAGAGCAATAGCAACATCGATTATTATACACAATGGCATCAAAGCAACAATATTATTTATCGAAGCAAATTCGAATAATAAAGTAAATATGATGAGCAAAACATCAAAGAAGTCCACATCGTCTCTTATTCTAATACCAGTGATCGTAATCACGGTAGAAAACACCAATAAAAGAATTGCCCAACCGATTCCTCCGGTTTGTAAGGCTACTTCATAGGTAACTATCGAAAGAGGTGCTGCGATCAAGGCACCTATTGCCATTTGAGTAAATCGTTTTCCACCCACGTATCAAGACAATGACATTTTAAATTTAAATATATTCATTAAATTAGCAGACTACAATATCAAATTAATTTATCATATAATATATTATATGATTACCAGCATCATAGAAAAGATTCAGCAACGTATACGTATCGTAAGTAGATGGGTGTCTAGGAGGAACCCATTCAATCCACTCTTGGGGCATCACCCGGTTTTTAAATATATTTAAATTTAATTATTAATTAATTGTTTAAACAAATTTATATTATTGATTGATTACTAATCTAAACGGGGAAGAATGGGATATTATTTGAATTAAGTATGAGGTAATTATGCCGTCTCAAGAGGAATTTCAACATCAAGTTTTTTTAAATATTCAAGATATGATCAAATTTGCTGATACTAAATCATCCTTATCATTAGCTACGGTTAGTATTTTGGTTTCAATTACCTTGGGCTCTTCATTACTGAGCAATATTGTTGAGAAATTGATACTACTTAATAATAATATTATAATATTATATATATTAATTATAGTAGTATTTATAATTCTCGCATCATTGACTATTAGTTATTCCATCGCTGTTCTATGGGCAAGAGCGGGGGAAGCAAATGCCCACAATGGTATTGTATATTATGGGCACATTGCAGAATTTAAATCATTGGAAGATTATGAAAAAAAAGTATCAGAATTGGAATCTAAAGATTTTGTTCGAGAATATCTAAAACAAAATTTTATTATATCAAAAATAGCAAATAAAAAAATGGAATATGTGAATAATTCAATTATTTTTTTATCGGTAACGACAATTGTCACAATGATTATTTTTATTTTAAATAGTTATATCATTACAATATTGTGAAGGGAATAATATGGGTTTTAATGAGGATTTAAAAAATCAGGTTAGAGACTTTCTAGCGGGGGATTATGATGTTAGAAATGCTACTTCGATTCCTTCAATAAAGGATATTGGGTTTGGAAAAAAAGCGATTGAAATAAAGATGTGTTCTTTGGCAGTTGACATAAGGAATTCATCTAAGTTGATGGATGAACATAAGAAACAAACGTGTGCAAAAATTCATAAATCATTTTTATTAATTTGTTCAAAAGTAATAAAGGAATATGGAGGTAAAATTAGGAGTTTTAATGGGGATGGATTATTGGCTTTTTGGTATGCTTCAGATGAAAATATCAATAAAGCAGTGGAAGCCGCAATGGTTATCAAATTTCTAGTAAACGAAGAATATTCTTCCTTATTTGAACAATACTCAAAAATTGATTTTGGTATTGGGTTGGACTATGGCGATGTATTCATCGTAAGGGCTGGAATCAGTCGGGATGATGATGATAATGATTTGGTGTTCATTGGAAAATGTGTGAATTACTCAGTAGCTATCGCAGATCAAGCAAAAGGTCCCAAACATGTAGAAATTTCCCCAGAAGTCTACGGAAAATTGGACAATCGTCATAAAATTGGTAAAAACAGCGAGGGAAATACGGTCTCCATGTGGAGTGATGGAGCTGTAATCTGGAAAGATATTAAATATCCATCAAAACTGACGAACTGGTTTTTTAGAATATAAATGAATATATAAACAATTATTCATTTAAACTATTTATATTTTTAACATATTTATTATATATTATATAATAAATATTAATTAAACTAATTGTATAGCAGTAAAATAATATTATCCTTGGCTGTTATCAATTATTATTGGCAAGACGTAAGATTCTATGCGCTATGTCGGCTCAACAAGATTCAAAATATCTAGTATTGGCGACACATTAATAACAATCTGGATCAATCAAGTTATTGTGTCGGCAGGACTTAAGATTCTGTCCTTAGTGGTTCAAGGGTTCGAATCCCTTCCCCCGCACCAGATATCCGATTTTTTAACGGTTTTAAAGATGAACGAAAGGTCACCGCCTCCATCCATATGCAAGGCCTTCAAAACGCCAAGATGCCCCGCATCCCCTTACCAATTTTGAAATCTTTTATTGATGTATTCGGTTTACTGGTCCCAAATGAGCCTCGAATACACATCGTTCCTCTGGATCGTCCTCCTGGTCATCATGAACCTTTTCCTTATCATCACGTTCAGGCGCATCCAATCATCGTTTTTTAAACGCCGGGATGAGGCCTTGGGTTCACTGAGGCTAACGAACGATCAGAATCAAAGGTCATTTTCATGGGCGAACGAATCGGGTCTGCCATTGGTGATCGGGTCGATGCTCATGTTCGACGTATTCTTCCTGATATTCTCCCTATCGCTCGACGGTGATATGTCCGGGTCGATCGGCTGGTCATTGTTGGCAGCCGCCGCCCTAGGTTTTTTCTCGATCGTCTTCTTGGGAACATTGTACTCCAGGATCAACCTGAGACACATCTACGTCTACGATCGAAAGGGGATACAGAGCTTCTTCGCAGGGAGGAACGGACCAGAGATGGGCGTTCATTTGGAATGGCAAGATATCTCCAGTTTGATGTTCATTAGAACCGTCCGAGTGCCATTTGCCATAGGCATAAAATTGATCGGTAACAACGGCGAGATAGTTCTGCCAAATTACCTCAAGGACCATCATATGATACGATCTCATCTGATCAAGTTCGCCTCGGACGAGGTCCGATCGGCGGTCTCGGCGGAATATGGTGAGCTCGTTGAAGACGATGGCGATCATCGATGACCGACCAGTTCCCTTGAATTGAAAGGAACGAACCCAGTTCGGGAAAGGAACGAACTGCTCAAAATCAATTTGATCGAAATTTTAAAAATGATTTTTCATTCCGATCCTGGTCGAAGGAACGATTTAGCCTCGGCGTACATGCGATCGGCGACCTCCGTGGACACCCATCCGTCCTCTAGCTCGGTCAGTTCCAGCTCCATCTCTTTGGCATACTCTTCGCACCTGACCTGAAAGTTCTCCTGGTCTCCCAGATTGGTCTGGATCTTCAAGCAATGCGTATATCCCGCCATGTCGAACAGGAGCTTCATGTAATCCCTGGTGGACATATCGATCCTGTCAAGGCCTTTGAAGAGGGGGTTATGACCGAGGTAATCCCTCCAGTTGCAGGCGACCGCGGGTGTCAGGTAGAGCATGCCAGTATGCGCTTTCATAAGGTCCAGGTATCTCTTGCTGCTGCCTAGGGGCACGCATATGCAGTCGTCGCATAGCTTTCCTTCCCCATCCGTGAACAGGGTCATGGGTATCGGCAGGGTCTCCTTGGCCCATTCCCGGATCCCTTCGAGGCCGCGTCCGCACAGTCCATAGTAAAGAGCTATACCTTCTGCATGTCCAGGGACCATGAGCATGAGCCGGCGGATCTCCGCGGCGAGGTCCTTGGGCTCCGAATGCAGGCCAAGGTCCATCATCCAGATGATGACGTTGAACCCCTCCTTCGGCACACACCCGTCCTCCTTGAAGAACCGTTCCTCGGAAATTTGAGTGAACTCCACATTTCTAGTTCTGAGCTTGGGGATGAGGGTCTCGGTGTTCTTGTTCGTCAGGAGGAATACCCTTTTCTTATCTGGGTCGGCGGTCAGATTGTATACCATCTCGTCCTCGAGCAGGGGGCAGGCCATCATCATGAGCCTGCCGGATACCGTCCTTCCTTCCGATAACATCTGAAACACCCTTCGTTCTTATTGATTGGAACGCGAGAAAAGAATGTCGTGGTCCGCCCTAAACATATTGGTCTCGAGTTATGCCACGGTCAGATCTTCGGCGCCTTCAATGAGGCGACCTTCATCAGTTCAGGCCAGTTCGTCAAGGTCTCCACGCAGCCATCGGTCCGGTTGATCACTCCCATGACCACCACCCCGATGTTGTCCGCGAACTCCAGTCCGTCCTTGATCTCCCGCAGACAGCCCACTCCGATGATCGCTCGGGGCATATATTTCTTGACCATGCGCCCGATGAAGGTGGAGCCAGGGACGATGAAGACCCGGTAGCCCATCTCCTCGAGCTCCTTTATGGAATTGTCAAGGTCGCACATTCCGCAATGCTGGCAGAACAGGCCTTCCAGGGTCAGGGTGGCAGGGCACTTGGACGATCGAAGGCAATGAGGAAGGAAGATGGCGCGGTCCTTCATATCGATCCTGGCGAAATCGTCCTCGCTCATCCGGTTGTGCAATTGTATAAAGAATATCGTCAGATCGTCCTCGTCCAGTCCGAAGATGGCGCAGATGTTCTTGATAGCGCCCTCCATGTAAGAGAAGCCGGTCCTGATCAGCTTGGGAAAAAAGAACTTTCCATGCTTGATTGATAGGAACACCACGCCAGCGACGATGAGCGCGAACAACAGTAACAGCAACAGTAGTAGAATCAGCACTCCGCCCAAAAGCATCAAGGTCTGGGCTCCTAACTGCGATCCAAATACCACGAACCAAGGAGAATGGGAGTTGTTTATTACCTTATGCTTTTCATCAGCACACTATTTGAATGGCATTCAATTAATCGAATAAATGTTGTATATTATTTTTAATAAAAATATATGTTCTAGCCATGTTCAGGGGAAGGTAAGCACATTCCGTATGGCGAACCGATGAGGTCTTCGGTCGATCAAAGAGGTCCTAGGTCACTTCGACATATTATGTAAGAATTTGAGGATGTGGCGGCCCTTGATATCGACACCTACCGACCTAAGATGCTTCCTCATGCTCACTGACTCCCTGAGCGAAGGTGTCCGTCCCTCCATCAGCTTTTCCAGGCCCCCTCTCTCCGTTCGCATCCAGGCATACCTTTTCAGTACTCTTTCCGAATAACGGTCCAGGTCGTCCCAGTTCTCCAGGAGCATCTCCCCGCACTGCATGGCGTACAGATTGCCGTCCGAAGCAAGAGGGGCCACCGCCCCGATGCTCTCCCCGATCCCGACGATCTTCCCATCCTTAACGAACGGCTGGGAGAAGAACGGGGCCGTCAATCTCACGCTGCTATGGCATTTGCACAATAGCTGTAACGAGAGGTCGCGGCCATCCTTGTTCTTGGATGGTCGATACGATCGAACGTCGGACTTGAGGCTTCCGAACCCGATGTGATATTCATCCCCGCCGAGGGGAAAGCACCATTCGTATCCCACGGTCGATGTCCTGAACCAAAACCCCAGCGGTTCCTCGCTCCTGGCCTTGTACTGGGTGCATTCCGCGATATAATCGTCCTTGATGGGAGGAAGATACGCTCTGCTTATCCCGGTGGCGTCAATGACCCGGTCATACTTGGACAGATCGATCGGGCCACGTTTGATCTCCGCGTCCCCTATCATCTCCCTGATAAGGGCGGGTTTGTTCATCGTCAGCATATCTGAACGGATGTCGACCCCATCGATCGAGATCGTTCCGGACCTCCTAAGTTCGAAACGCCTAGGGTCGGTCACCTTGGCGATCAGGTCAAAGGTCTCCGCAAGTGGTGCGAATCCCCAGGCGCATGGTCTGGACCCACAAGCATTGGTCTTATTGGCGTCATAAAGATCGATGCCCTTAAAACCGTCATTAACAAGACGCCTGAACAGATAGGCACCAGACATTCCCGCGCCCGCAATGGCGATCCTCATCTAGGGGTCTCCCTCGTCAATGGTTCGGCGATGCATCATGTGAGATATGATTATTCGGGTGCGAAGTTCGATATTCTCGCCAGTTCAAGTAAATGCCACCGAACTTCCTCCGGGAGGACCTTCGTTAAAAACGCCTCTCTTTGGCGAGATGGAGGTCTTTGAAACAGTTTGAGATCATGCGGTTAAGGAAAATAGTGCCGGTCGTAACAAATCCTTGTCCCGACCGGTCCGAACGGCTCCGTTAGCTGTTTAAGCTTATTCAAATGGTGTTTAGGGCCAGCTTCTTTGCCAGGGCCATAGCTTCTTCTTTTTCAGTTACGTAGTACGGCTTGGTGTAACTTCTCTCTGGCTCATTGAATGTATACTTGCTCGCGCCCTTGTCACCATCATTGCCCGACGGGGTCCCGTTAGCTGTTGAGCTAGTGCTTGTCATTTGTCTCACCTATACATCACATTGTCCGTCTCCTTGGTTAATATACCTTGCTGATTAACGTGATATCTATATTATTAACAAATTAAACTTAATAAATATAATATTCACCGCAATGCCGTAGTGCTGTAAGGTCTATGTGACCGGGCATATCAACAATAATAAATACATTCTAAAAAAATAATATTTAAGCGATCTAGTTATCGTTTGGAGGGGGAGAAATGAACTTTATCAACAAGACCAACGCCGGATACATTCTGGCATTGGCCTCAGGACAATTCCTGGTACTTCTGATGCTCGGGGAATCTATCGCTCCCGGCTACAGCATGCACGAGAACGCCATCAGCGATCTGGGAACGATCGGCGAGACGGAGCTGATGTTCAACGCCTCTTTGTTCGTGCTCGGTCTACTGAACTTTATCTCCGGTTTCGTCCTCTATAAAGTGCTGGATGACAAGAAGTTGCTGGTCGTGTTCGCTCTCGGTGGCATAGGCGCCATGGGCGCCGGATTGGTCCCTTTGGACAGCCCCATCGGCGTGCACGGGCTTTTCGCGCTGTTCGCCTTCGTCTTCCTGAACGTAGAGGCGATGGTCGCCGGAAGACTAGGCAGGTCCCCATTGGACAAGATCTCGATAGCTCTAGGGATACTAGGCATAATATTCGTCCCGGTTATGATCTTGGTGGACTCCGGCTCCCTGGATGTCTCTAACAGCATAGGCCACGGCGGCGTGGAGAGGATGATAGCCTTTCCCTGCCTGATCTGGATGATCCTGTTCGGAGGTTACCTTTTATCGTCGCCTGCACTGAAGGACGAGAATTGAACCGCAGAGTGAAAAAACCCTTTCACTCTCGTTCTTTTATTCGAGCCCTGGGCGATCGAGAAAACATCTTCTAAAAAAATAAAAAAAGGGGGCTTTTCAGCCCTTGTTCTTGATCAGCATGACCTCGATGATCTTGACCGCCTCGTCCTCCGGAATCCCGAGGGACTGCTGGACCTTCGTCAGCAGATTCTTTTCCTCATCGGCGATCTCCCCGTCGGCCAGGGCCAGATCGGTCGCTACGGCGAACGCGGTGGCCTTCATGTCCTCGGGCATAGACTCCTTGGCCATCGCGACCAGGGCGTCCATCCCCTTCTTCTTGATGATGTTGATCAGCTTATTGAACATCGAGGACATCTGGTTGTCGTTGTACCCGGAGAACATCTTCATCCGGTACAGCTGAACGAAGAGTCCGCGGGCCTCCTCCTCGGTGATGACTCCGTCGGCAGCGACGGAAACCAGGCTGATGGCGGCGAACGCCTCCTGCTTGCTCAACTTGACATTCTCATCCTTCGAGCCGAACTTGTCGAACAGTCCCATGTAAATACCTCACATTACCGGGCCAGGGTCGAATCGGCCCCGGTCAGTACCCAACCCCGA
>Ga0116171_10001441_pt1 | contig 23659 bp, 14 predicted proteins | sample AD_JPNHW2_MetaG_FD_89798 | JGI IMG/M metagenome (GOLD analysis project Ga0116171, IMG submission 89798) | Active sludge microbial communities of municipal wastewater-treating anaerobic digesters from Japan - AD_JPNHW2_MetaG | ecosystem: Engineered > Bioreactor > Anaerobic > Digestate | place...
ATAGATCTTTGATGAGCTTCCCATCCCGCTATAGACTCTCTCCCCTGAGGCATCGTAATCATAATCTATGATGTATTGATTGTTTACTGCTATGGACGAGACAAGATTTGATCTGATATCGTAGTCCATGAGGAGAGTCTTATTGAGTTTGGAAGATGACAGGACACTGCCATTAGCGTCATAAACGTAATTGCTATGGTTAGTTATCTGATTGGCACTCTCTCTGTTGCTTCCATACACATAGCTCACCTGGTTTACCTTGTTTGTTTCTGGCAGATAGCTGTAGTTATAGCTCCTAAACTGAGATGCGGATGATCTTTCTGAAGCCATGATATTACCATTGGCATCATATTCAATGGCAGTGTAGTTGTAATTAGTTCCAGTGGGATCGGCAGGATTGTTAGCACTTATCAAACGTCCGGCAGTATCCCATTGGAAATTGTACAAGTAGCTGTTTTGAGGATAGTCGAAGACGGTATGGAAGATACTGGATACATTTCCATTGTAATTGCCGGTATAGTCAAGCTCTTCCAGATAGAGATCACATGCTATGGACAGCGGCCATAAGGGTGAGTTGTAGGAGTAGTTGATATCAAAGTAGGTATTATTGCGGTTGTTGATTCTCTCTTGGTTTAACTCGTCATTGTCCCCGTACGTGTATTCGGCATACCGGTTAGGGTTATTGACCGTTCCAATTGTTTTGATTCGTTTATCGTTATCGTAGCTATATGTAACATATTCAATCGGGCGGGTAGATACTACCCCTATCTCCGATTTGAAAATGGCACCTTCTTTAACAGTGAACCCGGGTAATAGAGTAATTGACTCCTGAGCCTTGAAAGTGATGTCCTGACCAGATTGTATTGTGATTTCCGCAGGCTTATCCTCTGTGCCGTTACTTATACTTGTTAGCGCAAAGTAATCGTGGGGTAAATAGTTCGTTATGATCAACTGGTTTGGATAATCACATTGGGGATATTCAATCCGTGTTACGTTTCCGGCTGGATCGTAAGTGTATTTTGTTGCATAGTAAGTGTTAGGATCGAAGGACGAGCTTGATACAGCTTTCTCTGTGATGTTACCATAACGATCATACTTATATCTTTCAATCACAGTCGCTAGATTTGTTGAATTCCTCGTCTGCGTTTCAAACAACGCATTGTGCAATCCACTATTTGTCCCGAACCTATCGTAGGTATTTCTTTGAAGCCATAGTTTCTGGTTATCATTATATACTAATTGACCGTTTACTAATACTCCTAGTATAGTGCCAGTTTCAACGAGTCTGTTAAGGATATCGTATTGATAATATACTATCTTATTTGATTGCGCATTAACGGCATCCTTCTTGGAAGTTAGCCTGTCTGCAATATCATACCGGTATTCAACCGTTCCGTAGTCAGGAGATGTCTTTGATAAGAGATTTCCGTAATGATCATAGTTGAAGGATACTACCCAGTTTGAGGGAGATGAGTTAAGCGGTGGGCTATAGTAGTTGGGTAACCTTTTATGGGTTATGAGTCCTTTTTCATTGTATATGTTTTCCGTAGTAAGCTTCTTTCCAGTGTCAACCGCATCCGTGACAACCATTACTTCTCTTCCGAGAACATCGTAAACTCTGAAAGTTATTATACCTTGAGGATCAGTCTCTAGCGTTCCTGTAAAGTGGGGGAAGGTATAATATTGGAACCCTGTCATACCAATGTCTGATAAGTATTGGCTTGGATCTTTACCATATTGAATATTTGCGGTATGAGGAGTATTCCCCTGTATTGCGTACTGTTGCCCAGGCAGCCCGATTTCCTTTTTGCGGGTGGTAGGTGCTGATTCATATTTAGTACGGGTATAGGGGTAATTGTTATCTAATGGGAACTCTGCGATGATGTCTCCGGTCAATCCTGCAGTAGGGCTATAATCTGCAAAATCGTCTTGATAAGAGATCAACTCATTGGCTGTTTTTACTGCTTTTGTTTGTACAATGGGACGCCCAATATCATCATAAAATTGTGCTGAGACCTGTAGAGCATTGTTTTCATACTTCTGGTTTTGGATTATTCTATTAGTGCCATCTGCAAAGCTGGCTGAGATCGTAGGTGATTTATATACTACAAAGTTATCAATCAAGACGCTGGCATTATTAGTATAAAATGAGCAGTACTCACCTGATGAAAGCTGCTGATTTGTTGGCAAGTTGAAGCTAAGCATCTTTAAACCGTTATGGTAAGCAGATAGCGTCTGTTTATCATATAGAACTGACCATTGTCCAATGATCGTTTCCAAACTAATATCTTGTGTAGCTAATACCTGCCCCCCTTGGGGGTTGTTGTAAATCAAACTGACATTGTTGGATGTGATTTTGAGCTTATACCCATTAGATGGAGATGATGGATTTGCAGCCAGAGAATAAAGCGAAAAGCCTGTTTCATTACCGGAAAAATCCAAGATGTTCCATTGATATCCGATAATGCCTTCTTGTGGAAGAGATTTTGCGATATACCTCACACCACTGCTTTGTGGGATTGATAGAACACCATCATTATTGCTCCATGATCCTGAACTATTACCCCAAGACAAGGCAAACTCAGTTTCATTATAGTCGAAATTGTCTACAAGGCCAGTCCGCGAATAGAACTGGGTTTGTTGATTCGGTTTTTCATCATTATAGGTTCCGCTTGGTGTTGATGATACAGACTGGAAATAAGCAAACCCCTTGATTTCCGTGCAATCTTGGTCATCATCACGATAAACAAGCTCTGGTCTTCTGAATTTATCGTAAGTCATTCTGGCTAAGTTACCATTATCATCGCACTCTGATGTGTTCTGAAGATAAACAGGATCAGTAACGGATGTTTTACAGACTGAATCCATCGGTAAAAATCTGACTTCGTCAAAGTATGCGGGATAGGCTGGAACCGACGGATATGGATCGGTATTGTTTACTGAATAGTCTGCGGTGAAATTGACCAGCATTGCTTGCAGTTCGTCTACGTTACCTTCTATTTCCGACAAATCTAATGTACACTCGAGCTTTGTCCATTTACCCAAGTCCTGCGTAGTTAGTTTATCTATCAATGAATAATGCCATGTATTTCCGACTTTTGCTTTTAATCGTACTCCTATATAATCTCCTTCTGAATAACTTGGAATCTCATAAGCCTTAACCCACGCCGATAACAGATATACCCCATTCTGATCTATGTTAGGGCTAAACAGATTGTGATAAGCCATGTATGATGACCCTGACTCGTTGTTTGGATCATTAGGGTTCCAGTGTGCAAAAGCATCGATCTCACAAGATTTATTTCCAGTGAATGACTCCTGAGAAGTAATCCTTTGGTTTGTGGCAGAATCTAAATATCCCCATTCTGTGTAATCTCCTTCGAAACCACAGAGATATGCCTCATTATGAGTTGAGTTCACGATCTGGCCTTCGGGGGCATAATTCACTATACTACTATTCTCTATAGGATGCCAGTATGTGTATTGGTTGGTAGTATGAATCCCGTCTTTGCCTACCTCTTCAAGGATATTACCGTATGCGTCACGGGCAATAATCTCACGTTCTTTACGCCACCCGTCTGCATATGTAGGCTCACTGATATTGTTCCACCAACTTGAAGTGAAAATCCCAGTTCCAGTTCCATCCCAACTATATGTTTTGTACAAATCCCACTTACCATTTCCCCAATCTTTCCAAGTAACTATATTTTGGGATAAAGGGGTGTTATTTGCCCATTTAGCAGTTTGAACTACGGGAGAAAGTATATTTTTATCTCTAAGATCAGTGTAAATCTCCCAACCATATGAATACTCGGTTCTACTTACAACAGGATCATCCTGAATATAATATTGCTCAATTGTTTCCCTTAACATCCGCACTTTTGGATCAATGGTATCTTCCTCAAGCCTTAAAAAAACACCATTGCTTCCGACATCAAAGTATAAGTATCCGCGATCTGTACTTATTCCTAATGAGTTGGAGTTTTCATAGGGGAAATAGCTTACTCCGGAAACTTCATCTCCAAACGGATTTGAGTTAATCACGAAGTATTGGGAGGCATCTTGTTCCGAGAAATTGATGTCCAATGCACACCACTTATAGTTATTTAGTAGGAGAAGGGGATTAGCACCATGGTACATGATTCTTCGAACAAGGAGAACATGCATCAGCTTACTTGTATCAGCATTGACACGTACATTACTCACATAAACATAATAATTGTCACTCACAAGTGTCTCTCCCGCATTTAGTGGTGATAGAGCAATATGTAAGTTAGGGGCATTGCCCGTAGAATCTTGTACGTATAGATCATTTGCATTATAATCATCATATTCAAGGGATATGTCACGAATTATGCCTTGGCTCTCGACAATTTGGTTGGTAAGAATACACTCATATCCCATTTGTTTCTTGAGATTTCTGGTCGATATTGTCCAGTTATTGGTAGTTACTAGCTGCAGTGACCCATCTAGCTTGAATACACTTTCGTCGTAACACTTCCCAGAAAGAAGGTCGTAGAACTTGTAATCCCTTTTTTCATCAGGGTTGATAGGGGGAAATTCAGATGGGACTCCGTTAAAATATCTTTTTACAATCTTCCCATTATCTTCCTGGTTGTTGCTGTTCAAGGGTGTGATCGTTGCAATTTGGTACTGAACAGATTCACATGATTTATCATACTTACCTAACGAAAACTCATATTTAGTTTTAGTAATGCCTGTACCCGTATTGATACTTATCTCCGAAACTGCATAATCTGGTATGACTCCTTTGTATCGGCTAGCCAGTACCTTGTGAAGCCATAGTTTACCGTTAGATGGGTCATGGAGAACAAAACAATCGCTGCTGACAAAATCCTCATTAACTCTGTATGACGAGCCATTGATACCTGTGATCGTATGGGGATCAAATGGCCAACTCGCATCAGGATTCATAACACAGATTTTGGGGTATTTTTCCCAAAGATTATTTGATGAATTTTGAAGATGCTCATTAAAAAGATAGTAGTTATCTCCAACATCTAAATCACTGATGTGCCTGATCCCATTTACAGAACCTTGTACTGGCAGCCAATTCCATGGACATATCTCTTGAACGCTCATTCCATCTCTAGAAGGAATAGGTTTTTTCCTAATAGCTAACTGAAATATAGATGAATGGGTTGGAGATGGAAGGTCATCTTGACTGATATAGTATCCAATCACATTCTTTGATGCAACTGGCTTAAAAGGTAGCCACGAGTTGTTCGGGCTGTTATTAAAATTACTGTATGATACTTGGCCACCAAAGCCCTCATAATTCGTAAAAGGTCTCCAAACATTACTGAAATTATCAAACCATTGACCCCATGCACCATATGGAGCCCCCGAGCTACCCAGATCGAAATTGTCAGAATAAACAACAACATCCCTTGCTGAAGCAAGTCTGTACCTCCTAATTCCCGGGTTACTATAGCTTTGAGATACCCATTGCTTTCCATTGTACCTGCTAAACAATACCTTATTTATATCTTCATCATCATCTTTATGGTTATAGTACTGGGTGAGATTATCAAGAGTGGATTTAGTGTTATTGGACCCAGTGGTTATTCCAGCTTCCAATATCTGAGGGTCATCAAAGTCGTCAGTCCAGCTATAAATCTTATACTCTTGTGTTGAGCTATTCGCATATGATTGGCGACCAACAATGTAGTCATTACCCGCATAGTTTAAAAAAGCATGGCTAATATCGGCAGGTCCGTTGATATCCCAGGGCATATATAGGTGTTGGTATTGCCCTCCTCCACCGCTAAGGAGTCTCCATTTTTTATCTTGTGATTTACTATACAATCGGAATGTCCGATCAGCATTACCGGGGCTGAAGATATTTTTGTAGGCAAACCAATTGTTGTTCGCAACCATCTTTGTCCAGTTTAACGATTGATGTATATCGTTAGGATTAGAAGTATCACTTGAAAGTGTTGTGTTAATAATCCATCCTTGCGCCAAATCATCCCATTCCCAAAAAAAGAAGCGAGATACTAGAAGATTCATACCGGTGTATTGATTGGAATTATAAGCAATTAGAAAATCTTTGCCAGATGTCAATCCATTAATATGAGCATAGGGCTGCGTATCATCAATATACGGCCGAGTAACTATCCAAGAAGATCCGTCATATAATGATAACTTGTCTTTTCTGTATATTACTACACTAGGGTTATCTACGCCAGAATTTATTGTTGCAAAGAAATCATCTTGCATCGTTATTACAAGGTTCAGGTCAAACTTATCTTGCACGATTTCGTCTATTTCAGAGTCTAAGTAACCGGTGCTGCCCGTGTACACATTATGAGAAGTATTGTTGTATGTATGCAACAATCCCGAGGGAATCCAAACTCCATCCCAGAGGAAGGCATAAATCTGGGCCCTTCCCGTGAACTTGTACCAGCAAACAACTATGTAATCTGATCCAAAATACATATAAGGAGTTGTAACAAATGTACCATCAGGAGGCATCAGACCAATTTCTCTGGCTTGAGTTTCAGCTAGTCCATCGCTACTTAGATCAAGTCCTTGAAAAATCGGGGAGTTTATAATAGAACCGCTGGAAAAGAGATTAGACTGATTGTCCAGATAACTGAAGCCAATTGAAGCACCACTAGGTAAAATCATATTTGTCATTGCACCAAGATTACCAGAGACGTCGTTGCTATACTGGAATGAGTATCTATCTCCCACTTCATTATGTTCGTTGAAAAAAGAGATGTCAGTAAGCTTTCGCTTTGCGGTTCCATCCCAAGGTAAGCCCGAGACATCATAGTCGAATTCAACCTTGGAAATATTTATACCTTCGGAGTAAGTTGTAATGTTCCTCAAAATCTTAGAAATTACTCTTTCTTGGTAGGGATCTCCCCAACTTGAATTTTCAGAATTCTCCCCATATAAATCTTGGTCTGTAAGCTCTTGTCCAGTTCTATTGATATACTCAAAAACTACCTGTCTACCATATGTATCCGTGATTTTTGCTAGATATGACGATCGTGTATATCTTAAAACATGATCAAGACTGGGATTATTTTGAGGTAATGCTCCCATCGTGCTACCGATTCGCCCAACATTGGCTTCGTCAGATGTATATTTATAGTATATTTTCTCACCCCATGTGTTTTCAACTGTAGATAGGTTCCATGTTGTGGGGTAACGTTTCTGTCTATTGTTATCTGCTTGTGTATTTACTAATCCACAGCTGGGTGTCCAAATAGAGTTACCCCACCTTACACCCCATTGAATTGCATTCAACGGTTCATCGTCAAGATTCGTTATATCTAAACCTCCAAAAGTCTTGGTTGTCCCATTATCATCAACTATCAACCATTTTTCTGAGTCTTGATAGTATGTAATCTTCCATGGGTGATAATTGACAAGTGCAAAGCTCCTTGTGTTAAAGGTATAATCAACGCTAATGCAGGATAGTTCGTATGAACCATTGGAATCAACAAAATAATATGTGTCATCGGATGTAGAAGTCGTATTGTTATTATTCACAACAATAGTCTCATAAACCATAGTCCACCCAAACCCTAAAACGCCAGTTGATCTATAGTAATTCGATTGTGTGTATTCAATATTAGCATTATTACTATTATATTTTGCACTAACTATAACATCGAGTCCTTTTTTGCCTGACAAACTAACAAGAGTTATAGGGAATGAGACATCCCCTGTAAATATGTTAACAAAGTTACTTGCCCCAAGTTGATTTCTACTGCTATTATCTGTTTGGCTAACCGAAAGTATGTCACTTGATTGAGTGTTGAAAAAGCCTGGATTGTTTTCATCAAGCGATGTATTAATGCCCTCTAGGCAGTATAGCGAGACGTAACAGCAGATGAGTATTAATGCGATCAATAAATATCTAAGATATTTCATTATTCCTCCATATACAGAGATGCGTTCTTACCAGTGTTATAACTCATAATATTACTTTCATACTTACTCTTTCTATTAAGGTAACAGTTGTAGTCTTATTTTGAGACTCGTGAAACAAGAAGAGAAGTTACGACAGTTATTTATAATCATTATGACTTACTTGTCATGTATCAATACTTTCAAACTCTCATTCTCTTTTTTCAGTTCAATCACATGAAGAGTGAGTTCTTCAATCTTTTGGAGAAGCATTGCTTGCATTTCACTGATGTTAATTCCATCTTGTGAAACCTGTTCTGCACTTGGAATGCCCGGAAGATGTCCGTTTTTATTAATGAAGGATTCAACTTCATTCAATGACATCAAGTCATAGTTATCTTTGAAAACATGATCCGGCCACCCGTTATTATATGTTTTCACATTGATTTCTGTAGCATAAACTTTCCCGTTAACAGCTAACCTGCACCCAGTGGGGAATTCATCAGATCCGATGCCGATACGCCCCCTGTCTAATACTATGAAATCATTTGATCCCTGAAGCTCGGTGTTGGGGGTTACACCATGGCCAACAAAATCGTAATACAGTTTGCTATTGATACCTCGCTTGTGAAAGCCTGTAGACCAATAATTACCAGAAGAACCATCCCTCCATGAGAACACAAGCGAATCCGGGCTTAGCATATAGTTCTTTTCCAGTACGACAGAACCGCTGCCATCATCAATAACAATCCCACCCTTAATTGAGCCTTTTACTTCCAACTTCTCGGTAGGGTAGGCAATCCCGACACCTAAAGACCCGTTAATGCTATAGATATCATCCTCTGCAAAGCATGAAGTGATAACGATTGTCAGCATGATCACTGATAACAACATGGTTCGTTTCATTTCTTCCTCCTAATAGGAACGTTTTAGTAGTTTATTATGTTAACCAAATCAAATAAAGGGAGATACAGGGAAATGATAATAATCGAGATAAACAAGCCTACTGCTGTGATAATGATTGGTTCAATTACAGCTGATATAGTATCAGCAACAGTATCTAGCTCTTTATCATAGAACTCTGCTATGTATACTAAGATATCTTCAAGTTTTGCAGTTGTTTCTCCAATTGAAATCATCTCTGGCACCATATCAGGGAATATATCGGTCTGCATGAGGGAGTATGCAAGGCTCTTTCCCTTGTTGACTGTGTCAATGCAATGCTCGAGTTTGCTGCGAAAATATGAATTAGGTGAGATTTTAACGCTTACGCGTAGAGAATCACTTAGCGAATTGCCACTCTTAATCAGTAAACCCAACGCCCTGCAAAACATTGAAACATGGTTCTTTTTTACTATGGGACCCATAACAGGTAGAGCAATAACATATTTGTCAAACCGACTAACTATTGCTTGCCAGTTACCGGTTTTATACACAATTATCCCTAATATGGCAATTAGCATTAATGTGACATTTACAATATACGGCATTAGTTTACCTATCCTAACGATCAATAAAACACTAGTCGGAAGCTCCGCACCAAAATCACTAAATATCTGCGAGATCCCCGGTAACACAAATGATATAAAACAAACCACGACAATCAACGAAACAAAAACAAGTATTATTGGGTAATACAAAGATGTCAAGATCTTTTTTCTTAAATGGAAAGATTTTTCTAAATAAATCGAAAGCCATGTCAACACTAAGCCTAAATTAGATGATGTTTCACCTACCTTGATCAATTGAATATAAAGCGGATCGAATACTTGCGGATACTTCGTTAGTGCGATAGAAAGGTTCATCCCTCTCTCTACACTTTCTTGTAGATGCAGAAGCACCGTTTTCATTCCACGATGATTGGTTTGCGTATAAACTGTTGTAAGCGCCTTATGTAAAGGTATCTCAGCGCCTACTAATGCGGCCAAGCTCTTTGTAAACTCAATTAGTGTCCGTGACGATACCCTAACTCTCGTCATTTGTTCTTTGAACAGCGCTACAAGGCTGAATTCAGAACTATGATTTTTGATTGCTTTGTTGGGCTTGATGAGCCTATTGTTTGCCTGTTGTTTGACTAATCTTTTGAGATTATTGTTCATCGGTAACCAACTACAGGTGATTCTTTTTGTAACTGGCGTAGATAGACGGCACTCCGCAGCTTATACTTTTCATCCAGGCTGCTGATGCTGTAATCTACGAGGGATAATTGTGACGATGGGAGTTCAGGTATTGGTGATCTACCCAAGATGTAACTCTGTATACTTCCTGCCCCGTGAAAAACGAACTCTACGTTTTTTAGCAACAGAGTTTCGGGATTCAAAGGAATGTTGTTCCTATATAAAACGTAGTTATCATAGCTATAGATGACTACCCGCTTATCAGAAAGAGTTAGGTGAAATCTGTGATTCCCATCGAAGCTAATCGCTGTTGTTCTGAACAAATCTGAGGTCATCTGGGTACTGATGGAATAAATAATGTCCAGTTGCCTGTTGCTCATGTTTCTTTTTAACATACTCTTGCTGAATGCATCATTCATTATAAGCGCCATGTTGATAACGACTACCATAATCAAGAGCGCTATAAGCAACTCAATGACGGTCATTCCTGATTGCGCAAGGATAATCCTACCGAATAAAGAGTTGTACATGGTGTTTGGTCGTTCCCATAATAAACACTTACCGTGATAACTCGCTGTTTTCCTCTGCTTGCTACGCTCTTTACTATCCTCCATTTGCTCTCCCTATTTGTACTATTGTAAAAATCATGTTGATAGAGGCAGTATTCCATTTCCCGTTGCGCTAACGCAAGCGCACTAATTCGCTTGGCTGGAGTACTACGATTCAATGTCTTGGTTAATATACTCAAGGCTAAAACTCCGATAGAAACAAGTAAAGACAAGGCGATAAGCGCTTCCAGAAGGGTGCTGCCTTTGTTATCTAGAATGATATGTACTTTGTACTTCATGATATGAAAGCACTTTGTATTGTGGGTTAGCTTCGAAAGAAAGAGGCAGTAAAAACTCTTTGTTTCTTTTGCTTACATCAATCATGGATGAAATCAACCAGTTGCTGTAGGTTACAGGATAGTAGTAATCAAAGAACGCTTGGGTTATCACAGTTCCATAAACACTCCCATGTAACACCACAGAGTTAATACTGAACACTAATCCAGTAACAACTGCATCCCTATCAATCTCTATCGAGTAGCTGTTATTTACGACATTGGTTTCTCTTGATTGAGAGTTATAGATTACTGTTCCATTAACTTGACTGGAGTCTCGAACTGCAATCATCTTGGGATTCTGCGCCATACTATCTTTATTGTCCAGGTATAAAACTGAAGGGTATTCTAACCGAACTTGATTCATAACCGCTATCGAATCGCCTGCAATCGCTTGCGCAGATATTCTGGCATTATCTTTAATTGATACGTTTTTGGGGGAGTATAATATGCCATTTCTACCACGAACATTTCCTGAAACAGAGATGCCATTCCTGGAGATAAAAATGCTGTTCTTTGGATACTCATAATCCCCTGAAAGCGTTATTATTCCTCTGCTGATAACAATGATTGGATTTGAATATCTTGGGGTTGATCCATCGAATGAAAGTGACTCTCCTGAGTAGAAAACAACTTCTTTATCCTTGGATCCAACTTGATCTACTCGGGGGAAGATGTTATTCCTTACAGTAAAGCAATATTGTGGTTTCTTTTGCAATAACCCGTCATATTTCTGTATTGTCCTACTATAAACGATGGAACTAAACTTCGGAAGTTTTGATTTATCCATCTTGATGATTTCGCCATTAATTGCTCCGGTAAACTTAGTTCCCTGAAAAGGTCTGATTTGGGTTCCATACTTTCCCGTGACAATATCGCCGTTTATAGTGGTGCTACCGGCAAAAGTGAGAGGCATTTTATCTTCTGACCATATCAATGCAGAGTCAAAACTCTGCGGCATAACTTGTCCTGCATAAACGCATATAGTTAATTGTTTTCGCTTGGAAAAACTTGTGGAGTACACCCTGATAAATCCACCATAATAGTCAAAACTGAGATCGCATTTATCGCCCCAAGGAAGAACTATTGAACTCTTTCCTTCCGGTAAGTTTGGAAACCTTGACAAGCTGTCCAGTAATGTGTAAATACCTGCTTCAGCATTATAACGTGCCTGGAGCAGGTCTTTGTTGTTGTTAATAAGCTTGGCTCGAGATAAATCAAATATTAGAATGCCTGCTAATACAAGGGACATAAGAGCCAACAGTACAAGTACTGTAAAAAGTGCTGCACCTCTCTGGTTATGGATCATAATCTTAATCAGTCAGGAGTAATGTTTTCAATTTTCCCATCATTTGATACTTTCCAGACACTATAAACACCATCGGCATCATAATCAACTGTGGAAGTTGCTATCGCAGAGTATGTCTTGGCATCTCCGGATAACAAGGTAACCTTATACCTTGCTTTACCGCCCTCAGAAATGAGTTTTTCCTGCTCAAATCCTAAATCTTCTAATGTTGTCGCATATGTATCATTCTCACGATAATATGCCTCTTGAAGAGAATGTAGCTGGCTTAGAACCATTTTTGCTTCTGATTCTTTTGCCTTCCTAGTCACAGTCATATACTTCGGAACAGCCAATGTGGCTAAAATACCTATTACCACAATAACTATCATAAGTTCAATCAGCGTGAACCCTGACTCGTCACGATACATTCGCATATATTCCTATACCTCAGCTATGAATTTTACCTTTTTTACAAACTATTGAATGGTGGTTAGTCTGTCAATGTTATTTTTGAGTATTTGCATGGAAATAACTGATGTACGTTTCAGAAAATTCCTCTGTGTTCGAGATTACATAAGATCACTACGTAAATTTTGAACTATTCGAATAGTATTAGGAAAGAATCGGGATGTATGATTATTTAGATTACAATATGGATTATCCATATATCCTTTCAGGTTACCGACTCTCTATACCCACATGGTAGATCCCCTGACCATAGTCCATGTTGACTTCGATAATCTGCTTGAATTTCCCAATCCCACCGCAGGCTGGACCTACACCTATCACAGTTTTGGTTGGTCGGATCCGTATTGGGGATACCTGATCAATACTCACGGGAACAAGGTTACAATTGGCTTTGCCTATAAGAGGTGATCCAAGCAGTGTATCATAGTCCTGCCACCACCAGATATCAGGGGAAGTTCAGGGGAAAAGTCTTCCGTTTCTATAATGCTATCTGTCCGGTGATATCGGAGTATGAGGAGAAGACCGACTGGGTCGACTCAGTTACATCCTTGGACAATGCCTCCAATGAGTTTATCGGCTTCTTTATCTCTACTGGAGTAACCGAGAACAACCTGTACAATCTGACCAGTACCGGAGTGATCGATGGCAGAAGCTATGGCAGCGGACATTGGGTAGGGCACTGGGCACTGGCAACTTTCAATGGCAATCTATATCCAATCCGTCTGCAGCCCGGCACAGCTTATAAGACCCGCAAAGATGATCATACAGATAACCTCAAGGTAATCAAAGCAATGCTCATGCTCTATAATGCCACCATCTTCACCGATACAATCGGTATGATCGTACTCAAGAACAAGGATGCTTATTCCACTACTATAATAGATATAGAGGACAAGGATGTGGTATCCTTTATCATCAAGCGGGGGAATCAAGAGAAATCGCAGATCGAGGAGATCTATATCTTAGCCGGAGATACCACTCAACTGCAAGGTATCATCAAGAACCGTCTCATCGACTTCTATGATTCCAAGTGGAGCATTGAAGCGGTGATCGACCAGTTATTCAAATACGATCTCTCGCTCCAGTCAAGGATACGCATCCAAGATAAGGTCTATGCCATTACTGAGCTTGAGAGAGACTTCATCAAAGACAAATACAAGGTGAACGCATGGCTGCTATTAAAGGCTTTAAGCTCATCAGATGGAACTCTCAAGGGGTCTTCTTCTTAAGCTGTGAACACATGGAAGTCGAACACATTCCCAGACGAAAGTATCGCATAGAGAAGAAGAATGCCTTTAATCCCACCATCTTGTATCAAAGAGAAGAATACAGAGAAGATAGTTTTGAACTGCATGCGAGCCTCAATCCAAGCGAATACTACAATCTTCTGAGCTTCCTGACCATTACTGATAAGCTCTATCTTGAATACACCGCATACGATAACATCAAGAGCCAGTTTCCGGTCACAATAGCTCAACTGCCAAAGTGTCCGGATGATCTGTACGAGTATCCGGAAAAGATCAAGTTTAGCATTGAATCGAGATACATCGGCTCACCCTGCTATGTGGACTTCAGTATCATCATAGTCCAGGACGATGATGAAATGTTCAGCGGCAGTCAGCAGACCTAAACCAACAACAACACTAATAGGAGCATAGATGTTCAAATACGGAATCAGCTATTACACTGTAGCCAATGGAGATCGCAAACCCGAGTCGGATGTGGATGTCCGTCTACTCAGCCTTGGAGGCGATTGGCGAGACGGAATCCCACTCGTAGAGACTGAGGAATCAGGCTATTATGAATGTTATATTGAAGATGAGAAGGACTGTGGTTTCTACGAGATATGGGACAACCGCAATGATCCCTATGGCAGCTTCAGCAGCGAGTATTGTACTATCGGCAAGCTTGATGCCAGAGGATTGCAGAACCGCTGTATCTACTCAAACCACATTGTAGATGGAGCAGTTACTACATCCAAGATAGCCCAACACTCCATATCTGCCTCTCATCTTGATAACGGCACCTTCAAGCTTACCATGCTGCAGCACGAGATTCAGAACGAGTACCGGGGAGTGAAAGACAGAACCCAAAACAGTCCTGCCCGGATCAGAGCCGACCAGATGATCACTCACTGCTTGATAAAGAATACGATGAGCATCCCCACCTGATTTTGTCCAATATGTGTAATGCCCATCTATACATAGAAAGCATCAAAGTCGATAAAGGAATAGTGACTATCAGCATAGCCATAGGAACCGTCTTTGAAGGAGAAGACGCCAAGTACCAGATACTTGTCATTGCCACCGATAAGCCATAGAATATCCCGAAAGAGAGAGGATCAGTTGCATTGGCTCTGATCCTTTCTTTACATATGTATATAGTTAACGCTTACTACTATTCCAACCACTCCGGCATCTGAAATCTTCTTGTAGCGTCCAGTAGCTACCATCTCGCAAAAGCTGGACTCAACTTTCAAATCGACTCCTAACTCATCTTTGAAGTATGTGTGATAGGATCCTCCGGCTGACCATTCTGCGACCATCGCTTCCCTTTTCTCTTCCCCGCCATAGTAGAAACTGTCCACTATTTCAAGCTTGTCTCCGTATGCACAAGTGCCGAAGCTGAATCCTTCTTTGAGGGCTTCTTGAACCTGCTTTATCGCATTCATTATTTGCTCCTTGCTTCCAGTCTGCAGATCAGCTCTGCTATCAGGTTGATCATCTCTTTGTATTCTCCGCATTCCCAGGCATCGTCTGAGTTGATCCTGATCTGTTCCTCGGTCATGTTCTCCGACTTGAGCCAGTAGCCTCTGAACTGATTCCACAATTCTCGTAGTGGAAGTCCTTATCAAAATGGTAATCGCATAATCCGGGCTGGGATTCGATAATCTCTTCAATCGGCTGCTCCGAGCCATCTTCTCTCATTAGTTCGATCTGGCTGCCGGATGCTGCCATCTACTCCAGCGTTGCTTGATCTCCGCGATTCTTGTTTTGCTTGGTCATCTTGATCCCCTTTGCGGTTACCCGACTGATAAATTCTTAGTTGCGACTTTTCTCTCCTCGCAAAAGTGTTCAAGTCCTATCCACTCAATATGATAAGTAAGATTTATGTTTTAATAAACAATCAGATTGAATGTGATCAAACCATAATCGCAAGTCAGACAATGATATGCAAAATCCAGTTGAAATAATCGTGATATTTTCACCTGATTCAGCATCGTTTTATCAATTTGCAATCCAAAATTCGTAACTTGTTCCGCAGATAACGATTAAGAAATCCATTTGAAAAAATCGTGAAATTCATTTTGAAAAAATCGTGATATCGTTTTGAAAAAATCGTGATATCGCAGACCACCAAAAACGCCGATTTGAAAAAAATTTGATACAATTTGAAAAAATAAGTGAGAACGCATAACTATCGCACATTTTTTCTGAGATGATTTTACTTGACAGGATATTGACTTCAACTATTATGTAGTTATAGAGGTATAAATGCAAAAGATAATATTTCTGCTAAGCATTCTGGTTTGCCTCAGTTTCGGGGCTGAAGCCATTTCTATATATGAAATTCAGTTTACTTCCTCAGCGGGTAGTGATGGAACTTTTCCTTCGCCATATTTAGGTAAGAATGTATCCACGGAAGGAATTGTTACCGCCACTGATTATAATGAAGGGGGCTACTTTATATGTGAAAAGTTAAATGGTCCCTGGCGGGGGATTTTGGTTCTGGATAGAAATGCAAAAGTTAAAAAGGGTGATTTTATTAGAGTTAGCGGCATTGTTTCCGAATTATTCGGGATGACCTGTCTGCAAGATATCTCTCAAACTAAAATTCTTGGCAGCGATAACCTTCCGCAACCGGTGTTGATAACTACCAGCCAATTAACTAATTCAGGAGAAGCGGAAGCTTATGAAGGTGTTTATGCCCGTTTTTTGAATGTTGTTTCTACCGGTAATAATTCTTCGCAAAATCGCCTTATGGTTACAGATGGCAGTGGCACTTGTTTAGTTTGGAATAATCAATTCGGAATTCCGCAAAAAAGCAAAAACACTGCCAATACGCAATATGCATCTCTCACAGGAATCGTTATTTATGGCTATAGCGAATTTGCTCTGTGTCCTGTTTCCACTTCCGACTTTCATATTCTTCAGCCGATGTCTGTGCAAAACCGTTCCTGGGGTAGTATTAAATCCATTTACAGATAAAATTAAACAAATGAGGTGATAACAATGAAAAAGTTCCTAAAAAAAGTCCTGATAATAGGGGGGACAGCTGCTGCAGCACATTTTGGTTTTAAAGCATACAAAAAAATCAGTGGTATTGCCAAGCTTTCCAAGTCCCTACCCGAGTTTTTGAATAATGTTTATGGCGAAATGCCACGCGTAAATTTAAATCAATCCCTTAATTCTACTCGTATTAAGGTCTTCTTCAGTCAGGAAATTCTGGATAAATTTACGGATATTGAAACCACTATCCGCGAGTATATTGATGATTTTTATCCGGAAATTGCCAAGACCTCGGTTGATATCAGTATTATGCCCAATATTGAAGAAACCGAAGAAATCCCTGTTGAAGAAGAAACCGAAGAGAAAGAATAACCCATCCCCCCGATTATGCCTGAAAAATTCCCCAAACCCGGCAAAATTATGCCGGGTTTTTTTACGGATTACTTTTTCGGTAAAGAAAACAAATTGTGACTGCTGGTTGATGAGGACATCAACTGAGAGTTTCACGCAGATTACGCAGATTTCGCAGATGAAACAAATTGTGACTGCTGGTTGATGAGGACATCAACCCTCCGATACAAAAAATCCCCTAAATCCCTTTCATCCTGTTCATCCCAAACCTATTATTCAAAACAAAAATCCTGTTCATCCTGTTCATCCCAAACCTATTTTCAAAAAATCTGTGTCATCTGTGAAATCTGTGAGAGAAAAAACTATTACCGCAGGTTATCGCACTTACGGGTTTATTCTACCGTAACGCTTTTAGCCAAATTTCGGGGTTGATCTATATTCAATCCCTTCAAATCGGCAACATTATAGGCAAGCAATTGTAAAGGGATAACAGTTAAAAGTGGTTGCAAATTAGTTAAAGTATCGGGAATATAGATTACATTCTCAGAAATTTTAGCTAATTCCGTATCTCCTTCTGTAGCGATAGTTATCAAACGACCTTTCCGCGATCTCACTTCTTGTAAATTAGAATAAATCTTATCGTATAAAGGGTCTTTGGTAGCAATTGCCACAACGGGCATATTTTTGTCTATTAAAGCAATGGGTCCGTGTTTCATTTCCGCTGCCGGATAGCCCTCTGAATGAATATAGGAAATCTCTTTCAATTTCAAAGCCCCTTCCATCGCTACGGGATAGTTTATACCTCTTCCCAAATACAGGGCATTTTTACAATCCTTGATGGTAGTAGCAATTTCACGAATGTCCTCATTTAACGCCAGAATTTTTTCCACTTTAGAGGGAATTTTTTCCAGTTCCGCAATGTATTCCATACCTTTATGGGTGGATAGATAATTCATTCTTCCCAATAAAATTGCCAGCAAAGTCATAATTGTAACCTGCGAAGTAAATGCTTTCGTGCTGGCTACTCCAATTTCACTTCCCGCATGGATATAGGTTCCGCCATCGCTTTCTCTGGCAATAGTACTGCCCACTACATTGGTTATGGCTAACACCCTGGCGCCTTTTGCTTTAGCTTCTTTTAAAGCTCCAAGTGTATCTGCCGTTTCTCCGGACTGGCTAATTACGAAGACCAAAGTATCTTCCGGAATAATAGGATTCCGATAGCGATATTCCGAAGCGTATTCAGCAAAAACAGGTATCCGGGCAAGGTCTTCAATGATATATTTACCTATTAAAGCAGCATAAAATGAGGTTCCACAGGCAACTAAGTGAATCTGTTTTACTTTTCTCAATTCAAAGGAAGGAATACCCAAACCTCCTAAACGCGCCGTCCCTAACTGTTGATATATTCTGCCCCGAAAAGCATTTTCAATAGTGACTGGTTGTTCAAAAATTTCTTTCAGCATAAAATGCTTAAAATCACCTTTTTCAATAGCTGAAATATCCCAATCCACAACAGATATTTCAGGTTTTACACTGCGCTTATCCAAGGTCGTTATTTCAAAACCATTAGCGTGAACAACGCATAATTCATCATCCTGCAAATAGATAACCCTTTTGGTATGAATTATTATGGCATTCACATCACTGGTTATAAAGTGTTCATTTTCCCCGATACCAATTATAAGAGGGCTGCCTTTGCGGACGGCAATTAATTTATCCGGATTATTTTTGGACATCACAACAAGTCCATAGGTGCCTTCAACCCTTTTCATTGCAGAGCGAACAGCATCTTCCAAAGTTGGTTCACTTAAAAGAAACTGCTCTATAAGATGGGCAATAATTTCAGTATCTGTTTCGCTGACAAAGTGATGCCCAAGTTCAATTAGTTTTTCTCTTAAAAGCTTATAATTCTCAATTATTCCGTTGTGGACAATAGCAATTTCGCCTGTGCAATCCAAATGCGGATGCGCATTCACTTCATTGGGCTCTCCATGAGTAGCCCATCTGGTATGAGCTATGGCTATATTTCCGGAACATTTATTAGGTTCAGGCAACGAGCGTTCCAGTTCAATAATTTTACCTTCTCTTTTATAGACCTGCAATTCTCCCTCGTGAATAAGAGCACAGCCGGAACTATCGTAACCCCTGTATTCCAATCTTTTTAGCGCTTCAACAACAATCGGCAATGCATTACGCTGCCCTATATAACCAACTATTCCACACATATTTCTTCTCCTTTGGCAGTAGCTTTATGAAACGCATATAGAGATACACAAAATATAATCAAAGCAGGAGCAATTAGCCAATAGTTTATATTTTCTCCATCTTTCGCGATGAATTTTACCCATCCGGCATCGCTGAAAGTTACAAGGGCAAAAGCCATTCCATTATTGATAAGATGTGAAAACATACTGGAATAGATAGAACCTGAACGAACCGCCAGATAACCTAAGAGCAAACCCAAAAGCAAAACAGGGACAAAACGGAAAGGATCAAGATGAAAGGCAGCGAATAGAATTGCACTGATTACAACTGCCCAACGCAATGAATACTTCTCAAAAAAACGGATGAGAAATCCACGGAAAAGCAATTCTTCACAAATTCCAGGCAGTAAAGCTATTGCCAGAAAGACCTTCCAGGAAGGTTCATTCATATTATATAAATGAGAAAGTGCATCAATGTATTTTTCCGGAAAGGGAAAAATAATATTAATCAACTGCGAAATTATTGATGCAATTATTTGAGCAGATATGGCTATAAAAGGAATAAAAAGAAAGCTCTTCCATTTCGGGATTTTTAATCTCAAGACCTCTTTGGGTTTTAGGCGTAATAACTTTAAAGTTAACAAAACCGGCAAAGCAATGATAATAATTTCTGTTTCTATCAGCCCACTGAAGAGGTCTCTTGCCTGCCAGTAACTTCCCAGATAATATAACACTATTAAGGCAATAGAAAAATAGAGAATTCCATTGTAGGGTTTGAAAAATGTTTTTGGCTTTATTTTAAGAGCTTTCAAACCACTGCTTTCTTCTTCTGTCCTGAAAAGAACTGATTCAGTTTTGAAAAGTTTGATTGTAACAAGAATAGCAATCAGATCCAGAAACAAAGTGCTGAAAATTGTTATCAATATATGTGATAATGCATATTCATTGATTAAAACCGCTTTGAAAAGTAAAGCAATATTCACAACCGGAATTAACGCCAGGAAATTGCTAATTTCAATTGCTGGAAAGAAACTTACCATTCCCAAAAGCATTGCTATTATCAATAAGGGCTGCTCATAGCTTCTTGCCTCTTTGATATTTCTGCTGAAAGTAGAAATTGACAACAGGATTGCAGCAAATAAAGTTGCCAGAGGAATCATAGCTATCAACAAAATCAACATTGCATTGACAGGTAATGAAACTCCGGCCAAATCTGTATTTTGGTTCGCTAATATAAATTTCAGGGAAAAACTGATACTGATCAGGTTAACAATCATATTCAACATTGCCAGGGTGATGATCGTTAAATATTTACCGCAAACAATTTCTAAACGCCCTACTGAAGAGACAAGCAAGGTCTCCAATGTTTTTCTTTCTTTTTCACCCGCTACTAAATCTGAAGAAACAATAGAGGCACCTACAAATAGCATCATTATAATAAAATAGGGTAAAAATATTCCCAAATACATTCCCATTTTCTTTTGTGGACTGGAAGTATCCCGTTCCCGAACATCTCTCAGGTTTAACAAATCCGGACTAATACCGGTACTTTGTAATATCTCTTTCTGCAGGTCCTTTTCTGTTTTAGAAAGTTGCTCGTAAAGTTTGTTAAAGACCATTCTGCTTTGATCTTTGGATTTGTCATATTGAATATAGACCTTGAAAGATTGCGTTCCGTCACTTCTTATAGAGTCACGAATAGTAACTATACTCTGAATATCTTTATCTTCATACAATCGGGGGGTAGTTTTGTTGTAAGGTATAATGGTATAATTTTTAATATTCATCAAATCCCGAATATATTGACGGGATATAGCATTATTTACGCTATCTTTCACAGCAACAGTAGCTCCGCGATCTTCCAGTGTTCTAGTTTGCCGGATCATTATTGAATTAAAACCAATAATGATAAAAGGATATAAAATAATAGGCAGGATAAAAGTAGTAAAAATAGTTCTTTTATCCCTTAGAACTTCCATCAATTCTTTTCTGTAAATTACCAACGAGTGTTTAAAATTCATTTGCTCTCAGCTCCTGTTCATCGGTAAATTGATTGATATAATAAACAAAGATATCATCCAAATCCTTCTGGGAAGAGATATTCCGCAAATCCTCCAAAGTGCTGTCCGCTAATATCTGCCCTCTATGAATTAACACAATTCTATCTGCCAAACGTTCCGCTTCCCTCATTATATGCGTGGAAAATAAAACACATTTACCGCTCTGTCTGCAATCCCGGATAAAAGAAACAATGTTTCTGGCAGTTAAAATATCCAAACCGGCAGTTGGCTCATCAAAAATCATAACTGGTGGATTATGAATGATAGAACGCACTATAGAGACCTTTTGCCTCATTCCGGAAGATAAAAATTCTATCTTTTTATCCAAGAAATCATTCATATCCAGTAAGTCCGCCATTTCTTTAATCCGTTTTTCTATAGTGCTATCCTCAATGCTGTAAAGACGGCCGAAATAAGTGATAAATTCTCTACAGCTCAAACGATTGTAAAGCCCTGTATCCCCTGAAAGAAAGCCAATATTTTCCCGCACTTTATCAGGATGTTTTTTTATATCCCAGCCCTGAATTTCAGCTGTGCCTTCAGTGGGCTGAAAAACAGTGGAAAGAATCCGCATCGTAGTTGTTTTTCCTGCTCCGTTAACACCTAAAAGACAAACAATTTCACCATCATTAGCATTAAAATTGATCTTATCTACAGCGTAGAATTTGGTGCCGTCTTTTTTGGTGAAGACCTTGCTGAGGTTTTCTACTTTAATCATCTATTTTCTCCTATCCCGGTTGGCTGTCAGGTTGTCAACCAGCGAGTGTTCCTCTTTTAACGAAATAATTTCCTGTAACTTGAACGACAAGATGTCGTTCTTCCGGAAAATGACAATTACCTGATTTTACAGGATTAAATTTTTGTCGAGGTTTTTTATTTCCCCATCGGGAAAATTGCCTGCAAAACAAGCTGTTTGTTTTGACTCTAAACCGATTCTTCTGTGGTTTGCAAAGAGATGCAGAGGTAACAGGAAATTTATCTTTTGTCCGAAACTGTCAAAGCTGTGAGCGTTTTGACTCTAAACCGATTCTTCTGTGGTTTGCAACGAGATGTAGAGGTAACAGGAAATTTATCTTTTGTCCGAAACTGTCAAAGCTGTGAGCGTTTTGACTCTAAACCGATTCTTCTGTGGTTGCAACGAGATGCAGAGGTAACAGGAAATTTATCTTTTGTCCGAAACTGTCAAAGCTGTGAGCGTTTTGACTCTAAACCGATTCTTCTGTGGTTTGCAACGAAATGCAGAGGTAACAGGAAATTTATCTTTTGTCCGAAACTGTCAAAGCTGAAGCTCGGTTTAGAGTTAAAACAAAAATTCGCCCCGAAACCACCATTTCTAAACAATTCCAACCCAACTCTGGAAATGTGAAAATGGACATTCTTTCACAATTGTGGAATTTGAGGGGTTGGTGTAATGCGGTTGCCTGTGCTCAGAATTCTTGTTTTAACTCACAATTTTGAAATGAGGAGACCAGCTGTAGCTCGGTTGCCAGTGTTTGCAATTTGTGGGTTGTGGTTACAGAGATTGTAGTGGCAAAATTGTAAGTCAAAACAAGCTGTTTGTTTAGAGTCAAAACAAAAATTCGCCCCGAAACAACAATTTTTGAACAATTCCAACCCAACTCTGAAAATGTGAAAAAGGACATTCTTTCACAATTGTGGAATTTGAGGGGTGGTGTAATGCGGTTGCCTGTGTGCAGAATTCTTGTTTTAACTCACAATTTTGAAGTTTGGAAACCAGTAATAACTCGGTTGCCATTGTTTACAATTTGTGGGATGTGGTTTCAGAGAAGGCAGTGGCAAAATTGTAAGCCAAAACAAGCTGTTTGTTTAGAGTTAAAACAAAAATTCGCCCCGAAACAACAATTTCTGAACAATTCCAACCCAACTCTGAAAATGTGAAAATGGACATTCTTTCACAATTGTGGAATTTGAGGGGTTGGTGTAATGCGGTTGCCTGTGTGCAGGATTCTTGTTTTAAATCACAATTTTGAAATGAGGAAACAATTAAAAGTGCGGTTGCCATTGTTTGCAATTTGTCAGTTGTGATTTCAGTGATGGCTGTGGCAAAATTGTAAGTCAAAACAAGCTGTTTGTTTAGAGTTAAAACAAAAATTCAACCTCGAAACAACAATTTCTGAACAATTCCAACCCAACTCTGTTCTTGTTTTG
>Ga0116171_10001444_pt1 | contig 23579 bp, 19 predicted proteins | sample AD_JPNHW2_MetaG_FD_89798 | JGI IMG/M metagenome (GOLD analysis project Ga0116171, IMG submission 89798) | Active sludge microbial communities of municipal wastewater-treating anaerobic digesters from Japan - AD_JPNHW2_MetaG | ecosystem: Engineered > Bioreactor > Anaerobic > Digestate | place...
GGAATGGCAAACATTTTTGCTGTTGATACCGCTTCATCCGCCATCTTTCGTGTGACCTCCTCCCGTTTTGCCGCATACCATCCACATCTTTCGGGGGATCAAAAAACCATGACCTGTTCCGAATACACCTCCGACGGCGCGATGGTGGCCGAAATCCCGATCGATCCGGTCGGCTGGGTCCCCATCGACAGCATTACCGATCGCCCGGCAGGGCTGAGTGAAACGCTCGCCAATCAGGAACGGGTCAACATCCAGGACAGTGTGCTCCGGCGCAATATCTGGAAATTAAACAGTTTGAACGATGCCGGTCTGGAGCATGATACCATCGACGGCACCCTCCATCCGGTAACGAAATATTCCAAATTTCTCCATTTGTTTACCCCGCACAGTTGGGCGCCCCTGTCGATCGACGCGGGGAACCTGGAGGTCAAACCCGGGATCATGGCGCTCTCGCAGAACCTGCTGGGTACCATGACGGCACAAGCCGGATGGGAGTATGACCTGAACGAGCGTACCGGAAAGTTTTTCGCCGGGTTCAGTTATGAAGGGTGGTATCCCGCGCTAAACCTGCAATTCGACATCGGCAACCGGGCAGCCTGGGTCCGCGTTCAGGGCTCTTCCGAAAAGCGCCGATTTACCTGGCAGGAAAGCAACCTGAAATTCCACGCCTCCATCCCGTGGAACTTCTCTCACGGCTGCTATTCGCGTTATCTGACCCCATCGGTCGGAACCACCCTGATCGGAATCCGCCACCATGCCTCCACCCCCGAAACATTCACCACCGGACTGATCCAGACCCTCGATTACAGTCTTGCCGCAAGCCAGTACCTACGATCGGATGCCAAGGATGTCTACCCGCGGCTGGGGCAGGTTGCCCGGCTCGATTTTCGTCATTCACCCTTTGGCAGCAACGACATGGGATCGATTCTCGCGGCACAGGCCAGCCTTTACTTTCCCGGTATCATCCGCCACCAGGGAATCTGGATTTATGCCGGTTACCAGCAAACACGCGAAAAAGACAACCTCGCATATTCCTATGCCGACCTGATCGGACTTCCGCGCGGATTCAGCGACATCGACGAATCCGACCTGCTGAGTTGCAAAGTCAACTATAAGTTTCCGTTGATTTATCCTGATCTCAGCGCCGGATCGGTCATTTATCTCAAACGCGTCAAGATGAACCTCTTTTACGATTTTGCCTGTGGATGGTACGGTCCGGATGCCGGCCATGCGGCTGAAGTAACGCCCTTGTGGTACCAGTCGACCGGCGCCGAACTCACCTTCGATTTTCACCTGCTCAGGTTTGTCTACCCCTTCGAGATGGGCGTCAGGTCGGTATATTTTCCAATGACCGGCGGCTGGGGCTGGGAATTCCTCTACTCCGTGGCGGTGAATTAATGAAAATCAAACATATTAGTTTCTCTGCAGTTTTTGTTGAAGAACCTTCCGGAGGTTTTCAGCCTACGTTGAAGAAATTCCTGATATAAATTCGCAGGATGCCACGATGAGAGAGAGATGAAACAACTTGCGTTTCAGTCTGAAATGGGTTACCTTTGTATTTTATAGTACATCTGATGGTCAGACAAAGGATTTATATTGATATATCTGTTATCGGGGAATATTTTATTATTGTTTAAAAAAACAAGGATATGGAACTCAAACATATCAGTTTCACTGCAGTTTTTGTGGAAGAACCTTCCGGTGGTTATTCAGCCTACGTTGAAGAAATTCCCGGTGCAAATTCGCAGGGAGAGACGTTGGGAGAAGCAAAGTCAAATCTTGAAGAAGCAATACAGCTCGTTCTTGAAACCAATAAAATTTTAGCGCAAAAAAACCAGATCAAGGGAAATAAAAGTTTCAGGGAACCCTTATCATTTGCCGGATGAAAAGGACGAAGCTAATCCGGCATCTTGAAATCCAGGGCTGTTATTTATTGCGTGAAGGCTCCAATCACAGTATTTATTATAATCCCGAAAACAATACCATTTCAAGTGTTCCAAGACATGTCGAAGTAAAAAAATTCATTGCACATAAAATTTGTAAGGATTTGGGCCTAAGCATGGTAAAGGAGAACTGAACGGCCCATATGCCATTTATCATTTTCTACCCGAAACGCGAAACCCGAAACTTGAAACTTGAAACTCCAACCCGTCATCCTTCCCGATCCTTCCTCCCCTTTTTAGTCGCGAACAGCCCCGCCGTGTACCGGTCGTACAACTCAAAAAGAAACTCGATGCGGCGGGTTTCGTTGGGAAAAGGCTGCGGGCGGTAGCACAGATCGACGGCCCGGTCCAGCTCCTGGTGCGCTTTTACAAGCCCGGGAGGCTCATTTATCTTGTTGCCCAAAACTCAGGGTTACGGCTTGTATGGAAGATAGCCAGAATGAGTATGGTTTTATTGGCGGCGTCAATAGTGTAGTGTACCATAAATGGAAATACATTTAAAACGGCAGTCCGGACTTTGTCGTACCGGACAACTGAAGCCTCAGGGTTTTGCGTGATATAATGTACTTTTTCGCGGACTTCAGCAATAAATCTTTTTCCAAGCCCCTCTTGCATTTTATTGTACCACTTTGCGGCCTCCCGGATATCCTCTTTTGCAAGGGGCAATATTACTGATTTATACATTAAAGTTCTTTTTCGATTTCATCGATTGCCGCATCAAATTCCAAGGCAGAACCAGGATTTTGTCGATATTCATCAACGCGCTGTCTGATCAGATCTTTATGCCATTCCGGGATATCGACATCCTCACGTTCAATATCTTTGTATTTTCTTTTCAGGTCATTCCATTCATTGATCGGAATAAATACTCCGGTTGTTTGACCTTTGCTGTCTGAGATATATTGTAGGTTCATAATTGATTTATTTGCAATGTGTAAATCAGCTCTGTCATAAAATCACTGATTACCGGATCAGAAAAAGCACAGATGCCTAACTGCAAATATACGGAATTAAGCTGTTTTAAGCAATCCTAAATTCTCCGTCAAGCTGTTTCCTGGATTTTTCTGATACTATGTTAGCTATCCAAACCCGAAACCCGAAACCCGAAACCCGAAACGCCAAACGCGAAACACCAAACCCGTCACCCTTCCCGATCCTTCCTTCCCTTCTTAGTCGCGAACAGCCCTGCCGTGTACCGGTCGTACGACTCAAAAAGAAACTCGATGCGGCGGGTTTCGTTGGGGAATGGCTGCGGACGGTAACACAGATCGACGGCCCGGTCCAGCTCCTGGTGCGCTTTTACCAGATCGGGCGGCATGGTGAGGGGGTCGTAGAGGTCGGCGAGGGAGGAGTGATTTGAAGATTTGAAAATTTGAAAATTTGAGGATGATTCCGGATTGCCGTCGGACGCGGGATGTAAATAGCGCTCCCGGACTTCCAGCACCCGGCGGGCTGACTGCTCAACCGCTTGCTTTTGCTTATCCGTCGGATTCTCGGGCCAGGGGAAGTTGTTGTAGACAATGGTGTTGGAATACCTGTACCTACTTTCCAATCTTCCACAGACATACTTAACCCAAATCATATGTTGAGTAGAAGTGACAATTCCAAAATGGTACAATGATGCATCCGGTATTGAGAAACAAGAATTATTTAAGATATATTCTTTTGAGAAAAAACCAATTGGAATAATTGAACGATTTTCAGAAGAATGAGAAGGAATTAAAATATAGTCAGAATCTGGTTGTCTGTTCTCTGTAAATAATGCTGGGTAATTAGACCATTTGACAGTGGCTTCTTTTTTACTTTTTAATCTCATTTCTTTAACCCTGAATACTCTTTCAAGAACATTAGGCATTTTTCGAAGTTCATTGGGACCAATGCCGACGAGCCAGAGGCACCATCGATGTAATCCATTAATAAATTCATCCGCACTTATAAAGGGTCTTATATATTTTTCAGCAATAGGTTCAATTGAGAGTAATTCATTCTTTTCATTATCGTTCATAAGAAGATTTCCACCATCAGTTGGTTGACTGCCTTTAAACATTTCAGGGACATCACATATTGGCTTTGTTCTTGATAAAAGAAAAAAATCCTTCCCCTCCACCAGGTAAGGATTGATGTTCGAAATCACCGATTCATGCGGTTCGCCGTTGATGTCTTGGTATTCGAAGATCCGTTTTTCGCGGGTGTCGAAATCGGCAAAACCGACGATCACCACGTGAACGGCTGCTTTTCCGCGGGCTTCGTTGCTCCATTTGAAGGTGCGGTGGGCAAAATGAATTTTGATATGATAGCGGTTGAAGAGTTCGTTCCACAGCACGCCCACCTGCTCTCCCTGGGCGATGGAGTTGGTCGACACGAAGGCGCACCGGGTTTGAGCGGGAGCAAGCGCCGGATCATGCGGCGTAGTCAGGTATTTTGCGGCTTTCAGGTACCAGGCTGTGACGAAATCGAGCACCCCGGCGCCGTGAACGCCCGTGAAGACCCGTTCCATGTCGGCTTTCTGGGCGGCATTCATCAGGCTTTTCCCCACGAACGGCGGGTTTCCGAAGATGTAGTCGAAGCGGGCCTCTTTTTTATCCCAGGGGATAGGATCGATGAGGCTTTGCCAGTCGAGGCGCAGGGCGTTGGCGCAGACGATGTTGGGACTTTTACGCAGCGGGAGTCGGATGAAGTATTGTCCGAACTCTTCGCTGAACTGCATGTTCATCTGGTGGTCCATCAGCCAGAGGGCTACCTGTGCGATCTGCGAAGGGAACTCTTCGATCTCAATGCCATAGAAACGATCCACATCGAGTTTCAGCCGTTCCTGTATGTCCGACAGTTGCTGTCCCATCTGAAGGGTGCGAAGAATCCCGAGTTCGAGTAGCCGGAGTTCGCGGTAAGAGATCACGAGGAAGTTGCCGCAACCGCAGGCGGGGTCGAGAAACCGCAGCGAAGCGATTTTCTCATGTAACCGGATGAGCTGATTCCGGTTGTTTTTCACCGTTTCAAATTCCTTCCAAAGTCCGTCGAGGAAGAGTGGTTTGATCACCTTCATGATGTTCTTCTCGGAGGTGTAATGCGCCCCGAGGTTGCGCCGTTCGGCGGGATTCATCACGCTCTGGAAGAGGGATCCAAAGATGGCGGGCGAGATTTTTCCCCAGTCGAGGCCCGTACATTCGAGCAGGTTGTCGCGCATGGCCCGGTCGAAGGAGGCCGGCGGCAGCGTCTCGTCGAAGAGTTTTCCGTTTACATAAGGAAACGCGTTCAGATCCTCATCGAGGTTGGTGAGCCGTTTTTCGGGCGGTGTATTCAGCACATAGAACAGGTGCGAGAGATGTTGCGCCAGGTCGCTGCCGTCGCCGTGGGTTTTGTTTTCGATGTAATCGCGGAACTGGTCGCGTTCAAAGATCGTGGTATCCTCGGCAAAGAGGCAGAAGAGCAGCCTGACCAGGTAAACCTCGAGCGGGTGGCCGTCGTATCCCACCGACTTTAGCCGGTCGTGAAGTTTTCCCATCAGCTCCGCCGCGCGGATGTTCACCGGGTCCTGCTCGCGGAATACATGTTTCTGGTAGCCGGCGATGAAGCCGAATTCCTTGATATTCCGGTAGAGATCCTTCAGCTCAAACTCAAGCCGGCTGTCGGTTTCAAGGTCGTACAGCCTGAACCTCGCGAAATCGGATACCAGCACGTATTTCGGGAGCTCATAACCGGCCAGTCCCGGGAAATAATCGAGGGCCTGCTTGTAAGCTTTGTCGAGGCTCTTCCCTTTTGATTTATGTTCGACGAGGATGGTTCCCTTCCAGAGCAGGTCGATATAACCGGTACTGTCGTCGAGCTTTTTCACCGGTTTTTCGAACGAGGCGATCTTGCGGCGCGACACCCCGAACACGTCGAAGAACTGGTCCCAGAAGGTGCGGGCTTCCGCTTTCTCGCTCGACTCTCCTTCCCATTCGCGGGAGAAACGGATGGCGCGGTCTTTTATTTCGTTCCAACTGAGGGCCATGTAAGCAGGGTTAAGGATGGTCAGGCGAAATTAAACATATTTCAAAAGAAACGCTATCATTTAGCGCGGTTAAAACAAATGTATGACACCGGAATCTTTCGTTATTAACGATCCTATATTATGGAAAATACAGGCAAATAAGTGTAAATTATTTTTACACTTTTTACACCATTGTAAGGTTTTTTTACACTTTTTCATCAAACCAATTTTTATATCACATTAGTTTTCTGTTCTTTAATGCATTGGTATGATTTTTGCTTATATTTAGTAATGTTTTTGTTATTGTGAAGTTAACATCTAAAGGCAAACCTCCTTAACATCCGGAGGTAAAGTTGTGATTTTCTATATCCTAAAAAATCGGAAAGAATAATTGTAATAAAAAGATGTTTAAAGAACATCTATAAATTAACCGAAATGATGATTATGATAAAAAATTGTCATCGTATATAGAGATATCAGTACCTAACACGAAGGGAGCAAAGGTTATTAAAAAATCAGTTATAATATAATGTCTTAACAGAAAGGAGGTGATGATGAGAATATTTTAGACTTAATTATTTATATTGAAAAATGAATAGTCCATTGTAACCATTATGTGTCACAATTAACTCTTTTAAAATTTTGTATAGTATGATTACAATGGAGCATTTAAAAAAATTATATGACACAATTTTAAATATTATAAGTATGAGATATATTTTTTTCTTTCTCCTATTTTTAGTACAAGAGACAACCGCAGTGGCTCAATGTGAAGAGTTTTGGATTAACAAGGAAACTGGGTTTCAGAACCTTCCTTCTCTGAATGTTTTCACATCTAAATCAACAGGTTGGTTCATGGATCAAAATTTTTCTGATGAATTCGATGGCCCCCTGAATACCACGAAATGGAATACTCTGCCTCAGGGAAACTGCCATGGAATGTCAACCCATGCGTATTTCAAACCTGAAAATGTAAGCACAAACAATGGCAAATTAATTCTTCAATGTGTTCATGAAAATACCACATTTAATTGTGGTTCTAAACAAATGAACTATTCTTCAGGGTGGGTGGGAACCTACAATCGGGCACAATATGGATATTTCGAAATAAAATGTTTTATGCCAGAAAATCCATTGCTACAACCTTGTTTCTGGATGTTTGGACAGATACCCGGGAGATATGATGAAATAGACGTAAATGAATATTGGTTAGACAACCCCATTTACACTAATCGAATTAGACAAAATATTTATCACCGACAATGTTCGGGTACCTGTATCGATACACTGAAATCAGGCCAATTGATTGAGGCAAATTTTAATCAAACGGTTACGGGTAAGGAAATGATATTTGCAGTTAAATGGTTCCCCTATGAAATAAACTACTATATTAATGGGGAAGTAAAAGGGAGCGCTAAATACACAACCGATTTGAGGTTAATCGGGCCAAATAATTGTCAGCCAACCAGCGAATTCAGTTGTATCCCTTTTGATAATGCTATTTCCCAATGGATTCAACTTTCTTTGTCATTGATGGGAGTAACAAATAATCTGGCACCATATGAAGTTGATTATATCAGGGCATATAAATTGAAACAAGGTGATAATTTGTATTGGCCAGCTTATATTACAATTAATGACCCTAAACTGTCAAAGGTCCATACGGATATTAAAATTGGTGGCGATGAGTCTCATTTTGGATGGTTCCCATCGAATACTCAAATAAATTTGTGGGCAAACAATAGTATTATTCTGGATAAGGGAACCCAAATTAATCCCCCAATACAATTCACAGCAAGAATTGTAAAAACAAATGCTGCTTGTTTTTTACCTGAAAATCAACCAAATATAGATAATGAATAAATTTAATCAAGGAGGTTATTATGAAAAATCAATTATTATCACTTTCATTTTTTTTATTGATCTGTACTGTTACAAATGGTCAGATTAAAATTTTTGAAGATAACTGGATTAGCATTGGCTCGCTTCAAAAGTATGGACATGGTATTCAGTTAGAACCCTGTGGTACAACATATTTCACACCAAATGTATACGGTGATTATTCATTGATGGAGATATCTAATTCAACTGGAGAATGGGGAAAAAATTGGATTGTTTACTGGGATGATGATCATCAATTTTTTGTATATGGAAATGGATTGATACATACTACAAGGGGAATAGAGATTGGTTCTGATTCTACGTTAAAAACTGGCATCGAAAACATTACTAATCCCTTAGCAAAAGTACTACAACTTCATGGCGTATTATTTAACTACAAAGAAAAAATAAATAAGAATGATACGGTGAGAATTATGGATAAGCAAGGTGTATGGCATAGTATTGTACAAAGTCAGATTCAATATCTGGATTCGACCAACTTCAAGACCGGTGTTTTACAGCGACTCCTGAAAGAAAGAAATATGAAACATATAGGAGTCATTGCTCAGGAGGTTGAGCAAATCGTTCCAGAAGTGGTTAGAATGTCTCCAAGTGGTACTCTATCAGTGGAATATTTCAGTTTGATCGGATTACTTATTGAAGCTATAAAAGAACAGCAACGAGAGATAGAAAACATGTATGATAATTCATCAGGAATGATGAAGAACAGTATAAACAAAACTTCTTCAACAAGTTTAGAAGAAAATTACCTTTATCAAAATGTTCCAAACCCATTTAATAAAGTCACAATAATCAAGTTTAAACTCTCAGAACAAGTACGAAAAGCTTCAATTTTAATTTTTAACATGGAAGGAACACTTTTAAAAACCTATGAAATATTAAACTTTAAGGAAGAAATTAACGTTTTTGGCAATGAATTCAAGCCAGGGATGTATCTTTATAGTCTTATAGCAGATGGTACTGAAGTAGATACAAAACGAATGATTCTTACGGAATAATAAATAACATATTTATGAAAAAACTGTTTGTTACAGTCTGTTTGGGAATTGCTTGTCTGCAAGTTTTTCCCCAGCCCTTTACCTGCGGTACCAGCACGGTTACGGATATCGACGGAAATGTTTACCATACGGTTCAGATCGGCAACCAGTGCTGGATGAAGGAAAACATGAACACTACGCGGTATGCCGATGGACAGGCTGTCGGGATACGAAAAACAAATTCGCTATCCGATGTTCAGGAATATATCAACTATCCGGGCATTCTCCGGTTGCGTCTGTTCTTTCCGGCATCCACCGCGCTCCATGTGAACATTTATGATATGAAAGGCATGGTGCAATATCATGCCGACAGGGTATGCCGGACCGGCAGGGATATCTTGAACTGCACCATCGGACCTTCAGGAATGTATGTCGTTGAAGTAAACGGATCTGCATTCAGGGCAATCGGTGACGAACGGAACACAATGGGAATAAGTCTTTCTGAAGATGCTGCCTTGTCACAGCACAAATCCGATTCGGTGGTCATCACCGACACTTCAAGGAACTATTTTGATTATGACGATGACCCTTCCAACGGCGTTCAATATGGGAAGCTCTACACCTATTTATCAGCGCTTAATGTCGAATATTCCAACAATCCCCAATTTCCATCAGTCTTGCAGGGAATTTGCCCGAACGGCTGGCATGTGCCTAATGATTCGGATTGGATGGAACTCGAGATTTTTGCAGGAATGTCGCCCGGTCAGGCTAAGGATATGTTCAGGTTCCGGGGAACAATAGATTATAAGCTAAAGATCGCAGGTCCGGAATTCTGGTATTTCGGACAAGGAACAGATGATTTTGGTTTCGCCGCAAAAGGTAGTGGTTGGTACAATTGCGATGTAAAATTAGGGTGCTCCTTTTACTTTATCAAAAACAGATGTACATGGTGGACTTATAATGAAAACTATGTAATGGAGCGTCAACTTTCAGATTGGAATGTTGGAGTCTGGAGAAGTTATTATGTTTCAGATGCATCTGCCTTTTCCGTAAGGTGTGTTAGAAATAAAGATGCGCCTTAAAAAAATCACGCGTTAAAGTGGATTTCATTCGTGTGCATTATGCTGGTGTATGACTGTAAGACGGCGGCAAGCGCAAAAGTGATAATTAATGAACCGAAATGATCGGTGTTAGAACAAATGATTTCCAGATCATGAACCATCCGGCTCCTTCCCCGGATGGTTCACTGCTGTGTGTAAATCTCCTGATGAAAGGGCGACAATGGTTCATCGCAGCATCTATATTAACGATTCTGTGTATAAACCTCCTCGAACCCGTTGCGGCACAAACCTGGTCAGACCCGGTAAAAATCAACAGTTCAGGTAGTTTTTCAGATGTGGATTTTACTGTGGATAAAATTGGGATTATTCATTGCGTTTTTATCCGAAACACCAATATTTATGATTACAGAAATTTATACTATTCGGCATCTAAAGATCACGGTGAAACCTGGTCTGTACCGGTTCAATTAACCAAATTTTCAGAAAAAAATATCGATGACCCTCATATTGTAGCAGATACCAACGGCAATCTGTTTTTAAGCTATGATTACGATGTGGATCACTATCCCAATCTTAAAATAGGATATCAAAAATTCACCGTACGCGATTCGGCGTGGAGCCTTCCTGAATTCATCGCCACCGGAATGTCGAACCGGCTGGTGATCGATCACAATAACAGGGTTTATTTTTTCTGGTTTACCGGCACTGAACACTACAAGTATCTCGAAGGAGCTGCTTTCAGCGATTCATTGACCCCTTATCCTTCCTTGCCGGTGTTTTTCGATGATATCACGGTCGATCATGAGAATAATCTGCATTGTATCGGAAACCGGAAAGCCGGCGCCATTTCCCACGGAGCCTATTTTAAATGTAGGCAAGAATCCTGGTTGCCCTTTAATGATCTGTGCAAAACAACTTCATTTTATGAAGGAAGAATATCGCTTGACCAGGTTGAAATACCTAGTTTTACGTGGGTACGATATATGAAAGATTCGCTAAGAGGTTTCAAAGGATTATTTTATGCACGCTGGGAAGGAGACACCATTTCTGAACCTGTATTCTTTGGATACAAAGCAGATTCGCCCGATCTGGCTTTCGACGTCAAAGATGACCCTCATATCGTTCAAACGTTTGAAGACACGATTCTGTACCACTATTTTTTGGTTCACCAGCATCTTACTCCTGACGGATGGAAAACCGATACGCTGGAATATAACCATAACCGATATGGTGAAGTAGTTTTAAAAACCTTTAAAAATTCACTTTACCTGGCCTATCCCAAGGCAGATACAACATGGTTAATACCTTCCTTCAAGTATTATGTAAATATATTTTTTAGAAAAATGGAATTTGCCCAAGGAATGCCAACCATCGATAATAAACCTTCGGTTTATTGCTTTCCCAATCCATCGCATGACCGGATCGTTGTGAACATTCCACCTGGCCTTTCGGATAAAATATCGGTAAAGATATTCGATGCGTCAGGAAATCTATGTTACGAACGCCATAATCTTGTTGTACTCCCCAATACCCGCGAGTTTACCATCGATTTCAATGAAAACGCCACAAGATTGAGCGCCGGTAGTTACATCATCCACATCACTGATGGCAGTCATTCTTTTTCAACGAAAATCATAAGGGATCAGTGAGAATCGGCATCTCTAAAAAAATAGTCTCTGTTGTTCTTCTGACAAGTTGCCTTCTTTTCGCAGGTTGTCAAAAGCAAGAATTGAAAAAGAAGTATGAAGGAACGTAAACCACAATAACTATTTTTCAGGTAGTTTTACATGTATTATTCAAAACTATTTTCATCGATCATTTTCAGACCTGAATCCGCTGACACAAGGGTTTACAATCTTCCCGGACAACTTCCTACCGGACAGGTGATCCCGGACAAACCTGCCGAATGGTATCTATCTGGTCATACCCCAAAAGTCATTAAAGCTTAAAGTTGAAAAGGTAGTAATCCTGAGATAATTTAATCTTTCCCATTTATGAAAAATTTTATCTGTGTTTTCATTTTTTTGGTGCATGGGGTTGTTTTTGCCCAATTGCCCGTTTCAACGGATTCTCCGGTTGATTACATGTGGAAATTTGTCGGTTATCCCGGCCTTTCAGATAACTGGGCTACCTCTGTCAGTATGGCTTTAAGTCCCGACGGAAAACCTTATGTGGCTTATTCTGATGCCTTAACCTTTCTCAGTACTACTGTTAAGCGGTTCGATGGCAATAACTGGGTGATGGTCGGCAGTCAGGGATTTTCCGGTTCACAAACCGTACATAATAAAATCGCCTTCAGCTCTTCGGGTGAACCTCATGTTGTTTATGGAGATCAGGGGTATGACGGATATGCTACCATAATGAAATTTAACGGCGCCGATTGGCAGCTAGTAGGGGATCGCGGCTTTTCCAACGAGTATGTTATTACTCCGCTCCTCTCCTTCAATCCTGATGGCGAACCTTATGTGGCATACATAACTCTTAATGATAAAGTGACGGTAATGAAATACAATGGCGTTGACTGGGTCCATGTCGGAACACCGGAGTTTTCCATAAACAAGGCTGATTATTTATCTTTTGCAATCAGTCCAACCGGTTATCCCTATGTTGCTTTCCAGAATTATCCGCCATCGGGGAAAGTGTCGGTTATGAAATTTGACGGAACCGGTTGGGGATATGTCGGACCGCCGGAAATATCTTCAGGATGGGGTTATGAAATCAGTCTCGCATTTAGCCCGGCCGGCGAACCCCATGTGGTCTATAGCGACGGCGATATTTCCTATAAGGCGCGGGCGCTTAAATTCGACGGCACAAACTGGGTTGATGTTGGTCAACCGGAATTTTCGGCAGAGGATATTGGTCAAACCAGCCTCGTTTTCAGTCAGACGGGAGCGCTCTATCTGGCTTACCAGGAGTGGATCAATAACATGAAAACAACGGTGATGAAGTTCGACGGATCAGATTGGTCATACGTCGGGAGTCCGTGCTTTTCGCCCGATACCACATGGTATATCACCCTGGGCGTCAATCAATCTGAACAGCTTTTTATCGCCTTCCAGGATTGGGGTAATTTTCGCAAGGTATCCGTGATGACTTTCGACTCCGTCTTCACTTCGGTCAACCGGCTACACAAGCCTGAACCAGCCATTTATCCAAATCCAGCAATCCGTTTCTTAACCGTTGATCTTTCGAATATGCCGTTGGGAATCAGCTCCGTTGAAATAATGGATTTACAAGGCGCCTGCCTGTTTAAAAAATCCGGTTCCGAAAAAAGAATGATCGTGAATGTTGAAAATTATCCGGCAGGGATGTATTTGATCAGGGTCAGAACAACGAATTCCACCTTCACAGGAAAGTTTTGTAAGGAATGAGAGATTATGAAGATTTTTCTATCGTTTTTCTGCATTTTCCTTTCGAACTCATTATTTGCCCAATGGTCTTCCCGCCACATGACCCGGGGAGGTGACACGGCTGAAATTTACCTGAGTTGCCAATGGTATGCCGATCCCAATCATATCACCTGGAATGGCATCTTCCATTCCACTGACAATGGACAGACCCTGACGATGCAGAGAAAAACTAATTTTTTGGTAGAAGCTGGATTGATTTTTGGTGACTCAGCCGCCGGGGTGCTTTATCAGATACCCATGTCAAACCAAGACTCTTTCGGAGTCAGCTTTGATTATGGGGTGACATTTGATAAGAAATATTTTAATGATATTTACTTTGAAACAGCTGGTTGTATGGCTGGAGAATTATATATTTCCGGCTGGGGGCTTTATCGCGGGACTGATTTTGGTAATGTTTTTACTTATCAGTCGGCTCATGATTCACTCCGCTTGCAGGAAGTTGGAACTCTTCCCTGTGAGGTATACTGGGTCAAGCGAAATTCGATCAATCCCTTGAAACTGGCATATAGTAACGATTTTGGTCAAACCTATTCCATTATTACAGTCTCTTTTCCACAGATGCCTATCGCGTTTAACTATTGTGACGTTCACCGAGGTACAGAGCCGGGAGAAATATATTTTGTGGTTTGGCAGCATTACGATACCATCGCATTGTATCATTCATTTGATTATGGGCATACCGTTACCTTTCAAAGTTACATGCTCCAAACATGGGATGAAGTTTTTTATACAGCTGGTCGTACACCGGGATCATTCTATTATGCCAGACGAGAGATTTGTGGGACGCCTCCGTGCCTTCATTCCTGTTTGTGGATCTATTTCAGCCGTGATTATGGTGAAACCTTTACCACTTATTATCACAATCTCGATAGTACTTTAACCGGAATCGGCCAAAAGGATATCCAGCATGAAATAACCGTATTTCCAAATCCTGTAACTGACAAATTGGTATTTCGGTTTCTTGGCTCAATTGTAACCGAAAAGAATGAAATCCGGCTTTATGATGCGATTGGGAATCTTGTGAACCAAGGGATTTTAAGAAAGGGTCAGACAGAAGTAACACTTGATATCGGGAGTCTTTCTCCGGGCTTGTACTTTTATAAAATTCTTCAAAATGAAAGCAGGCAAACCGGGAAGGTTATCATTTCAAGATAAAATCCTTTAAACATGAAATCAATTCTCACGCTATTTCTGGTATTGATGGGGCTGATGGCCTATCCGCAGCCTTTAACAATTCTCATCAAGGACAGTTTAACCGATGATGTTATAAATACGGCTGTTGAGTTGCCTGATGGCAATTTGCTCGTTGCGGGAATAAAAAACGATCAGACCCTATGTAATGCCCTATTGTATGAAGTTGATCAATATGGGACACCCATCCGATCGAAAATCTTCAATCATAATGGTCAGATCAGTGGAATTGATAACCTCATTTTAACAGACTCGAACTCATTGATCATGTCAGGTTATGTGCAGGTGGATGGCAAATATAACCTCTGGTTGGTCAAAATGGATTTTAAGATGAATATCCTCGATGAACAGGTATTTCCACTGGGGGATTACAATTACGCTTCATCTTCCATAATAAGGGATAAGGACCACTCTCTGGTTTGTTTTGGCACCGTAACCACGCCCGATTTCAATGTTTTTCGACCCTTCCTTTATAAATTTTCAGAAGAAGGTGACAGTATCCGGTTAAAAATCTTTGAAGATCACCATACAATGGGGGAATCTGATCTCCTGGAATTTGAGACAGGGAAAGGATACTATTTTTTTGTTTATGCATTCGGCGGCCCCACCAATGAGGTGGGTATAGAACTTGACTCCCTGTTTTCAGTCTCGGAAATTCATGGGATTCCCAATGATTTTAAGCAATTTTGTAACGCGGCATGGATTGATGATCATTCATTTTTCGTTACCGGAAGAAAGATATATACGATCACTGATCGCCATTATCTTGGAGTACAGGTTCTTGATACCAGTTTTAGTGCGATCCACACTGAATTTCTGAGTTTTTCCGACACCAATGTATTTCCCGGTCTGAGAAAAAATCTTGATTTCATTGATCCTGAAATGGTTTATATCGGTGGCACACATAATTTTAATTCGGACATATTTTATTCAGGCAATTCCTGGATTTTTCTCAATCGAACTGATACTGCTCTGAATATTCACTGGCAAAAGATTTATGGAGGGGACGGTAATTACGTGTTATATGGAATCCTTGCCACCCGTGACGGAGGTTGTTTGGCATATGGTACATATTACAATTATCTGCAGCAGGATTACCAACGTGATATATTCCTGCTGAAAGTGGATAAAGATGGAAAACCGGTGTCGGTCGATGAAATTCCGGTACCTGATAGGAGCCATTACCTCCTCTTCCCGAATCCGGGCGATGATATCGTACATGTTCGCAACAGTCTTCCCGATGCGACCATGGTCGTTTTTTTCACGATGAATGGAGAACCTGTCTGCACACAGGAACCTGGTAAGGGGTCCGGTCAAATTCAAACAGGTTCCCTAAAGCCCGGTATTTACCTGTACCGCGTTATAAGCAGGAACCAGATTCTCTCAACGGGGCTTTGGTTAAAAAAGTAAATCAAATCCCTGAGTCCATCAGGTTTGATAAAGGAAAATTCGTAAGCATTTTCTCGGTGAAGATATACGTTATTGACTCATATGAAAAATTGAAACTACGGTACTGAAACATGATTCCCATACTGGTGATTCGCTTTTGGGACAAGATATATTCCAGGGCAAGTGAAAGTCCTGGCGCCCACGTCGGGAAACGGATATATCGAAGCAGGAAGTGGGAATGGGATTTTAGAAAATTTGACCGAATGCCGTGTTGATTTGTCGGGCAACAAAAGGCGCAGTTGAATAAACCAACCTTCACCCTTACGATCGTTGAAATAAAGGATATTACTCCGAAAATGGTAATTCCATATAAATCTCATCTGACGCGATATACAGTTTCAATCAGATTGAAAATATTTTTATGAATAATATATGTTGGGATATTTTTTCTGTAACTTTGAGAATCAAGAATTACTCAGATGAACTTTTCTCTGTTTTGCATATTTGAAATAAATTATTGGGTTTTCCGGAACCACAATTGAACCTTTACCCGGATAGCTGTTCTCGATCATTTCTGTAAGCACAGAAAGACGGCTTCACTCAGTATCCAACATAAAATCAATGACAATGAAATCAATAATGACTTTTATCCTTCTGCTTGCGTGTTTGGCAACGCAGAGCCAGTCATGGGACTGGGCATGGACACAGCAATTGCGGGGAGCCGACGGTTTCCATTGCCAGGCAGTTGCAACCGACAACCTGAACCAATCGTATCTGCTGGTGACCTACGAAGATACACTGGTTATCGGCGATACCACATTCCGACATCCGTTCCAATTTAACGACATACAAAGTGCTATCGGAATTTTTGATCAGTTCGGACATTTTAAGAAGGCAATGGACTTTTATTGTCCGACCACAAGTCCACCTCTTACCTCGGTTAAGCCCGAAAACAGTCAATCCATCTTAGTTGGCGGAACTTACAGCAACGAATATCTCGCATCGGACACAACCCTTTTTACGGAAAACAGTAACGTTGATGCCTTTATCGGGAAGTATGATGAACAGGGAAAACATAAATGGCTCCGGACCATAAAAGGACCTAATCAGGATTACCTCATCGATTTTGTTCCGGCCGGGAATGGAACATCGTATGTAATCGGCTTCCATAAATCAAATAATATCCCGGTTTGGGTTAACTTTTTTTCCGTCGACAGTGTGCAGCACAAGAACACCCTGATCTATGTTTTAAAACTTGATGCAACAGGCAATATTATCTGGAGAAGGAGTTGTATATGCAAGAAAACCGATCTTGTCAACGTAGAAAATGCAACGCTGGGTGCAGATGGGAATATTTATGTACAAGGCTATTCAAGCGCCAACCTGTATATCGGACAGGATACCCTCAGGCATGGGGCAGGAACAGAGCCGGAATATTTTCATTATGCCTATGACATCCAGGGAAACCTGGTTCATAAACAAATGAAAAAATCCTCTCTGAATTTAACCAACTTTTATGTCGATGCGGAACATAACGTTGTGTTTGGCGGATTCATTTATAAAACAACCTGTTTCGCAAACGATACAATTGTCATTACGCAGGATCGCGCACCCAACATACTTGGTAAAATGGATTTGCAAAACAACCTGTTGTGGTATCATCTCTTTGATCCTGTCTATAATGCCAATTATAACTGGTTGGATTTTTCGATGCAATCCGATACGATCTATGCCACACTGACTTTCCAGGGGGGGATGACGGTCGGCGACAGTATGTATTTGAGCATGGGCCGGCAAACGGTGATCATTCAATACTCCACAAACGGCGCCCTTTATGGAGCAAATATGCTGCAGGGAAATAATTCAAATTACACGTATAGAATCATTGCCGACAATTGTTCAAATCTTTTAATCGGGGGGGCATTCAAGGGAACGGCATACAATGGAGCGGATACCATTCAAACAACAAGAGATTTTGAAGGATATCTTGCCAGTGTAGAAAGGTGGACACATGCCATTGATATCGGTCCGGATACGGTTATAAATTATAATGGTACCCTCAGGTTGTCGGCCGGAGCCGGTTATGATGTGTACGCCTGGTCAACCGACGAGTCTGATTCATCCATCTTGGTTACAGGATCTGATTTAGGTGTCGGGTCGCATAAGATCTGGGTTTCGGTTTATAAAAACGGATGTGAACGCCGCGATACGGTTGTCGTTACCATTAAAAATAACATTGGTATGGACGATTGGAACGACAAATCCGGTTTGTGTAAAATTTACCCGAACCCGATCAACGATTTTGCCGTGATTGAATATGAGTTACCGGCCGATGCGTTCGTTCAGATCAGATTCTTTGATGTTACCGGGCGACAAATAGATTTGATTGTTGATCAGCGACAGCAAACAGGGAAGCATCGAATTACCCATGATACCCATGACCTGAAGGCAGGATTGTATTACTATCAGATCAGGATTGATGATAAAACCGAAACGAAAAAGATGATTGTAATATAATAAAAGATGAAATATCTGGTTGACCTGGAACGATAAGGAATTGTCTGTCTGAAATTTTTTGGAAATACAATATTGCATCTCAGGATTATATAAAATGAAATTTGCATTCGATACCAATTATTGGTACTTTTGTAAAAAAGAATCAATATGAGTAAAAACACATCAATATTATTAGGCGATCATTTTGAGGGCTTTATCTCAAAAAAGATAAAGTCGGGAAGATTCCATTCTGCCAGTGAGGTCATTCGTGCCGGATTGCGATTACTTGAATTAGAAGAAAAAAAGATGGAAGAGTTGAGGTCCGCACTTGAAAAAGGTGAACAGAGCGGTATAGCGCGGGATTTCAATTCAAAAAGCCACTTGACGTCGCTTCATCTGAAAAATGAATAGCAATGGGAAAATTCAAGTTTTCAAATGAAGCCGTCAAAGATTTAGAAGAGATATGGGTTTATACAAAGCAAATCTGGTCAATTGAGCAAGCGGATAGGTATTATAACCTAATCATTGATGAGGTTGAATTCATTTCAAAAAATCCAGACCTTGGTAGAGATTCGAATTACATCAAGGAGGGTTATCGATCAACAAAAGTTAAATCGCATGTGATTTACTATCATCAAGATGGAGATGGTGGAGTTGTAATCGTAAGGATTTTGCACCATAGAATGGATGTTAAAACACGGATTACGTAGGCTTTCAGGGTTTCATTACCTTGTTCAGATAAATTTACTAAAGCAACAAAAATGAAACAGAAAGAAGAAAGAGCAATACGTTCGTTCAGGTCAGGATTGAATTGTGCTCAGGCTGTATTGACAGCTTATTCGGAAGATTTAAATTTTGACCTCAACCTTGCCATGAGCATTTCATGCGGATTTGGGGGCGGTATGGGCAGACTTCAGGAAACATGCGGCGCCGCGACAGGCGCCTTTATGGTGCTGGGTATCTGGAATTGTAAAAAACACACAGATAATAAGATCAGAAAAGAGGAAACCTATCGGATGATCCAACAATTCAGCGACCGGTTTAAATCACAATTTGGAACCCTGAATTGTAAGTCATTGTTAAAATGTGATTTAAAAACAGAAGAGGGGCAGCAATATCTGAAGGAACATAACCTGGTTGAAGATGTTTGTGAAAAATGTATCATCGGATCTGTCGGAATTATTGAAGAATTGATAGCAAAATAAGGAATCCGCAGACGCGGAATTGCCTCAATCAAAGATGATCTTCCCTGCTGCGGCCCGGTTAACGCCGGTAACACGCCAGATGTAAAGACCGGCGGGCAATGCAGGCCTGCTGATGACAACCCGACTTTCATGAAATGTGGTACTGAAGACAACATGACCGGGAAGGTCGAGAATATCAAACCTGAAAACGGAACCGTTCATGGATTCCGCGACCACCACCTGCAAATGATCGTGAACCGGATTCGGTGATACTAAAATTCGCGAACCGGGAGCTGAAAGCTGGTCAACCTGTGTTAACAGGGCATTGCAATCGGCGGCAACCGGTGTTCCCCAAATCTCTGTCCCTTTCTTATAATACCAGAGGGAATCGTAATCCAGATCGTAATAAATCATGTTAAAAAATGATAATCCCGTCTTTCCAAGACCTTCCATAAAAGACTCTTCAGGCCAGCAACATTGCCCTATATAACAAAATGATGGTTCGGGTGCAAAGTAAAAATATGGGAGGACAATCTGTATCTGCCTTCCGTTCGTCCCGGTTGTAAAACGGTGAATTTCCTTTGCCACATTATCCTGTGAATAACTGTATGGAACATATTCCCCAGGCATATTTACAGCCTGGGCATCGGCGTTCAGACCTGTAAAACGGTATATCAGATCGGTTGTATCATGGGTTAATGTTACGATCGGAGAACCGGCATTATGAAGGTACACCTGATGATTGATGCAAACCTCTGCATGATAGACAATGCTATCGTTGTTGCCGTAAGCCTCTTTTCCAAGGATCTTTAAAATCTTTGCCGAATATTCACCATAACTCATGGGACCATAACCAGACCTGTGCCTGCTGCGATAATGAAATTCATCGCCGACATTGAAATCATAAATCCTGCGTGCATCAAGATTTGGGATGCCCAGATTTAGCGAGGTTTTGCCGGAAAGTGTATAAGCATCAAACGATCCCGGTAAGGTGTACATATCTGCAGCTTCTGAAAGACCATAATGCTTGCTCAGACCGAAATGTTTGGTATTCATCAGGTGACTGACCGGGTTGCCTGACTGGTCATATGCCTGGAACCCGATGATCCTGACTGAGTCGGGCATACCAAGAACGGAGTCTGATATGATTGATCCGACTGTCGCAAGGATATATCCACCTCCGGGAAGATTACAGAACTTCCAGGTTGCGTTAAGGGGAGCAGTGGAATTGATCGACAGGGTGTCGTTGTCACGGTTGAAGAAGTTAAAAACACCTCCGGCAGTCCGGTACACCCGCTGTCCCATGACCGATCCATGGGTGGTATCAGGGCAGGGTGTTTTATACCTGATTGCAGGGTAAGAATAAAATATTGAATCGCCATTCCCAATGGAGAGGACCGAATCAAACCGGAACGCCCCGATCAGACCTGAAGGATTTTCATACAGGGTCACGCCCGGTGAGCAAATGTTCTGCCATTCCTGGGCCGGACCTGAAAATGGCAGGATAATTACGAACATTAAAAAACATATCAAAGTTTTCATATATCAGTAAGGTTTGCTTCAGCAATCACACCAACCCACAATTATTCTTCGCATGCATGATGCGTTTTTCAATGTTTCTGTCAGATTCCCCGTCCTTTGAGGCGGAATTCGGATCCGAATTCTGCCCGGAAGCCTGCTTTAAATCCGGAACATCTTTAACACAACGATAAAGATAATAATAAAACAGATCATTCACAAAATATTCTCATATGAAAACAAAATTTTATTACATCGGAATGGTGTGTGTCAATATTTAATGCGCTTCCAATAACAAGAATGCCGGCAGGTGATCAGAAAGGGACATCAGACTCAGCGGTCAACCTGACCCCGGAAGTTGTCAAAGTCCCGGCCGTCAATACCGACTTCCATATGAAAGTGACTGATGCTGAAAGAGACCCTGTTGAGACAGAACTAACGTCTTTAAAAAAGCGATCTCACGTACACAGTCAGTTGTTGGTGAACCGAAATGATCCGTGTCAGGAAAAAATTTACAGGTAATAATTATGAGGGGAATTATAAAATCGAGTAGGCTGCCCCGCCGGTATCGCCGGCAGGGAGAGCCTCTCACACCACTGATCATGCGGGCCTCGCAATCAGCGGTTCATTAAATTGTGGGGAAATTTTCAGGTAATGTTCGAGTGTGGATTGGTACCCCCTTTTCATCAGTCTTCTCAGGGTAATCGTTGTCACAAGGATAGGACTTTGAGCTGTAGCCCAGCCTCCCATACGTGTCCGACTCCATGATCTTGCCATTTCCTGTTTTACTCCCAGTCGGATAAGGCTTTTCCTTCTCCGATCCGGTTTCTTCCAGTCATGCCAGATGCAATATCGCAGTCGATTCCGAACCCAACCGTCAAGGTCTTTGAGTTTGCCGTGAATACTTGCCATACGGAAGTAATTCACCCAGCCCCGTTGGACCTCTTTCAGTTTTCGGATTCGTTTATCGAATGTTAAAGGAGCCGTTTTCCGGGTGATCGCTTTTAGGTTCTTTTTGAACCGGTTCCAGCTCTTTTCCGATGCCACCAACTGGTATTGCCCCTGAACTCCCTTTTGATACGTGGAGACAAATCGAAATCCAAGTATCTCAAAAGTTACAGGTTTACGGATACCGCTTTTCTTCCGGTTGATGGGAAGTTTCAACTTGTTCTTTAAAAACAAGTAAATATCATTCCCTTCGATGCGGGCTGCCTGATCACTTGTCGTATAGATACTAAAGTCATCTGCGTAGCGAACATACCGTAATCCCCGCCTTTCCAGTTCCTTGTCCAGTTCATGCAACATGATGTTGGACAGCAACGGACTGAGCGGGCTCCCTTGCGGTACCCCTTTCCGGCGCTTGATGAGTTTGCCGTTGATCATCATCGGCGCTCTCAGCCATTTCCGGATCAGGCGTAGCGTTATCGGACATTTGATCTTGCGGTAAAGCAATTGTAAAAGAATGCAATGATCAACTTCGTCAAAGAAGGATTGCAGGTCAATGTCTACAATGTAGTCGTTGCCTTCGTTGATATGCCTCTGGGCTGCCAATACCGCCTGGTGGGCGTTGCGTCCGGGTCGGAATCCATAGCTTCCTGCCTTGAACTCCACCTCGAATAACGGATAAATGATCTGGTGTACTGCCTGCTGTAGCATCCGGTCGGTTACGGAAGGAATGCCCAACAGGCGTTTCTTCCCGTTCTCCTTTGGTATTTCTACACCCCGGATGGGTTGTGGCAGGTACTTGCACGACATAATAGCCTGAACCAATTGCTCTCTGTTTCGCTCGAATTCGGCCATCTGTCTCGTCTTGGTCTGGGTGTCCTCTTCTGACTTCCCTTCCATTGAAAACAACATAGCTGCTTCGGGCGTGTCAAGATATGCAGTCAGTTCCTGCACCCCAAGCCCATCTATTCCTGCCGAACCTTTGTTCGATATTACCTTACGGCTTGCCTTGCGCAGATTATGCCTGTTCAGAATGCTCCTGATCATCCGTCCTTTGTCGTTTCCCTGTTTCGCTTATCCTATGGCTGACCATTGGCCTCCATAGAGCATTTGAAACAATTTAATGTTCAGCCCTTCGCTGCTTTGGTGAGACCTCCGGTTATTTATGCCGGCTCGTTTCCGCATCTACTATGGCCTCTGCTGACTTCCAGTTGCTTTGTTACCGTTGCAACTGGATCTCCCCTGGTAAGAGCATCTTCCTTCCTCCGATTCCTGCCGCATCTACATAGCCTTCCTTCTTGTATTCTTTGGGCTTCGCAAGGCTGTGATTGCTTACCCGGAGTCCTATGCCTCTTATGCCGTTCCTGTTCGTCAGTACCGGATTTTGCAGTCCCGCTTCCTTCAGTGTCTGCCTTACGACTGACCACCTTGCGGCTTGCTAATACTTCCGGGTGTCCCCGGCGTATAGGGGACTTTCACCCCCTGGAAATTTGCACACCTGTTGTCGCTCCTAAAAACTTATTTGTATATTTATACTTTTTCAACAGCTTACAACAAGTGTGCGCTGCATGATGCTCATGCAGGGCGCACACA
>Ga0116171_10001445_pt1 | contig 23579 bp, 13 predicted proteins | sample AD_JPNHW2_MetaG_FD_89798 | JGI IMG/M metagenome (GOLD analysis project Ga0116171, IMG submission 89798) | Active sludge microbial communities of municipal wastewater-treating anaerobic digesters from Japan - AD_JPNHW2_MetaG | ecosystem: Engineered > Bioreactor > Anaerobic > Digestate | place...
ACTGGAAGAGCAATCTCACATCAAGGTTTGAATGGAGAAAATCAAGGACCGTATCCCTTAACCTCACCGGCAACCAGATAACCGACAACAGGATAAATGAACTTGTAGTGGGAGCCGGTTACCGTTTTGACGATGTTCAGATAATACTTAAGACCGGTGGTGGCCAGAAGGTTCTTAAGAGCGACCTGAACCTCAGATTCGACCTTTCGATCCGGGATAACAAGACAGTTGCAAGGAAACTTATTGAGGATGTTAACCAGCCTGTTGCAGGCATAAGGGTATTTACTGTCGGAGCCACAGCCGATTATGTTCTGAGCGACAGGTTCAATCTGCAGGTTTTTGCTGATCATACCCTTAATAATCCGTTTGTTGCAAATACTTTCCCGACTTCCAATACAAATTTCGGGTTCAGCCTTAAGTTCACACTTGCTCAATAATTTGTACCCTTTGCGATAACCTTAGTGGCCTTTGTGAAATCCTTTGTGATCCTTAGTGGTTAATTTTTAGGAACTTACACAGAGCTCTCAGAGAATTCACAGAGTGCACAGAGAAAACCCGAAATTCATAATCCTGGCGTAATCACCCTTTGGGAGAAATAAGTTAGGGGTTTTAATTATAGTGAACAAAAGATTGATTTCCGGATGCTTTTCGTATTTTTATTTCAATAATGACACCCAAATAATACTAACATTATGAGGTTATTAAGATTACTGGCTATTGCCATTATTATATCCGGTGGGGTTTTACCTGCATTTTCACAAAAAATCGACAGGGTTGAACCGCCTTCATGGTTTACAGGTATGAAGGAAACCAAATTGCAGCTTATGATCCATGGTTCTGATATTTCCGGATTTAATGTCACAACCGATTATCCGGGTATCAGCATCAGAACTCTTGTAAAAACCACGAATCCTAACTATCTGTTCGTTAACCTTGAAATTGGAGAAAAGACCGTACCCGGAAGTGTGAAACTTGTTTTTACAAACGGCACAACGCAGATAATACATAATTATCCTCTCCTTCCACATCCTGATGGGCAGGCAAGAGGATTTAATTCTTCAGATGTCATTTATCTTCTGATGCCCGACAGGTTTGCAAACGGTGACCCCTTAAACGATAATGCAGAGGGTATGACCGAAAAAGCCGGGCGAAACAATCCGAACGGAAGACATGGAGGCGATCTGAAAGGCATTACCGACCATCTTGATTATCTTAAGGATCTCGGGGTTACTGGTATATGGCTGAATCCTTTCCTTGAAAACAATCAGCAGGCTTATTCATATCATGGGTATTCGACAACAGATTTTTACAGGGTTGATCCCAGGTATGGAACTAATGATGAATTCAGGACAATGGTGTCGAAAGCTCACGGTATGGGCCTGAAGATCGTTATGGATATGATCTTCAATCATATCGGTTCGGGGCACTGGTGGATGAAGGATCTGCCTTCGGACGACTGGATACATCAGTTCAGCAAATTCACCCGCACAAATTACAAGGCTTCAGTATATATGGATCCGTATGCCTCCGATGCTGATGCGACAATAATGGAGAAAGGATGGTTCGACAGGTCAATGCCTGATCTTAATCAAAGCAATCCGCTTGTGGAGAAATATCTTACGCAGAACAGCCTCTGGTGGATCGCTTATTTCGGTATTGACGGTATCAGGATGGATACTTACCCATATCCCGATAAGGCAATGATGGCAGGATGGGCGCAAAGGGTAAATGATGAATTCCCAGGATTCTTTGTTGTTGGCGAAGTATGGTATGAGGAGCCTGCCTTAACTGCTTACTGGGCCAAGGGCAAAATAAATCCCGGCGGTTTTGATTCGCATCTTCCCTCCATAACTGATTTCCCCCTTTCCCTCTCCACACATGGCGCATTCACTGAATCCGATTCCGGAACCCGCGGACTGGCCAGGTTTTATAATATACTCTCTCAGGATTTTCTTTATCCCGATCCTCTGAGGAATGTTATTTTTCTTGATAATCACGATATGACCAGGTTTTTTACCCAGACGGGGACAAGACCGGAAATCTACAAAATGGCGCTTGCATTCATTCTTACAACCAGGGGCATCCCTCAGTTCTATTATGGAACAGAGATACTTATGGAAGGGGATAAGAGCAGGGGCGACGGAGATCTGAGAAAGGATTTTCCGGGCGGATGGAGCGGAGATGTAGTGAATGCTTTTACGGGAAAGGACCTTACCGGCGCTCAGACCGATGCGCTTGCCTTTACCCGGAAGCTGCTTGCCTGGAGAAAAGGAAAAGAAGTGATCCATAGCGGGAAACTCAGGCATTTCATCCCCGAAAGCGGTTTGTATGTCTATTTTCGTTATAATGAAAAGGAAACTGTTATGATAATCCTCAATAACAGCGAAAAGGAAACAAGGACAGTGACAAAAGAGAGGTATGCTGAAGCTTTGGGAAGTTTCACCCGCGGAATGGATGTGGTAAGCGGAACAGAGATAAACGACCTGTCTTCATTTCAGATTGCGCCAAAAACGGCAATGATAATCGAACTCAGATAATAGGAAGGCATGACGGATTCAGTTTACCGAATTGAAAAAAATCCTTATTTTTGATAGCATTAAAGGACATACAAAACATTAATAAAATAATAAACGAATATTTAAAGACATGAACGTACCGGCAAATTTGTTTTATACAAAAGATCATGAATGGCTGCGCGTCGAAGGTGAATTCGGCTATGTTGGCGTGACCGATTTTGCACAGGGAGAACTTGGGGACATAGTTTTCCTTGAAATAGAGACAGTTGGAGAAACCCTTCAGAAAGAAGAAGTCTTCGGGACTATTGAAGCTGTTAAAACTGTTTCCGACATGTTCATGCCTGTGGGTGGAGAGATCCTTGAAGTAAACCCGGAACTCGAAAATTCACCTGAAATTGTAAATAAAGATCCCTATGGTTCAGGATGGATGATAAAAATAAAGCTTACTGATCCGTCTGAAACCGGAGCGCTTCTTTCTGCAGAACAGTATCAGGCTATCCTATAGAGTCTTTTTAACTTCAGTTTGCTGATAACCTTCAACGATATCGCCTACCTTGATGTCGTTGAAGTTTGATATGTTAAGCCCGCATTCGAATCCTCCGACCACTTCCTTTACGTCGTCCTTGAAACGTTTGAGGGAACCGAGTTCGCCGGTATATATAACTATACCGTCGCGGATTATCCTTACCCTGGTATTCCTCGTTATTTTGCCTTCCTTGACATAGCATCCGGCCACTGTCCCGACTTTTGTCACCTTGAATATCTCACGGATCTCAAGTGTGGCAACTATCTCTTCCTTCACTTCGGGTGAGAGCATACCTTCCATGGCTGCCCTGATCTCCTCGATGGCGTCGTAAATAATTGAATACAGACGGACATCTATCTCTTCCTTTTCAGCAAGTTTGCGGGCGCTTAGTGACGGACGCACCTGGAATCCTACTATGATGGCGTTCGAAGCAGCTGCAAGAAGGATATCCGATTCGGATATCTGTCCGACAGCCTTATGTATTATGTTAAGCTGAATCTCGGGCGTCGAAAGCTTGATGAGCGAATCGCTGAGGGCTTCAACTGATCCGTCGACATCACCCTTGACAATAATATTGAGTTCCTGGAAATTGCCGATGGCGATACGTCGTCCGATCTCGTCGAGCGTAATATGCTTCTGTGTCCGTAAGCCCTGTTCTCTCTGCAGCTGAGCCCTTTTTGTTGCAATATCCTTTGCTTCGCGGTCGCTCTCCATGACATTGAATTTGTCACCCGCCTGAGGAGCGCCGTTCAGCCCGAGGATAACTGCAGGTGTGGCTGGTCCGACCTCATCGACCCTTATGCCTCTTTCGTTGTACATGGCCTTGATGTGTCCGAAGCTTGCGCCTGCTATTACGATATCCCCAACGCGAAGTGTTCCTGCCTTAACAAGTACTGTTGATGTGAAACCGCGTCCTTTGTCAAGAGCCGATTCGATAATAGTACCTATTGCAGGTTTGTCGGGGTTAGCCTTCAGTTCAAGCATTTCAGCTTCGAGAAGGACCTTGTCAAGAAGCAGATCTATATTCAGACCTGATTTGGCCGAGATCTCCTGTGACTGGTATTTGCCTCCCCAGTCCTCGACAAGATAATTCATGTTTGCAAGTTCTTCCTTAATCCTTTCGGGGTTAGCGGTCGGCTTGTCTATTTTATTTATTGCAAATACAATAGGCACTCCTGCTGCAGAAGCATGGTTTATGGCTTCCACCGTTTGCGGCATCACGCCGTCGTCGGCAGCAACAACAATAATTGCTATATCAGTTATCTGGGCGCCCCTGGCACGCATCGCTGTAAACGCTTCATGTCCCGGAGTATCGAGGAAGGTGAGCTGCCGTCCGTCGTCGAGGTTGACGGAATAGGCGCCGATATGTTGCGTTATTCCTCCTGCTTCACCTGCGATGACGTTGGTCCTTCTTATATAGTCGAGAAGTTTTGTCTTTCCATGATCGACATGGCCCATAACAGTTACTATTGGCGGACGCGGTTTGAGATCGCCTTCATCATCTTCTGTCTCCCTGACAGCTTCCTGGAACTCGGCGCTTACAAATTCAACCTTGAAGCCGAATTCATCAGCGAGAAGAGCCATGGTTTCGGCATCGAGACGCTGGTTTATTGAAACGAACAATCCCAGGTTCATACACGTGGAGATAAGCTCCGTGACAGGGATGTTCATCATTGTTGCAAGTTCATTTACTGAAACGAATTCAGTAACCTTAAGGATGTTCTTTTCCTGTTCGATACGGTCCTCCACCTCACGGTGTTTCTGGCTTATGGCCTCACGTTTTTCCCTGCGGTAACGCGAACCTTTCGATTTCCCTTTTGTAGTAAGGCGTGCAAGTGTCTCCTTTATCTGTTTCTGAACTTCCTCTTCATCAACTTCGGCTCTTACAGATCTCTTCTTTATTGTTTTCTTTCCTGGCTTTTCCTTTTTGTCGGCAGGAGGAACAGGTTTTACAACAGGCACCTGCTCTTTTTCCTTTGTGATTCTTTTCCTTTTCTTCTTCCTCCTGAAGTCGCCTTCTCCATCAACTTTTACCTGCTGGTAGGAAACAGGCTTTTTCCTGTCTTCCACAGGAAGCTCTATTTTACCGACAACTGTCGGTCCCGACAGCTTTTTAATTTCTGTTTTATATACTTCAGGCTCTTCCTCAGGTTCCGGTACAGGTTTTTGTCCGGTCCCTTCGGCTGTTACAGCTGCGGGTATTGCAGGTTGAGGCAGCTCTGTTTCAGGTTCAGAAGGTTTCTGAACTTCTTCTTTTTTTATTTCTTCAACGGCTTCACCCGTACTTACGGGTTTATGTTTAGCCTTTTCTTCTTTCTTCTGGGTTTTCTGCTCCCCTGCAATAGCGTCAAGATCGATCTTTCCGACAATATGAAGGTCTATCGGGGCTTTTGTCTTCTCTTCCTTTGCAGCTACAACTTCAGTTTCCTCAGGCTTTTCAGCGGCAGGCTTCTTTTTCTCGGGTTCTTCAGGTTTCGGAGCCTCCTTGTGTATCTTTTTCTCCTCTTCAGGTTTCGGAGGCTCAGGTACTACAACCTTGGGCTTAAGAGCTTTGTCAAGGTCAATTTTACCGACAAGCTTTATATCAGGCTTTTTGATCTCGGTCTTGATATCTATTGCCTTTTTAGGAGCTGAAGTATCCTTAATAAGGACTTCGTCATCCCTTTCCTGATCGTCCCCTTTTCCCTGTTCCGGAACATCATCTATGGAGACACTTTCTTTTTTCCTGTGCAGGTCCTTGAGAATCAGTTTCTCCGATTCTTTTTTGACATTCAGGTCGCTGCTGTATTCCTTCAGGAGCAAAAGATAAGCTTCGTGAGGTAATTTTGTGTTTGGATTTGGATCAAGATCAAAGCCCTTCCTGTGCAGGAATTCAATGATAGTGGAAATTCCCACATTGAATTCACGGGCTGCCTTACTTAATCTTGTTGCCTTAACATCTTCAGTCATAGATATCTGTTTCCTTTGTCTTTCTAAAATCTAAATCCTTTTTTTCCCGGGAGCAGGTATTATTCAAATTCTGCCCTCAGGATATTAACAACTTCTTTTACTGTTTCCTCTTCGAGGTCTGTCCTTTTAACAAGATCGCTTATTGAAAGGTTCAGAACGCTTCGTGCAGTATCGCATCCTATCGCTTTCAGTTCTTCGATTATCCAATCTTCAATTTCATCGCTGAATTCCTCGAGGTTAACATCTTCTTCATCTTCACCTCCTGGTTCTCTGTAAACATCTATTTCATAACCGGTCAACTGGCTTGCAAGCTTAATATTCAAACCGCCTTTCCCGATGGCAAGCGATACTTCATTGGGTTTAAGATATATCTCAGCCCTTTTTGTTTCCTCAATAAGCTTGATAGAAGTTATTTTTGCAGGACTGAGAGCTCTCTGTATGAACAGCTGGTTATTGGATGTATAATTTATAACGTCGATATTCTCATTTCTAAGTTCGCGGACGATTCCATGGATCCTTGATCCTTTCATCCCGACGCAGGCGCCGACAGGGTCAATTCTTTCATCATATGATTCAACTGCGACTTTTGCCCTTTCACCTGGGACCCTTACTATTTTCTTGATTGTTATGAGGCCATCGAAAATTTCAGGGACCTCAAGTTCGAAGAGCCTTTCAAGGAAGACAGGGGAGGTACGGCTGAGAATAATGAAAGGAGTGTTGTTCCTCATTTCAACTTTTATAACGACCGCCCTTATTGAATCGCCTTTGCGGAAATGATCGGAAGGAATCTGTTCGCTTTTTGGAATTATCAATTCGTTTCCGTCATCGTCAAGAACAAGGATTTCCCTCTTCCATACCTGGTAAACCTCGCCTGTGACTATCTCGCCGATCCTGTCCTTGTATTTAATATAAATATTGTTCTTTTCAAGATCGAGGATCCTTGCGGTAAGATTCTGCCGAAGCGATAAAATTGCCCTTCTGCCGAAATCGAGGAATTTAACCTCATCCGATACCTCTTCCCCGACTTCATAATCTTCATCAATTTCCTTTGCTTTTGAAAGGGGAATCTGGGTGTTCGGGTCAGTCAGTTCACCATCCTCAACAACAACCCTGTTTCTCCAAATTTCGAAGTCACCCTTGTCGATATTCACAATGATATCGAAATTATCGGCTGAACCATATCTTTTCGCCAGCATGCTTCTGAAGACATCCTCGAGGACGCTCATCATAGTCGGGCGATCAATATTTTTTAGCTCTTTGAATTCCGAAAAGGTGTCGATCAAATTAATATTTTCCATCTGGTCTGCTATTCTTGATATTAATTAAATACTATTCATATTTTTTCTGATACTGTAACTATATCATTTCATCGATAAAACAACTTTAACCGCTTTTACCTGGTCGAAGTTGAAAGGCAATTCTTTTGTCTCCTTCTTTTGTCCCTTCAGCTTTATTTCAGTCTCAAGGTCAAAACCGCCGTCGGTAACATTCTTAAGGATCCCTGTATATTTATTTCCTTCATTATCTACAACACTGACTTTTCTGCCTTCGTTTTTATAATATTGTTCAATAACCCCGAACGGCATTTCAAGGCCTGGTGATGAAACCTGCAGTTCATAGTCCTCAGTGTCGCGGTCGAAGGTATTTTCGATCATCCTGTGGATGTTTACACAGTCGTCGATGGTTATCCCTTCCTTCCTGTCGGCGAGCACTGTGATCTTATTCGAACTGCTAACCCTGACAGCAACAAGAAATATCCCTGTCCCCTCAATGAATTCCCTTACCGATTTTTCTATAAGTTCCTTGTCAATCATTCCTGAAAACTGATAATAAAATAGGGGACTCTGGTCCCCTAGGTATCAAATGCCCCTCATTTCGGATGCAAAGATAATGAATGTTTTATAATTAGCAACCTCAAAATGTAAACTTTTTTATTTTACGGTTAAGTCATCTCAGGGTAATCTCCGGGGTACATGACCTCATTGATCTGCTTTCGGCAAAATGATTTGTTTAACTTTGCAAATCATTTTGCCGAAAGACATTGAAATAAACAATGATTGATGATGAAGGCCATGTATACAGAGGAGGAAAGGAAGCTATTATCGGAATGCAGACTTTGCCCTAGGGAATGCGGCGCCGACAGGTTCAGGGGCGCTACAGGATACTGCAGGTCGGATGCCGGGATGAATATAGCCACTATCTGCGTTCACAGGGGGGAGGAACCGCCTGTAAGCGGGCCCGACGGAATCTGCAACATATTCTTTTCGGGCTGCAACCTCCGCTGCATATATTGCCAGAACCATGAGATCAGCCGTTCGTGCAGAGAATTAAGGGACAGCTCTCCGGACTATGACACAGCCCTTGAAAGAATTAAAAGGATACTTGACTCGGGTATAAAAGCTGTGGGATTTGTATCCCCTTCGCACGTTGTACCCCAGGTCAAAGCCATAATCAGGGGTTTGCATTCGAAGGGTTACAGGCCGGTTACGGTTTACAATACAAACGGTTACGACAAGCCTGAGGTTATCGATTCGCTTGATGGATTAATCGATGTTTATCTGCCTGATTATAAATATAATTCTCCAGTTCTGTCGAAGAAATACTCTGATGCTGAGAATTATCCCGATATTGCCTTCAGGGCTCTCAAAAGAATGTATTATCAGAAAGGTTCTACTCTTCGGATGGATGACGATGGACGGGCTGAAAACGGAATGCTTGTCAGGCATCTGGTTTTGCCTGGTTGTTCAGCCGACAGCAAGGCTCTTCTGAAAAAGATAGCTGATGAACTTTCTCCCGGAATTCACCTGTCGCTTATGTCGCAGTATCACCCCACGCCATCCGTAAAGGATTATCCTGAATTGAACAGGATTCTGTATCACGAGGAATATGAATCTGTTGTAGCAGCCATGGAAGAGCTGGGCTTTCGAAACGGCTGGGTTCAGGATATGGACAGTTACAGGAATTACAGGCCCGACTTCAGCAGGGAGCATCCGTTTGAAAATTGAACTTGTTGTGAACCTGTAGATTTCGGGTAAATTTTATGCAGGATTTTTAAGGATCAGCTGTTTTTCAATATTGTCGCTGAGTTTATAATGCTTTATATGATCGTTGATCCTTTCGCCTGTAATCTCGATATTATTTAGGTTGGCAACTCCTCTTCCTGCCTGAGCGCAATAATTAAGCCAGGCAACAGTCGTATAATCAATACCCATCAGTTCAATGGCTACACGGTCGGCCGACAGCCAGTCGGTACTTGCCACACACACCCTGTGGTCGACCGGAGTTCCGTTGTTGGGGCCGTTTCCTTCCATACCCTCGAATCCGTCGATGACGGCAAGGTGGGGATGCAATCTGGCTGAGAGGTCGTACAGGTTATAATTAATACCTCTGAATCCGCTTCCGTGTACTATTGCCTTATCGCTTTTAGCTCCCTCCCTGCGGTTTTTTCCGAAAGTAAATCCCTGATCCTTTACAGGCGCACCGAAAACAATATTCTTGAGCGACAGGGTTGCTATCGCCCTGTCGTGGGTTTTCATCCTTGCCACTGATACAACATAGGAATCAGGGCTCAGGAGAACGCTTGAGAACCTGACGGGGTGAGGTCTGAAATCCTTTTCGTCGAAGACATACAGAATTTCATTTTTTTCCTGGTCGAGGTCCATGAATTTAACAGGGTATTTTTGTGCGAGCCTGAAATAGCCATAGTTACTGAATCCGTCGAGCGACGGACCGTTGGCTGCCGATTCGGCAATTACGACATTATCAATCTTTTTTATTGATTTCAGGAATTCGAGCACTCCTTCAAGGGTGTCGGCATGTGTTGCACAGAGAGGAATATCGATCGAAACATTATTGGGTTTAAGCACAACACGACGGTTTCCTATCGCCTGCCGGATCTGTTTTGAATAAGGTTTCAGAGCACGGAAGACCATATCGGCCCTGTTACCGCCGGTTGTAAGTCCGACACCCGAACGTATTGAATTATTCTGAGGCTGTTGTATGGCAGAAGCATATGTACTCAGGGGAGAGGCAAAAGAAACTGCCAGACCTCCCATAACTGATGTCTTAAGGAAATTCCTGCGGCTGATGCTATCCATTTCGAAGTAATTTGTTGATAATATGAACCCAAAGATAATAATTGGAAGGATTTGTTATACTGAAAAAGGGTTTCAGAAAAAAATTCCGGGGGTTTTAGTAAATAAGAAAATTAACATAACGGATAGGAACGTATTATATTACGTAGATAATTACGTAGATAACTACATAGTTACTACGTAGATAACTACGTAAATTAACAGGCGGTATTTTGCTCAATTAATCAGGCGGTATTGAATATTAAACCCTTTCAGGGTTTGCGATCTTTGCTAAAGCTTTGGGTCCTTTGCGGTTAAAGTTCTTTCAGTCAGCAGAAGATCTGAAAATCACATGAATTTTTCCCTTTTCTGGAGGTTGAATAATGCTGCAAGGAGGAAAAGGATGGTTCCGGTGATTAATATTATCCTGTTTTTAAAAGTTATTATTGCCCACGTCGTCTCATTCACATCATACGGGGGATCGGAGGGATTAAGAAATATGTTCCACTGGCTCTTCCTGAGTGGATCCTCGAGTATAAGGAAAAAGAGCCCGAAAATTATCATTACCACAGCAGTTCCGTTCCCGTTCCTAATCACTGTTGAAAGCATAAACGCCATCATCCCCAGGAAAAGAACCGGATACATTACCTGGGCAGTAACCCTGAATACCTGGAACTTAACAATAAGGAACGAGGAAAGGGATGTGAACACAAGCAATATCAGCCAGGCAATAACGAAGATCAGTATTATCCTAACAAGCCAGACCTTATAGCGATAGTTTGGTATCCCGAAAAGTATTTCGATGGTCCGGGCGTCCTGGTCATTCTGGATCCCGAAAACAGAAGGATAAAAAACAAGCAGTATGCCTGAAAAGATAAAGACTCCATAAAGGTCGGAAACCCTTGAAATATCGTTTGCAAAGACATATATGACCGACAATCCGAGATAGAACAGTACCGATCCTCCAAGGAACCAGATGAATTTGTTGGCGAAAATGATCCTCAGATTATAAATGATCATCTTCCAGACCAGTGTGAAAAAGTTAACTACAATATCAGCTTTCATGATTGTTATTATCCTTTTTACGTAATAACCAAAGATATGCATCCTCGAGGTTTGGGGTAGCATTAACTGCATTTTCGCGCGGAGAGGATTCGGAAATCACCCTTACCCTTACCTGATCGCCTTCCGACATATGATGAACGACAAGATGCTCCTCAACGAATTTTCCGAACTCACCCGATGGTATTTTAAACTGCCATACATGTCCTTCGGCCTGCAGTGTCATATCCGACGGTTTACCCAGATAGCGTAGTCTGCCTTTGTTGAGAACTGCCACCTGATTACAGGAGCTTGAGATATCCTCAATAATATGAGTCGAGAATATAACTACCCTTTCGCGGCTGAGTTCGACGAGGAGGTTCCTGAACCTTATCCTTTCCCTTGGGTCGAGGCCGGCAGTAGGCTCATCCACAACAAGTATCCTCGGGAGATGGAGCAGTATAAGCGCGATGCCCATCCTTTGTTTCATGCCTCCCGAAAAGGATCCTATCTTTTCGTGTCTCCGTTCCTCCATATGAACTGCCTTCAGGACATAGGTAACTCTTTCTTCCCTTGTTGCTGCATCAACAATATTCTTCAGCATAGCCTGGTAATGAAGGTATTCATGTGCTGTCATATTCTCATAGCTGCCGAATTCCTGAGGCAAATAACCTATAAGTCCCTGCAGTTCCTCGCGTTTTTTCTGGGTGTCGAGGCCGTTTATCCATACCTTGCCGTAGCTCTGTTCAAGGATTCCGCAAATTATTCGCATAAGTGTTGTTTTGCCTGCACCATTTGGTCCAAGAAGGCCGAACATTCCGTTGCCTATGTTTATCGAAACACTGCTTAAGGCTTTGAAAGGTTTCTTCGTCTTACCAATGAGGGGAACGGCTGAGACAAATTTATAGACAGCCTTCCTGATACCCCTGAACCTTCCTTCGAGCCTGTAAATGTCGATATTCTCCTCGCTCAGCTTTCTCCCGGTGGTAAATATGAACAATCCGGTGAACCACACAAATCCGATTATAAGTACAACCGCAAGATTATCCCATTTCATCTGGAACAGTATTAGGTTGAGCAAGGGTATTATCCAGAATATGAAAAAATCCGAAACAGGTACTGCCCTTTTTAACAATTTACTTCCGTTTTCGGCGCTCTTATTCCGGAAAAGTTCCCTGAACCGGTTCCAGACAGAAAGGATGAAGAACCATGTTACCACGCTGAAAAAGAAGATCCAGAATCCTTTTTGAAGGTAGAAGTAAGTAAACCAGGCCAGAAAGACAAGCAGCGGGAGTTGCCAGGTGATGGCCGTCATATCGCTTAGTTTTCTGTAAGGCTTCTGAAGTCCAAGGCGTTCCCTTATCCTGGCTCCTGCTTTCCATTCCCTCGACCATCTGTTTTCTCTTTCATAGATCTTAACCAGGTTTTGTATATGGATATTTATATTCTGATCGGGCGGGATGACTGTTTCCCTTGCTTTCCTGAGGCTGTTCATTACAAACCAGGTTGTGGCAGGGACAATTATGACAGCTATTATTGTCGTAATCAGCTTCCAGATGAATTTGTCGATATTTGTATAGATAAGCAGGATAAGGATGGCAAAAGCCAGAAGCTGTACAGCTTTCACTTTCCAGTCGAGTGATTTTATCCAGTCGATTGAATTTTCAAGGCCCGAGTAGAATGTCGGGATAAAGATCAATGTTAGGAGTGTACTAAGGGTCAGACCTCCTATCACGGTAATCGCAAATGAAGCTCCTATTGCTGAAACGAATTCAGCTTTTCCCATTGCCAGGGGCAGCATTGCGATTACGGTTGTTGAAGCAGTAATAAGTATAGGCCTTATCCTTGCCATACCTGCTGCCATCAGAGCCCTTGAACGTCTGAATCCTCTTTTCCTGAGTATCTTGGTATAATCGATCAGTATGATCCCGTTGTTTACAACAACTCCGAGAAGGATAAGGAATCCCGTGAGTGTGTTTGCATTAAGCAGCGAATTGCCTGTAAGGATAAGCGCTATCAGTGAGCCGAGGGCGGCCAGAGGTATGCTGAAAAGTAGAACAAATGGTATCGCAAGCGACTCAAAGACAGCTGCAAGTATCATGTAGATCAGCAAAAAAGCTATACCTATAAGATTATAGAATTCCTTAAGCTGGCTATCTTCATGGATTACCTCCACGACGATGCCCGATGGAATGTTCAGTCCTGACACAATTGATTCGATTTCAGCACGGGCGCCCTCCAGGATATCCTTTGATGATCTGATTTCGTCTCTGAAGCTATATGTTACTGTTATTCTTTTTTCCTGGTTCTCGCGGTGGATATTACCCATCCCGTATGAGAATATTGTGCTTGCCAGTTCCTCCATTTCCATTACTGCTCCCGAAGCGCTTGTAACCTCGAGGCGCTTAAGGTCGTCGATCGTTTTGAAATCATTTGCCGGGGCAAGTGTATCTTCTTCTGCATATTTGATTATTATGTCGTAGCTCTGTGTTCCCTGTTTGAATTTTGCCCCCGATGAATACTCTCTTCCGAATGTTGCCAGGGCTGCGGAAAGATTCATCAGCGTGAAGTTGTTACGGCCAAGGTAGTCCATGTCAAAATGAAGCTGAACCTCCGGGGTATTATCCTGTATGCCTGTACTTACATTTTCTATGGTTTCAAGCGCATCGATATAATTTTCAATATCGCCGGCCAGGTTTCTCATCTGTTCAAAGTCCTGTCCCCTGATGACTACTTTCTCCGATTCATTTCCGAAGCCAAGAAGATTTGCAAAATCATTCTCAGTATTGAATGATTCGCCTCCTCCGTCACCTCCAGTGAATCCTCCGCCTGTGGATATTTCATCCATGCTGATCTCTGCCGATGAAATGTTCTTTGTCCTTTCAGAAATATCGTTCTTGATCTCTGGGAGTGATCTTTCACTCTTTTTATCCCAGTCCTTAAAGAGGTTTACAGTTACAGTGGCTCTGTCCTCTTCGATCCTGCTTACAACATCTTCCTTCTCGGGCAGGGAGGCAAGCCGTGTCTCGATCTCGGCAACCACGGCATCTGTTTTCGTGAGTGTCGATCCGGCAGGCATGGAGACGCTCAGCCTGAATTCGGGGGTTTGAATTTCGCTGTTGCTGTTAATGCTGAGGGCAAGGCTTACAAGAAGGGCGGTGAAGAAGACAACAAGCGATCCTATTATCGTAGCTGCGGGGTTTCTCATACTCGCCTTCAGCACAAGGTGATATGCCTGTATAAGGCGGTCGTGGATCGACAGTTTCTTAAATATCTGTGATTCTCCCGCCGAGGTCCCTGATAACAGATAGAAAGTGGCCATCGGGATAAAAAACAGCGCCACCGCGAGTGAAACAAGTAGTGTGGATACTATTGAAACGCCTATGTTTTTTCCTATTATCCTTATCAGAAAGTTCGTTGAGAAGATAAAAGGAAAGAATACTATCACAGTTGTCAGTGTGGATGCAAAGATTGAGCGCCAAACCTCTTTCGTTCCCTGCTTGACGGCTGTCGACGGATCTTTTCCTGTTCCTGCAAGCCTGTAAATGTTCTCAAGCACCACCACAGAATTGTCGACAAGCATTCCAATAGCCAGGGCAATTCCGACAAGAGTGAGGCTGTTAATTGATATATTACTGGCGTAGAAGAAATTGAATGCAGTATAAACGGATGCAGGAATTGACACTGCAATAATTGTAACAAGCCTTATATTCCGGAGAAAGTACCAAAGGATAAGAATTGCAAGCAAGCCGCCGGTAATTGCCAGATTAATTATCTGGTCGATGTTTTTCTCCATTGTTTCGGCGCTGTTGTTCTGAACAACAATCTCGACACCTGTTGATGAAAGTTCCCTGTTTAGTCTGGTTACCTGATCGATTGCATCGTGCGACAGCTTAATGAGGTTTGCCTGGTTGTCATTTACCAGGGTCATGGTGACTGCGTCCATCCCGTTAACCCTGCTGAATGACTGTCGTTCCCTTACGCCATAGAATATTTCGGCAACATCGTGAAGGAGAACCGGCCCCTGCTGCCTGACGATAATATTCCCGATATCCTTTATATCAGTATATTCTGAAGAGATATTCACAAAAAGTTCATCGCTTCCGTCGTACACTTTTCCTGCAAAAGTCTTGTTGCTGCTGTTGTTGTTAAGTACCTGGCTTATCTGTCCCGGTGTTATTCCCAGGGCTTTGCAGGCTTTTCTGTTAAGCCTTACCTCGATTGAGTTTTCCTGTCCTCCGTAAACCTGAACACCGGCGATCCCGTCAATATTTTCGAATTCCGGTTTTATCTCACGATCAGCGATATTGCGAATCCTGTCAACACCTCCCTCGCCTCTTACCTGAAGCGACATGAACTGGTTGTTCAGCTGCTCCAGATCTATTTTTATCACGTTGATAATGAATTCTGCAGGTATAGAGCTTTTTACAATATCAATTTTTTCCTGGAGCCTGAGGTTGGCATATTTAAGGTCGGAATTCTTTGTATAATAAATAAAGATCGTTCCATACTGCGGTGTGATATTTGATTCTATTTTCTCGACGTTCTCCAGTGTTCCGACAGCACCTTCAATGGGCACTACAGCCTGATTTTCGATATAGGAAGGATCGAGCTCGAGAGGAGTTCCGACCTGAACAATAAGTGCAGGAAGCTGAGCATTCGGAATAAGTTCAACAGGAAGTTTTTTATAGGAAACATAACCCAGCAGCGATAGTCCGAGAAAGACCATCGTTATGAGAACTCTTCTTTTAAGTACGAAATCCATATTGTTTCCTGTAATTATCAGACAGTACCAGGAAGGCTTTTTCTCCTTCCGTGAATAAAATCTCCGAAAGTATCGAATACCCAGTAAACGCATGGGATAACCACCAGGGTAAGCAGTGTTGATGAGACGAGACCACCGATTACGGCATATGCCATCGGCGACCGCAGTGAAGCGCTCTCACCGATACCGATTGTAAGAGGCAGCAGGGCCAGAATTGTTGTGAGGCTTGTCATAAGTATCGGCCTGATTCTCTGCGATCCGGCCAGGACAATAGCTTCCCTTTTTCCGATCCCTGCCTCCCGGAGCTGATTTATCCTGTCGATAAGAATGATTGCATTGTTTACAGCAATACCCCCAAGCATTATTATTCCTATATATGCCATCATATTAAGAGGCTTGCCAAGTATAAAAAATGTAAGTATGGTTCCGACACCGGCAAGAGGTATTGTTAACATAATAACAAAGGGTTGAAGGATCGATTCGAACTGGGCCGCAAGCACCATAAAGACGAGAACCAGCGACAGGATAAGGGCAAAGGTGAGGTTAGAGGTTGATTCCTTTCGCTTGAGCTCTTCTCCTGTGAATTCCATCCTGTAGTCGGGAGGCAATGTTACTGATTTCAGCGATTGGCGGGCTTCTTCCACAACCTTGTCGAGAGGCTGACCTCCCTTTATCATGGCATAGAGATAACAGGTCCTCGACTGGTTCCTTCTTGTTATTTCCCCCGGGCTTATTACCTTTCTGATCTCCGCAAGTTCGCTCAGAGGTACTTTTACTGTTCCTGCTGTTATCATCAGGTCGCGGAGCTGGCCCAGAGAAATATCTTCGAGCTTGATAGTAATATCCTTCATTTCACCGTCCTTATCGAAAGTTCCGGCGGCTGATCCCTGAAGATACCCTTTGATCTGGTTTATAACGCTTTCTGCTGTAACATTATAATAGCTGGTTTTAAACCTGTCGATAACGACATCCAGCTCAGGAGTACCCTCATCGAGGGATGTGGTAAGGTTATAAAGGCCTGAATTATTTTCGAGGACTGACTTTGACTCTTTAAGTATCCTTTCAAACTCTGAATAATCTTCGCCTGAAATTTCAAGGGCAAAAGGCGATTCGGATGTCCCCAGGGAAGTCTGGAGTGCAGTTTCCTCCCTTGTAAAAGAAACTTCAAGACCGGGAACTGTGGTAAGGTAATTTTCTACCTGGCTTATTGCATTTTCAGTCTCTCCGGCATATTCATCATTCATTATGACTTTTATGGAAGCCTTGTTTTCTCCTCCGGCTTCAGTATTCTGAATCAGGGTTGATGTATTATCCTCTCCGGCCTGTGTGTATATCATTTTAACTTTCGGACCAAGTAACTCCTTTATAATACCTTCGGCCCTGACGGCGGTGCTGTTTGTCCTTTCCAGCCCAGTACCTTCAGGAAGCTTAAGTGAAACTGTGAACTCGGCCGATCCGGATTTTGGCATGAACTCACTTCCGAGCTTTGGTATAAGGAGGGCGGAAAGGCCAAGCATTATCACCGACAGTGTAATGACAGTCTTGCGGTTATCGATTATTTTTCCGAGGAAAGATTTGTACCATCTGAACTGAAGCGCGGATGTTGATACCTTTACCTGCCGTTTTTCAGGAAACAATGTTGTAATAAGCATCGGAATTACAAGCAGGGCGACAAACAGCGACGATATAAGTGCAAATGCCACAGTCCATGCCTGATCCTTGAACATCTCGCCTGAAGCGCCATGAAGGTATACGATAGGCAGAAAGACAACAATTGTTGTTACTGTTGAGGCTGTTATCGCTCCTCCCACCTGGCCTGTTCCTGTAATAATTGATTCCCTGAACGACATTCCTTCCTCCTTGTTCCGGGTGATGTTTTCAAGGACCACAATCGCGTTATCTACAAGCATACCAGCACCGAGGGCAAGTCCTCCAAGCGTCATTATGTTAAGCGTCAGGTGGTTGAAGTACATAAGGTTGAAGGTTGCAATTATGGATACCGGAATTGCAATACTTATTACAAGAGTGGTCCCTATCCTCCTGAGAAAAACATAAAGTATCAATACAGCAAGTAGAATTCCGATTATCAGTGTGTTTTTGACCTCACCAATTGCATTGCTTATATATTTGCCCTGGTCGGTCACCTTAATGAACTGATATCCCGGTAGTGCCTTGCTTATATCCTTAAAGCTTTTATCAAGGCTTAATACTGCATCAACAGTATTGAATTTGGGTTCCTTGTAAATAGCAAGGCCAATACATCTTTCGCCGTTTATTGTAACTATGTTTTCGGGATCCTTGTTTTCAAACTTTATTGAAGCTATATCCCTAAGATAAACCGGTACCCTTTCGGTTACTGATACTGTCGATCTGTCACCTGTAGCGGTTCCTGAGGCGGAAGCAGGTTGTCTGAATCCGACAATAATATTTTCCAGGTCTTTCAGGTCTTCAAGCACGCTGACTCCCTTTACAACATATTTTGTACCCATATCGACAATCGAGCCGCCCGAAACATTTCTGTTGTAGTTGCTTATCTGGGCAGCTATGCCGTCGGAGGTAAGGCCGAAAGATTCGAGAAGGTATTTATTGGTTTCGATCACCACCTCGCTTTCTTCCTTTCCGACCAGCCTGACATCGGCGACGCCTTCTATCCTTACGAGTTCATTACGTATATAGTTCTCGGCGACCTTACGCAGGTCGTCCATATTTTCAATAAGATCGTTTTTAAGGCCGACGATCATTACCGGGGAGGCGTTGGGATCATACTGGGATATCGTGAAATCCTCGAGGTCGGAGTTCTGGCTGAAGGAATTCAATTCTTTCTGGAGGTCAAGAAAAGCCTCGTCCATATCCTTGTTCCAGTTATATTCGACAGTTATAACAGCCGAGCCGCCGCGCGAAACAGACGATACCTGAACAACATCGCTCTGCCTCATGGCCAGCGATTCAATCTGATCTACATAGTTCTTTTCTATTTCTTCAGGCGGTTTTTCGCCGGCCTTTAATTCTATATAGATCTTGGGAGTGTTAAGGTCGGGGAACAGGTCGGTCCCCAGCTTGCCGAATGAAATGAACCCAAGCAGAATAATACCCAGTACCAGCATCAATACTGTTACAGGATTGTTTACAGCAAATCGGGCAATTTTATTCATACCTATTTAATGATTTTTACCTTCGACCTGTTGCTAAGGGTTTCAAAGCCACCGGTCACTATTCTTTCATTCCTTGCCAGGCCTCTTGTAACTTCAACGTCGGTAAGGTTTTCAAGTCCTGTCTCAATGATCCTTTCAGCAGCAATTCCCCTGTCGACTATAAAAACGGTCTTGCCCCTCTGCCTTGAGAGGATAATATTTTTCGGTATCACAATTACCGAATCTCTCCGGTCGATGACTATATCGGCTTTAACAAACATCCCGGGACGGAGAAGGAAGTTGCGGTTATCGATTGAAACCGTTCCCTTGAAGGTCCGGGTATCGGCATTTATTGCAGGCGACAGCTGTGTTACGCTTCCTATTATCGTATCTTCAGGGATTGTATAGTTTGTAAGTTTGACAGGCTGGCCCGGTTTTATTTCGTTAATATATTTTTCGGGAAGCTGAACGTCCATATACATGGTCTTATAGTCCATTATCTTCACCATTGTAAGTCCGGCTTCGACCTGCGTGCCCTGGGTATGGTAGGGAAGGTCGACTATCACGCCGGTGATTGGAGCTGAGATCCTTGTTTTTTCGAGCTGGAGTTTCGATGTCACAACGGTGGTTTTTGCATTTTCATAGTTTATCTCAGCTGTTTTCAGCTCTTTCTGTGTCACCCCGCCTTTCTCAAAAAGCGACTGTTGTTTTTTGAGTTCGCTTTCCATAAGTTCGAGATTCAGCTGGTTTGTCTCCATTTTTACTGAGTTCACATATTCCTGATCTTCGAGGCGGACGATGACATCACCGGCATTTACCTTATCGCCTAGCTGCCACAATCTGCCTGTCGAAGGATTTCTCTCCAGGAAATATGATGCCGCGATCTTCGATTTGAGTTCTATCTCTCCTTTCGGGAAAGCGGTACCGGTAGTATTTATGAATTCTTCTATCGATTTGACCTTCAGCTCTTCGACTGTGACAGGTATTTCGACATCTCCGGCAAGGTTCTGGTCCTGATTCCTGCAACCGGCGGCAACTGAAAGGACAACTGCGAATAAGATCAGATTCTTTTTCATATGGGGTAGTGTTTATTTTTCCAATTCCATTACTGGTGAAACCTGCTGTTTTACCTCGAAATCATAAAGGGTCTGGATCTTTAGGTTCAGCAGTTCCAGCTTGTATGATATAAGCGAGTTTGTATAGGAAAGCTGTTTCTGTGACAGCTGTTCCTGGAACAGGTTAAGGTCCATACCTGTAAGGTCTCCGTTCCTGTACCTTTCGAGGTTGAGATCGTAGGTAAGCTGGGCATTTGTTACGTTCTGCCGGGCTATGGTTATCTGGTTCCTGAGGTTAATAAGGTTACGGTAAACCTGCCGTATCCCGAGGATGATATTGTTGCGTTCTTCCTCGAATGAAATATTTGCCGCTTCAATAGTAGCCTCGGTGGCTTTGATCCTCGATTTTCTTTCACCCCAGTCCCACAGGGGTATTGTTAGCGACAGCGATACCTCCTCATTATCTGTTGGACTTGAATATACGTTACCGAATTTCTCATTATCCCCGAACAATCCGATCGAAAGGCCGAGGCTTCCCTTGAATTCATTCAAAGCCTTTGTCTGGATGAGATCGAACTGTGATGATTCGATATCGATCTTTCTCTGGCGGAGTTCCATTCTGTTTGCAAGGCCCTGATCTATTGCAAACGAAATATCCACATTAACAGTGTCGGCCGAAATATCAGGGAGCACAATAATATCATCATAAAGGTTCATTCCTATAAGTATCTTGAACTGATCCTTCGCGTTCTCAAGTTCGACCTGCTTATTTTCGAAATCAGATTTTGCAGTAGCAAGGTTCAGTTCGGCCTGGAACATTTCCTCGCGGGCTGAAATCCCGGCATCCACCTTGTTTTTTATGATATCATAACTCTGCTGCATATTTGTGAAAGCCTGCCGTGATATATCCATGCCCTGTTGCTGCTGATAAACATAGTAGAATGCCTGTGTCACGCTTTTCTCGAGTGAAAGTAGCTGTATGGCATAGCCTATTTTTGAGTTTTCGAGGGCAAGTTCAAGCTCCTTAAGCATAAGCTTTGTGCGGTTGTATGTGAAAAGAGGCTGGTCGAAATTCAGTGAAAGGTCATTGCTGAATCCTTTTGTCGTTGAGTTTGAATATTCCGAATATGAATCGCGGTAACCGAACCTGTTTACAAGGGAGACTCTTGCGTCGGTAAAGACAATGGGTTGGGAGACAGTGAAAAGTCCATAGCTCTCGGTGGTTTTCATTGAATTCCATTTTGATATGAGGTCGTTGAATGACCTGTTCTGACTGTATCCTATTGGATTCACTGTGAGGGAGAATTGCGATTTTAGCGCGGCATTCTGGGCGTTGAGGTTTTCCTGACTCCTTATGAGGTTAAGCCTTGTCTTCTTCATTGAAGGGCTGTTCGATTCTGCTACGCCGAGAGCCTGAGTGAGGGTCAAACCCTGCTGTGACCAGGCTGAAGTAAACAATAACGACAATATGCCGAATACCAAACTTTTTATTATTCTGAACTGTCTCATATAATGAGGAATTATTAATTTTTCAATTTACCTTGACCCATTTTACAGCGTCCCCGATCACCATTCTTCCGGTTGATTTGTTTGAGAGCTCTACTTTTGCGCTGTCGGATGATATATAATATCTTCCCAGCATATTCCAGCCTGGTTCTGCATTATCAAAGTCGAGTGTTATTTCTTCCATGCCTTCGTCGTGATATACTTTGAAATGCAAATCCTTATAAACATTTTCCCTTCCTTCTTCCCTTTCGGGAGAAGGAGTGGTGCCACCCCTGCTGAACGTCATTCTGTCGAGCGATTTCCCGATGTAGCAATATACATCATAGAAATCAGGTGAGTCAATTAAGGTTTTCCATGTAATTGGCCTTTCCTCCCTTGAAGCCCTTGTATATAATGCCGATCTTATGTATTTTCCGTAATATGATGACAGAACCACCGGTTGCCAGTAGTCAGGGGCCCAGAACATGTTTACCTGGTCATACTCATTGCCCCTTCTTTTCTTTATTCCAAGGATCTTTTTAAGAGGACTTTGTGTCACACGGTATCCGGCATCGAATCCTTTATCTTCATTATCCACAATAGTTTCGCCCGGGTAAGTAAGCAAAGGAAGCGATTCAGGTTTTTCCTCACCTTCAGTGTACTGCCCGTTATTTTTGATTTTTTTGATTTCATCAAAAGGAAGGGTGATCTCACCAGGTATATTCTGTGAAAAAAGAGTGTTGACCAGCATTTCCCTTGGTTCGGCGTCGAGTATTATACTTATTTTTTTTGCTTCGCCTGGTCCTATAACCACTATTCTGGAGATATCCGAAGCTTCCATTCCCCTTCCCTGCATCGAAACAACAAATCCCCCACTAATTGCTCCTCCCTGATACATGCCACTAATTTCGCCTCCCTGTCCGCTTCCTCCTGTCCTGAAGGCAATATTGAAAATACCGGTCACTGGTTCGGGATTTGATGCAATAAATGAAACAAGATACCTGGTTTTGTCGTCCACCACAATTTCACTGGCCTGAAGATTATTGAAAAGGAATCCGGGCTGTTGTTTATTATTGAACCAGTCGTGAAGGAAGGGATAGAATCCGAATCCGAATTTTTCCTTTATATCGTTGTCAAAGGTCATTATATCAACCGACTGAAATTTATGATCGTCGATATATTTCGAGAACCAGTCCCTGAATTCACTGATACCTGCTTTTGACCTTAACAGGTTAAATAGATAGTCACCCTTTAACGTAACCACGATCCTCACTGTATCTCCGCGGGGATTCTGTGCAAGGACATCCCTGAAGCTGGCATTTTTAAGGATGAGGTTAGCCCTGTCATTGTCTGAAAGCCCCCCTTCAAATTCTCTGGCACCGCTTTGAGGATCAACCTGTTTCTGCAGATGAGATTCAAAAACAGCATTAATCACGGGATACTCCGGGGAAAAGAAGTTATTCTTGAAAAAGTAGAAACTTGGTCCCAGCCTGTAGCGGACCGGTTCGTTGACTGCAACACCATTTACATATCTGAAATTCTGTCCGCTTATAAAGGTGTTTCTGATAAAATCGTTGAATAACCTGACCTGAAGTTCCTTGTCGGTGATAACCTGGTTATTCCTGGCCATCCTTTTCTTCTGTTGTGTGAACCTTTTCTGGAAACCGGCATTCCGCAGTGTCGACAGTTTTTCGGGAAGCAGAACCATGGAAGGCTGTAATTCAGCCCTTGTCTGCGTGTTCATTCTTGGATATGATGAAAACTGAACAGGTACTTCAACAAGATTCAACTGGCTAAAGGGATATTTGGTCGAAAAGCTTGTTTCCAGATCCCTCATAATTCCTGAGACAAGAAGGTTAATTGTATCATTTAAAAGTGACAAATCCTTTTTGTAATAATCATTTCCTTCAAAAAAATAAGTAATGTAATCAATGGAGTCGACACGGATGGAATCTGACCTGTAATTTCCGATTGCCAGTGTAATGCCTGTAAGGGGTGAACCTGGCCTGAATACACTAAATCCGTTTTCCTTTGTCAT
>Ga0116171_10001446_pt1 | contig 23576 bp, 27 predicted proteins | sample AD_JPNHW2_MetaG_FD_89798 | JGI IMG/M metagenome (GOLD analysis project Ga0116171, IMG submission 89798) | Active sludge microbial communities of municipal wastewater-treating anaerobic digesters from Japan - AD_JPNHW2_MetaG | ecosystem: Engineered > Bioreactor > Anaerobic > Digestate | place...
AGCACGAAAGGCAGCAGGCTGTTGCCGGCCAGAAAACCCGAAGATGGAAACCATTTCAGGCGCACGGCAAAAACATAGAGAAACACCAGGCCCGACAGAAAAACCGGAATACTGATGCCAGCGACCGAAAAAACTGTGCAGAGCCGGTCAAGCCATTTCCCCTGGGTAATGGCACTGATAATACCCATTAAAACCCCGATGACCACAGAAAACATCATGGCCAGCAGAGCCAGTTTGAGGGTAAACGGCAGTTTTTCGGCCAGCGATTCTAGCACCGGCCGCCCGGTAACTACTGAATCACCCAGGTCGCCCTGCGCGACGCGCCGCAAATAAGAGGCAAACCGGGTAAGAGCGGCTGATCGAGACCCATTTCTGAACGAATGCGTGCGAGGGTTTCGGGGTCGGCACGCGGCCCGGCCAGAGTCTGGGCCGGATCGCCCGGAATCAGGTAGAGCACCGTGAAAGCAACAATAAGAATGCCCAGAAGAACCGGGATGGTCGCAACAATCCTTCTGAGCGTGAATTCGAGCATCGACTAACCTTTGTGTTTAGAAGTTCAGGGCAATACCTTACATCAGTCGCGGCAATTTGTCACCATGCCACCGGTGAGTAATCAATCTTTTACGCTCAGGGTGAGACCCTTATCGCAGAAGAACATCGGCGAAAAGTCGATATGGCTGACGTTGGCACCGGTCAGGTAGCTTTCGCTGCAATGCCAGAGATAAATCCAGGGGGCCTGTTCGGCGACTTTGCGGTTGATGCGGTCGTAAGCTTCAGAGCGGCGTTCGCTGTCCTGAATTTTAACCGATTCATCGAGCATGCTGTCGACTTCGTCGTTTTTAAAACGGGCCCGATTACCGCCTGAGCCCCAGTTTTTTGAATGAAACAGCGGGTAGAGAAAGTTTTCGCCATCGGGGTAATCGCCAAACCAGCTCATATAGAAGGCTGGGGCTTCACCTTTGCTGATTGCATCTTTGAGGGCGCTCCATTCCATGGGTTTCAGATTGACCTGCACCCCGTGTTTTTTCAGTTCGCCCTGCAACAGGCGTGTAATCTCAAACGCCGACTGCGAAGAACGCTGAAAGAGATCGAACACCAGGGGTTTCGCCTTTGAATAACCGGCTTCCTTGAGTAGTCGACGGGCTTCTTCAGGGTTATAAGTAAGACCGGTCGGGGTTTTGCTGTAACCTGAAATTCCGGGGGGGATGCTGCCGTTGGCGGGCACAGCGCGGCCCTGATAGACGGCGGCAATGATCTTTTCGCGGTCAACAAGCATATTCAGAGCCTTGCGAACCCTGATATCAGTGAACGGGGCGACCTGATTGTTGAACCCGACATAAAAAACGTTGAGGGCCGGCACATCGTGAATGCCTGCCGAGAAGTCGGGGTCAGATTTAAAGCGTTCGTAGTTGGCGGGGTAGAGCTGAAGCAAATCAAGATTGCCGCTTTCGAATTCCATTTCAGCCTTCATATTTTCTGGAATAATGCGCATTTCGATGCGGGCCAGCCGGGGCTTAACGTCATGATAGGCTTCGTTGACCACGAGTTTGATATAGCTGTCGCGCACCCGTTCGGTGATCTTAAACGGCCCGGTGCCGGCGGGTCGTTCGAAGAAACTGTGTTCTTTGATGGCTGTTCGGCTTTCGCATGGCAGAATGTAGCAGGCAGGCATGGTTAAAAGACTCATAAAGGGGGCAAATGGAGCGAGCAGCTTGATCGAAACGCTGTATTCGTCAACAGCTGTTATACCAGAAACCACCTGGGTCTGGCCCTTCATGCGTTCGGCTGCTCCTTCGACCTTTTCGAGAACCCAGCTGCGGGGCGAACCGACATCGGGGTCGAGCAGTCGGTCGAGCGAAAATATGACATCGGCAGCGGTCAACTTCTGGCCATTATGAAAAACTGTGCCGGTTTTCAGCTTAAAAACGTATTCGCGGCCATCGGCAGTAACGCTCCATGATTCGGCGAGATTGCCGACCAGGCGCATGTTTTCGTCATAGCGCACCAGGCCGTCAAAGACTTTGGCCTGCACGGTCGCTTCGTTGACATCGACACCGCGTGCCGGGTCAAGGTTCGCCGGTTCGCTTGAAAGATAGCTGGAAAAGGTACCTCTAAAACTCACCGGGTTGGTTTCGGCCGGGGCACTCTGTAATAAACTGGCTACCAGAGCCATTAAACAGATAAATGCCGTCGAAAAGAGAATACGTTTCATGTTGCCACCTGCTGAATAGATTTTTTTCTCTCTTCAACTAATCGGCAGGTCAGGGTCTTTGCTTTAACTCGGCGCGAATTTCTTGACCATCAATATGCAACAGGGCCACCGATGGCGGCAGACCACCGCGTGGCAGGGTCGGGCTGCCGGGATTTATTACCAGAAGATTTTCTTCCTGGGCGATCAGAGCGATGTGGGTGTGCCCGTAAACCATCACCCGGCTGCGACCATCGAGGGCGCGGCGGGCGGCCCCGGCATCATGAGCAACTGTCAGATACCCGCAACCAATGTTGATCGACCGCGCAGCCGGGGTATCGTAAGCGTCGTGATCGCAGTTTCCCCGCACCACATAAACCGGCGCAATGGTCGATAACTCGCCGATAACGTCAGAAAGCCCGACATCGCCGGCATGCACAATCAGGTCAACTCCGGCAAAAGCATCTCTGACCCAGCCGGGTATTTCAAGGCGGCGGTGGTCCTGCATGTGCGTATCTGAAATTATGCCAATCTTCATAAAGTGTTTCCTGAGTCTGCCGGGTTGTCTGCAATCAGGGCATTCTACAATCATACCCCCCAACATGCAAAACAAGATTTGCGGTTCGGTGAGAATCGTCGTTGACTAAATTATAAGGTTGGTCTATTTTTTATAGTTCGCGGATATGAATTAACCTGTAACCAAAGGAAGCAAGAAGATGGCGGACCTCAAAAAACCTGCCGGTAAAACTGAAATCAAAATGCCCTCACAGGCCGAAGTTAAAAAGAAACTCGCCGAAGTTGATTCGTTTCTGCAGAAGCTGATTTTCAAGCGCTTTATCGGTTCGTTCATCGATATGGTCTTCGTCTGCGTGCCGGCGGTCATTATAAGTCTGCCCGCGTTTTTTCTGTTGCCCCAGAAACCGGTCAACCTTGCCGCACTCTTTAATGTCATTATTTATCTGGTGGCAGCGGCTCTGATTCTGATTAAAGATACGCCCTTCACCTTCGGGCCCCTCGATGGGCAGACCCCGGGCAAAAAAGCCATGGATATCAGAGTTACCAGCCTGGTCGGCCGCCCGATTACCATGGTCATGTCGATTAAACGCAACCTCATACCGGCTCTGCCGCTCATCGTTTCGGCCATCTCGGCCGGCATCTATGTTTTGCCGATTCCGGTTATTTCAGAAATTGCCAGCATTGTCATCGTGCTGCCGCTCTTTTTGATTTCGATGTTCGCCAACTTTTACGAGCTTTATCAGATTCATACCGGCGAACAGAACCGCCGCTGGGGCGACAGATACGCCGGAACCCTGGTTAAATATGACTGATAGATGAACCGGAACCACGCCGTACTTCTAATCATAGCTCTGCTCAGCTTTCTGCTGATTCTGGTTTTTATCCCCGATTCAACCCCCGACAGCATTTCGTCACTCGAAGGCGTAACCCTTTCGAACCTCAACGGCCAGCAGTTCAGGCTTGCCGGGCAATTCACCGAAAAACCGATGCTCATCGTCTTCTGGTCGGTCACATGCGGCACCTGCATCGAAGAAATCCCCTTTATCATACGCCTGAATGAGTCCCTGCAGGGCAAACTGACAATCATCGGCATTCACCCGCCCGGGTTTCCCATAAAAAAGATTCAGAAGTTCGTAAAAAAGTTCCCCCAACCGATCCCCTATCTGATCGCCATCGACGACCAGAGTTCACTTATCCGCAACTACAACGTCAGCGTTCTGCCGCGCACCCTGCTGCTCAACCGCCAGGGCCGGGTTCTTTACGACCACCTCGGCTACTCACCCGAGAACGAACAGGAGATCGAAAGTGCCATCAATGCTCAGCTATAATTCTTTTTCACTCAGGTCATACATCTGGAAACTGCTGCTCGCAGGCGTGCTGCTTCTGGCCTGGCCGGCTGCCCAGGCTTCCATGCCGGTAGCCGTCAGCGCCAACCCGCTTCCATCAAAGTTGCTCGCCTCAGGAACCGCAGCGCCGGTCTTTCAGCTGAAGAACACCGACGATGTGGTCTGCACGTTTCCGGTGGCCGGGCAATGGAACGTGATTTTTTACTGGTCGTTGTTCTGCCACTCATGCCTCGAAGAAATCCCCGAGGCGCAGCACCGACTTAGCAGCATGAGCGACGTCAAAGCCTTTTTTGTGGCGCTCGACACTGCCAAAATGCAAAAAGCTCTGCAGAATTTTTGCAAACGCCGCGACCTTAAACTGCCGGTTCTGATGGAAGAAGTGGCTTCTGATACCTGGGTTACCGCTGATCGCTGGGGAGTCGTTTCGACCCCGGCGGTTTTTATTGTTGCGCCAGACGGCAAAGTCGCGTATTCTCATGAAGGACCAACGGATCTTGACCAGTTTTTTGCCGGATTCGCGGCGCTGCAGGCCTCGGCAAGCGCGACGCTCCAACCCGCGAGGTAGAATGTTCGAAAAAATCAGGGTCGTCGAGAACCACGCAATGCTGCTCGTTTCAAAACGGGCGGTTTTTATGTTTATTGGTGTTCTTCTGCTTATGACTACTCTGCTGATGACCTTTTTTCTCTGGGCCGATTTTGACTACATTCTCGGGCGGCGCAGCCTGGCCATGAAAGTTGGGCAGACCAGCATCAGCCTTGCCGACCTGAAGAAGATCCAGCAGCTATCGGGCATTCAGGCCCGCCAGCTCTCAGAAGCAGCCTTTGCCAGCGATTTTTTTATGACCCTGCTGCTGGCCGAAGGTGGCCGTCAGGCCGCGCTCGACCGCCAGCCGGCTTTTCTTAAAAAGATTGCCGATTTTGACGCAGCCCTTAAAAACAGCACCGATGACGAAACCGTAGCCCGAGCTGCTTTTCTCATCGAAGAACTCGCCGAAGCTTTTCGTCAGAAGATTCTAACCCAGGCCGACGACCCAGGCGAAGCTGCCAATGCCGGCAAGCCGCATATCGCGCCGCCACCACCAAGGGTCAGGCTGCATTTGCGAACCATTCTGGCATCAGACGCATCGGCAGTTGCTGAAATCATGAACCAACATGCCGGCGGGCTGAGTTTTGCTGAACTGAATGCCAGTTACAGCGTTTCGCTTTACAAATCACTGGGGGGCGACCTCGGCTGGAAAAGCGCCGACGACTTTCCTGCCGGGGTTTTCGACCGGCTGCTCGCCGTACCGGTTGGCTCGATCAGCAACGCTTTCAGCGACGAAAACGGCACCCACATCTTCGAAATCATCGCCAGACCGGGCGAAGACCCGAAAGCGGCAGAGCGGGCCACCCGCGAACAGCTGCTCAGAGAATCCAACAAACGACGCATGGCGCGTGCCATGATCGATCTGCGTTCACGTATCGACTACTGGATAAACCCTGTCATCCAGGTTAAATGCCAGGTTTCGCCAGGTGCCGAACCAGCCGGTTCTGGCCAGAACCCCTAAGGAGACCTTTTATCATGAGCAAACAATCGCGAAAACATTACCTGATCCTGCCTTCGTATCAGATCAGACTTGTGGCTTTCATGTCGCTGGTAATTTTTCTGGGTTCGATTCTGCATGGCTTCTTTTTGTATCGCATCACCAGCAAAAACATTCAGGAAGGCTTCTTGTCGGCCCACAACCGCCTGCGTTCAACCTGGGAAATATTGAAACCGGCGATCATCGTCACCAACGGCCTCAGTTTTATGCTGATGTCGATCATGCTTTTTATTCTGACGGTTTTTATTTCGCACCGGCTGATCGGGCCGATGTTCAAAGTGGCTGGCCAGCTCAAAAAAATCTCGGCCGGCAAATTGCAGGAATCGGCTCTAAGACTGCGCGATGGCGATGAAGGCCAGGTGCTATGCGAAGCTGTTAACGAGCTTCAAGATAAATACCGGCAGCGCTTTATCAAATTACGCCAGTTGCGTTCGAGTCTCGACGCGGGCAAACCTGATGCAGAGCAGCTTAAAAAGACAGTCGATGAGATTCTCAACGAAATCGAACTCGACGAAACCCGTGCATGAAAACCCCGAACCTCTTTAAAGCACTGCTGAGCAGCGCCGCCCTGCTGATGACCTTCTTTGGGCCCGTCTGGGGTCAGGCCGTCGATCATCAGCGGCTGGCCCAGGAAGCCGGCTGCTTCACCTGCCATTATCTGCCACCCGAAAGCAGCCGTGAACCTGGTTCAACCCGGTCAACCGCCGAGTCAAAAGTTGACCCGCGTCTCAAAAAGGGTGCCGGGAAATGGTGCGTCAGCTGCCATGCCATGGAAACCATGAAGCAGCACCCGACTGGCGTCAAGGTCACTGCCACCCGTGAATTGCCTCTTGAAGACGGCGAATACATGAGCTGCCTGACCTGCCATTCGCCGCACGCCGCCCCGGTGGCCTCTGAGCCATGGGCGCCCCTGGCGATCAACCCGGCTTTCAACGATAACTACAGCACGTTTCTGCTGACGCACCCCAACAACGAAGGCCAACTTTGCAGCAAATGCCACCCGGCCGGCACCGATGTCTTTCAGGGCAGCATGCACAGCCCGAAAGCTTTCGACAACCGCAATTACGCAGGTTCTGAGTCTTGCCGCGCCTGCCATCTCGACATCTACGACCAATGGAAACTCAGCCCGCACGCCCGCATGACCCGCAAGTTCCGCAATCTTGACAACCAGCAGGAAATACCGGTCGAAGACCTCGGGGTACCGCGCGAACGCATCGCCTGGGTTCTCGGCTCGCATTACGTGCACCGCTTTGTTGCCGAGGCGAGCGGCACCCTGGTGGTATTGCCCAAAATCTGGGACCTGAATAAAAAAGCCTGGCTGCCGGTTACCGACTACGGCTGGCGGTCACGTTACTGGCTCAAACAATGCGCCGGCTGCCATACTACCGGCTTTTCTGCCGAGAACGACAGTTTCGCCGAGGCGGGCGTCGGCTGCGAAGCCTGCCATGGCCCCGGGCTGAATCATATCCGCACCAGATCGCCCGAATACATCACTTCATTGAAGAGCATGACCGCCGAGCGCTATGAAATGATCTGCACTTCCTGCCACACTTCGGGCATCGACAACAGCGGTCAGTATAATTTTCCGGTCGGTTACCGGCCCGGCGACAACCTGCACGACTTCTTTTCAGGGCTGACCCCCAAGCCGGGGCAAACACCCGAGAACTTCACCGGTGACGAGAGTTACGAAGACCGCCGCCGCCAGTGGGAATTTCTAAAAACCCGCTACTATCTTGCCAGTGGGCTGACCTGCGACTACTGCCAGAATTTTCGCGATATCAAAACCACGAACAACTCTCTCTACCTGACTCAAGATCAATACTGCCTGACCTGCCACACCGACCGGCTCGATCACCCGCCCGAATCGCCCGGCAACAACTGCATTGTCTGCCACCAGCCCACCCGGCATCTCAACGGCCGCCTATCGTTTCACGACCACCGTTTAATGTTCGAGTAAGGTTGTTGTACTTTGCGGCGGGCTGTGTTAGTATCTCTGCAATATGCAGGTTTTAATGCTGGCAACGCTGATCGGCTATGTTCTTGCAACCTTTTTTCGTCTCAGGGAAAAGGTGGCCGGCCGTTCATTTCGTCATCACTCAACCTTTTCGCTGGCCCTCGGGCTGACCTGCAACGCGATTCTTACCTTCAGGGCTTTCACCCTTTCTGACGGCGGTTTTCATTATCAGGCGGTTTTTCTGGCCGGCGCCCTGGGGCTGGGCATCTGCACAGCGATCATCGAACACGGCCTCAAAGAAACTTTTTTCAGTATCTTCAGCCTGCCGGCCAGCGTTGTAATGTTATTCTGCTCGACCTTTGCCGACGGCATACTTACCGGCGGCCAGTTTTCGCAGCGCTGGTTCGCGGTGCACCTGCTTCTTTCAATACTTGGCGAATGTTTCTTCTTTATCGCGGCGATCTCGTCAGCGGTTTATTTTTATGTGGTGCGCCGCCTCAAAAAGAAGAACCGGTTGCGTGCTCTGGCGATATTTCCGCCGATGGCACGCCTCGACGACCTGACCTTCAAGCTGATCGGCGCCGGAACCCTGGTCTTTTCCGGCGGGCTGGCCGCAGGGTTTTATGGCAATTACTCATATTTCATCAGTTTTTCACCGGGCAGCAAACACATTTACGCGGTGCTGCTGCTCGCTTTCTACCTGATTGTTCTATTGGGCCGCAAAGGGCTAAAACTGAGCGGCACACGACTGGCAACCATGGCAATTATCGGTTTTATTCTGTCATTCGGGCTTGTCACACTGCCCGACAACAGCGAGCACTGGCAACCCCTGCACAAAACAACGCAGGAGGCCGCCCGATGAAATACATGCCCCTGTTTATCGACCTGCATGACCGCGAAATACTGGTGATCGGCGGCGGGCATGTCGCGCTGCGTCGGGGCCGGCAATACGTCGAAGCCGGGGCCAGGCTGACTGTGGTGGCGCCCGAGATTCTGCCCGAACTGGCGGCACTGCCACGCACAACGGTGCAGGTTCGCCCGGCCGGCCCGGCCGACGTCGAACGACGTTATTTTATGGTTTTGATTGCCAGCAGTGACCCGGCCACCAATGACAGCATCGCTGCTGCCTGCCGGCAGGCAGACCTGCTTTTTAACCGCAGCGACCGGTTCGAAGATGGCAATTTTATTCACGGCAGTCTGGTAAGCGAAGGCGATATCATCAATGCCACGGTTGCAGGGGGTGTACCGGCCGTATCGCAATACCTTCAGAAAAAAATAGGCGGTCTGCTGACCCCTGAACTGCTCAAACTTTCGGCCTTACTCGTCGAACTGCGCCCGGCCATCATAAAGTCGCAAAAATCGGGCAAACCACGGCAAAAAGCACTTGCTGACCTGGTCAACGATGCCACTCTGGCGCGTCTGCGCGACGAACCCATCGAAAATATCCGCCAGGAGATTCTCGCATGGCTTTAATGGTCTTCGGGCTGAACCACAAATCTGCGCCGGTAGCGGTGCGCGAAAAGCTGGCACACATTTGCGAGGTACGGGTGCCAGATGTCGATGCCTGCAATCTTGAAGCTGTGCCGGTCTACACCTGCAACCGGGTCGAGGTTTATTATTCGGGCAACCCGGCCGAAGCGCGCCGCAGTTTTACCAGTCTGCTGGCTGCCAACCAGGTCAACTTCGAGAATCTCGCCAGCCATTTTTACGAGCATAGCGACCAGGAAGCCGTCAAACATCTGCTTTCGGTCACCGCCGGTCTTGATTCAATGATCATTGGCGAGAATCAGATTCTGCACCAGGTCAAAGAATCTTACAAGCATTCTACCAGTGAAGGTTATGTCGGCAAGCAGCTGCACAGGCTTTTTCAGAAGGCCCTCGAAGTGGGCAAGCGGGTGCGCAGCGAAACGGCGATTTCAGAAAACCGGGTTTCAATGGCTTCGGCGGCCGTTGACCTCGCCCGCAGTATTTTCGGGCCGCTGCAAAACTGCAAAGCACTGATCATCGGGGCCGGCGAAATGGCCAATCTGGTGGCGGTGCATCTGCGCGACAGCGGTGTCAAGAAGATGTTCTTTATTAACCGCACCGAAAGCAGCGCGAAAGAACTTGCCGAGCGTTTCGACGGCCAGGCGTTGCCGTTCGAACGAGTTGATGAACTGCTTCTGACCTGCGATATCGTCATTTCGTCAACAGCGGCCCCCACGACGATTATCGCCCGCGAACAGGTCGAACGGGTCATGGCCCAGCGCAGTGACCGGCCGTTGTTCGTCATCGACATTGCCGTGCCGCGCGACTTTGAGCCTGAGTGCCAGACCCTGGCCAACGTTTTTCTTTACGATGTCGATGACCTGCAGAATGTGGTCAACGAGAATCTTTCACAACGCAAAGTCGAAGCCGAAAAAGCCTGGGCGATCGTCAGGCACGAAGCTTCGCAGTTTCAGATCGCCTGTCAGGTGTTCACCGTCGTGCCGCTCATCAGAAGGCTTCGCGAACAGAGCGAAGCCCTGCGCCTCGCAGAAGTCGAAAGATTCGCAGCGCAGCACCCAGGGCTGAGCGATGAGCTTCGCACTGCCTTCGACCAGTGCAGCCGGTCGTTGATGGCTAAATGGCTGCACAATCAGATCGTCGCGCTCAAAAACCAGGGTTCGGCTGACCTCGAACAATTACGCCTGATGGCCGAGATTCTCGGCCTGCCGGCCGACAGTCTGCCTGAATCACCCTTGCACGCGCTGCCTGAACCATCGAGAAAGCAGGAATCAGCATGAAAATAAGTTACGGCACCCGGGGCAGCAAACTGGCCCTGCATCAGACCCGTCAGGTCATCAGTCTTGTCAGTTCGACTAACCCTGAACTCGAATTTGCCGAAGTGATCATAAAAACCCTTGGCGACCAGGTCACCGGCCTGCCTCTCTTTAAAGTCGGCGGTCAGGGCCTTTTCATCAAAGAGATCGAGCAGGCATTGCTTGACCGGCGCATAGACATAGCGGTTCACAGCCTTAAAGACGTGCCGCACGCCATCGCTGAGGGGCTGTGTCTGCTGGCGGTCGGCGGTCGCGAAGACGCGCGTGACTGCTTCATTTCGACGCGGTATGCCGATTTTGCCGCTCTGCCTGCCGAAGCCGTGGTGGGCACTTCGAGTTTGCGGCGGCGTTCGCAGTTGTCGCTGCTGCGTCAGGATCTCAGGTTCTCAGATTTCAGGGGCAACCTCGACTCTCGGCTGAAGAAGCTTGAAGACGGCGAAGTCGATGCCATAATACTTGCAGCCGCAGGTCTCAAACGCTTTGGCTGGGCTGACCGTATCAACCATTATTTTTCGCTCGAAGAACTGACGCCGCCGGCCGGCCAGGGTTTGCTCACGGTGCAATGCCGCTGTGAAGACATCGAAAGATTCACACCACTTTTTAAAGTTTTCAGCGATGAAACCGCCACAATCAGGGCCAACGCTGAACGGGCTTTTTTGAGCCATCTTCAGGGTGGTTGCCAGACGCCGATGGCGGTGCATGCCGAAGTCAGCGGCGGTTTCATCAGACTGCACAGTTATATCGGCACGCCCGACGGCCGGCAGAGCCTGCGCCGCCTGCACACCGGGCCTTGCAGCCACGCGGCTGAGCTGGGTCACAAGGCAGCCGGTGAACTTATTGTGGCGGGCGGGCGTGAATTCATCAACAAATAAACAGGAGACCCCAGTGCAAAAACCCAAAGTATTTCTGGTAGGTGCCGGGCCAGGCGACCCTGGTCTGATAACTGTTAGAGGTCTCGACCTGGTCAGGCGTGCCGATGTAATCGTGCATGACCAGCTTGGCACCGCCGCCTTTCTGTCGCAGGCCCGGCCGGGTTGCGAACTTTATGATGTCGGCAAGTTTGCCGGGCTGCATAAAGTGACTCAAGACAACATCAACGCCCTGCTCGACGAAAAAGCGTCCGAAAACAAACTTGTCGTTCGCCTTAAAGGCGGCGACCCCTTCGTATTCGGGCGCGGCGGCGAAGAAATGCAGTATCTCGTTGAACGCGGTCACCGCGTCGAGATCGTTCCAGGCGTTTCGTCGGCTATTTCCGCGCCATGCTACGCGGGCATTCCGATCACCCAGCGTGGTTTCACCGCCTCGCTGGCAATAGTCACGGGTCACGAAGCCGAAAAAGAAGGCAGCGACATCAACTGGAAAGCCCTGGCCGGCATCGGCACCGTGGTTTTTCTTATGGGCGTTAAAAATCTGCCTGAGATCTGCAAAAATCTGATCGCCGCCGGGCGCAACCCGCAAACCCCGGTTGCGATGGTTCAAAACGGCACCCTGCCAACCCAGAGAACGGTTTCAGGCACCCTCGAAACCATCGCCGAGATCGCCGTAGCCGCCGGCATTCAGCCCCCGGCCGTAACCGTGGTCGGCGAAGTGGTAGGGTTGCGCCAGCAGCTGGCCTGGTTTGAGAAACGGCCATTATTCGGCCGCCGCATCGCGGTTACCAGATCGCGCACCCAGGCGAGCAGTCTGGTAGCCGAACTTCAGGAACTCGGAGCCCAGGTGCTTGAATGCCCGACCATCAAAATTGTGCAGCATCACAGCAGTGACGACTTTAAAAATTTCATCATGCATAATGCCGGTTTCGATCACCTGGTATTTACCTCGGTGAACGGGGTCACCGGGTTCATCGAGTCATTGCACGAACAGCATCTCGACCTGCGCTTTCTCGGGGGCAAAAAAATAGTATGCATCGGCCCGGCCACCGCCGGTGCCTTTGCCGAGCGCGGCATCATTGCAGACTTTGTGCCCGAAACCTACGTTGCCGAGTCGCTGTTGCCCTATTTTGAAAAGCTGCCCAAAACCGGGGTCGCCATTCTGCGTGCCGAAAAAGCCCGCGAAGTTCTGCCTGACACCCTGCAGCGCCTTGGGCACCGGGTCGAAGTCGTACCCCTCTATCACACCGAATACGACAAACCCGACAATACCGACATCGTTGCCGCCCTCAAAGAAAACCGCCTCGATATGGTAACTTTTACCAGCTCATCGACGGCCGAAGGCCTAGCAAGCCTACTCGAAGGCAGCGGCATCGCACCGGCCACTATTCCGGCAGCCGTCATCGGCCCCATTACCGCCGAAACATGCCGCAAGCTCGGCTTTAATATCAAAATCGAAGCCGCTGAATTTACGATTCCGGGTCTGATCACAGCCATGCAGACCTATTTCAGCAAGTAACCGCTGACGACCAAAGCAAGGAAAACCGCCAATGATCAATATCAGCAAAATATACGCCGACCACTCGACAACCGGTGACCCTCTGCGATACGGGCATCAGCACCAGGGCAACGTTGAGCATTCCCATCACTTCAAGGGGCATGCCACAGCCAGGTCAGCAGCTGAGCGCCGGCCGGTCGTCGTCTGGAACATCTCAAAGCGCTGCAATCTTAAGTGCCTGCACTGCTACACAAATTCAGACTGTAATCTGGCCCCTGACGAACTGACTACTGCCGAGGGAAAGCAGTTAGTCGAAGATCTTGCCGCCTTCAAAATCCCGGCACTGCTCTTCAGCGGCGGCGAACCGCTGATGAGGCCCGACGTCTTCGAACTCGCCGGCTATGCCGTCAAGCAGGGCCTTCGCCCGGTTCTTTCTACCAACGGCACGCTTATAACTCCTCAGGTAGCGCAAACGATCAAAGACACCGGCTTCATCTACGCCGGCATCTCGCTCGACGGCATTGGCAGCACCAATGATCATTTCCGGGGCATGGTCGGGGCATTTGGCAAGGCCATGGATGGTTTCCGCAACTGCATCGCGGTTAATCAGCGGGTCGGCCTGCGCCTGACCCTGACCAGGCAGAATGTGCGCGACCTCGACCAGATTTTTGATTTTCTGCTCGAAGAAAAGATCCCCCGGGCCTGCTTCTACCACCTTGTTTACTCAGGGCGCGGCAAGAGCGAAGACGATCTCAGTCACGAAGAAACGCGGCAGGCGCTCGACATTATCTGCAGGCGCACCAGAACCGCGATTGAGTCAGGCATCGACCTCGACATTCTTACGGTCGACAACCATGTAGACGGCCCATATATCTATCTTAAACTTCTTGAAGAAAACCCTGCAAAAGCAGCAGAAATGCGCAAACTTCTCGAATGGAACGGAGGCGGCACCTATTCAACCGGCGTTGGTATCGGCGACGTTGACTGGGTGGGCGATGTTCACCCCGACCAGTTCTGGCAGGACAAAACCTTCGGCAACGTTCGCACCCGCAAGTTTTCTGATATCTGGCTCGATACTTCTGACGAGCTGATGGCTGGCCTGAAGAACCGCCTGCCCCTTCTCAAGGGAAAATGCGCAACCTGCCGTTTTCTGAAAATGTGTGGCGGCGCGATGCGTGTCAGAGCCTTCAGGGTCTACGATGACCCCTGGATGCCCGACCCGGCCTGCTACCTGTCTGATGCCGAAATTGCAGACAAAGCCTGAATTACCAAAAATTGACGGTAATGGCAAGCCACGGGGCATTGATGTAAGGGCTCGCAATGGGTTATAGTGAATCAAGCGTTGATTATTTGACTGGCGCGTAGCGCCGCAAGGGGGATGAGCATGGCAGGAAGTCGTAAAAGGATAATAGAGGACGAAATCACTGTTACCAATAATGCAAAAAGCACGCGGCGCTATTCATACGCCGATTATCTTAAATGGCCAACTGAAGAGCGTTTTGAGCTGATCAACGGGGTCATTCACGACATGAACGCGCCCATGCGGGTTCATCAGAAAATTTGTATCGAACTCACCAGGCAGTTCGCCAATTTCTTTCTGAATAAGACCTGTGAAGTTTATGCTGCGCCCTTTGACATCAGGCTGCCAACAAAATCAAAAGATCCAAAGAAAATTTTCGATGTGGTTCAGCCTGATCTTTCGGTAATCTGCGATCCCGAAAAACTCGACGACATGGGTTGCCTGGGCGCACCCGATCTGGTTATCGAGGTTTTGTCGCCTTCCACATCATCTAAAGATCATATTAAAAAGCGGGCTCTTTATGAGCGGTCGGGGGTCAAAGAATACTGGCTGGTTTCAAACGAAGAGCGCATTGTCTGGGTTTACCAACTGCTCAACGGGCAGTTTCAGAAACCAGAAATATACAACGATGAAGATGATGTTTCATCAGTGCTTTTTCCAGAGCTGATCGTCAAGGTAAGCACGATTTTGCCGCCGGCCCCCGAAGGCTTTTACCGCAACGACTACAGCGGCATCAGACAAATAATAGTCGAGTAAACCACCGCCTGTGGGTCATCATGTCAGTTTTTAGCACGGCAGTTTCAGAATTTAATTCAGATGGGGTGTAATTATGGCAATTTCCGTAAAAGATTTGGAAAACGCAGTTAAGCAACTTTCTGAAGACCAGCTGCAGAGCTTTCGAGAATGGTTTGAACGCTTTGATGCAAAAAAATGGGATGAAGAAATTTTAAAAGATTCTGAATCAGGAAAGCTGAATTCTATTATCAGCAAGGCTGTTGAAGAACATAAAGCAGGCAAAACAAAACAATTATGAAGCATTTCGCCAGTTCTTCTTTCTGGGCTGCTTATGATTCAATGCCTTCCAGAGTAAGAAAAACAGCTGATAAAAGCTATCTGCTTCTTAAAAAAGACCCGAAACATGCCTCATTAAACTTTAAGCAGATCGGGCGACTCTGGTCAGTGAGAACCGGAATAAAATACCGGGCTCTGGCCGTAGAGGTTGAAGATGGGTTGCTCTGGTTCTGGTTAGGCAGCCACTCTGATTATGACAAGCTTATTAAAGAATTAAGTTGAAGCACTCAGATTAACCATGTTTTCGGTCTTCATGATTGTGTTCATCAGTGTTAATCCGTGGCAAACTCTTCTTCTCTGGTCTGCTAGCTCTGTTCATTCATCTCCCAATCTGTGTTGATCAGTGTTCATCCGTGGCAAATTCTTCTTCTTCTCTGGCCTGCAAACTCTGTTCTTTCATCTCCGAATCTGCGTTGATCAGTGTTCATCCGTGGCAAATTCTTCTTCTTCTCTGGTCTGCAAACTCTGTTCTTTCATCTCCGAATCTGCGTTGATCAGTGTTCATCCGTGGCAAATTCTTCTTCTTCTCTGGCCTGCTAACTCTGTTCTTTCATCTCCCAATCTGCGTTTATCAGTGTTCATCCGTGGCAAATTCTTCTCTCCGTGTTAATCCTGGCGGGGGGTTGTGCCGATAGCATCTGTGGTCATAAATTTATCAGTGGAGCAGATCAAGATGCAGACAGCTGGCCTTATCATGGTGATGATTCTCTTTTTTGGTGGCTTTCTGCTCGCCCAGGCGATTTTTTATCATCACACGGGCCGTACATTCTGGCGGGCGATGGTGCCGGCCGGGCTGCGCTACACAATTCTGCCCCACGACAAGGTACACCTCGATTCGTTCGCGGCCCTCGAAGAGTACGCCGCCCTGATGTTTTTCGGTTCCTGCATGATGCTGCCGCTGATCGCACTTAGCGTGAGCGGCTTTTTATCGCTATTTTGAGGTATCAGCGCACAGGTTGAGTCAAGATATCGGTGATACAAAATTGCAACCGGTCGGCAAAAAACTATCTCAACATGCGGGTTACGCCTATTTTTTTTCGCGCGGCAAACCATTGTACAGAGCCAAAAACAGCATTATCAGCAGATATTTTTTTCTTTTAATTGCATTTTTTTGTTGACGAACAAAATAAGCCTGTGGTAATTATGTTTTGCACAATTACCTTAGGAGGATTTGGTTTTAATGAAAAAACTTTTCGCACTGTTTCTTCTCGTAGCTCTCGTTCCGTTCACCGTTGGTTGTGGTCTTTTTGGCGACAATGACGACACCAGCACTATCGTAGCACCTGCTAAAATCGCAGCAAAAGTAATCGTTCCAGCAGCAGCCGTTCCCGCCAGCATTCGCGCAGCAAGAGTTGCTCCGGCAGTAAAATCAGTAAAATTTGCTGGCTACACGATCAAGGTTGGAGAGTATACTCTTCGTGTTGTAGCCGAAGACGATCAGGCCGATGGCAGCTACGTGGTGGAATTTGCAACCGACAGTGGCTATGATGCGGCTGTTATCGACACACTCAAAAAAGCCAATGTTCCCATGCTGATCAACAATGCAGCTGGCGAAACTGTGAGTGTTGCTGACGTTAGCCTGATCAACGCTAACCCCAAAGCACTGGTTATCACCCTCGACGCGACTGGCAAAGTCACTACCGTTTCCGACAACACTGAAGTCGTAGCTACAATCAACAGCGCCGCTACAACTGATGGCAAAACTTATAAAATCGTTAGCGTTAAGAATAACGAGATTGCCATATCAGCTACCCAGGCTATCGCCAGGGTTAATGGCAACTACGATTTCGTAGTTGAAACTGATGTTGATTTCAACGCCACTCTTGACCGGTCTTTCTCAGTAGTAGTTGGCAAGACTACCGTAGCCACCACTGACTTCGAAGTTATTCAGGCCGCTGCTGGCAAGTTCGTAACCTTGAGACTAACTCAGGCTGCTGTTGCCAAGCTCGCCGCTGACAAAGCCTACACTGTTGTTATCAACTACCTGAGTGCCGATGGCAAGCTGATCAAAGGTGGAAGCTTTTCCTTCAAAACTCCCGCAACTCTCTAATCTTAATTTCTTAAGTTAATAAAACTCCCCCGCTCTGGCGGGGGAGTTTTATTTTACCCGCATTTCTGTGCAGTTTTCACAAAAAAATTGCAGAATTGCGGGGGTTGTGATACAAACATGTGTAAGATATTTCTTCGGAGGGTTCGTTTAAATGAAAAAACTTTTTGTTCTCTTTCTTCTCGTGGCTCTGGTTCCATTCTCGATCGGTTGTTTCGGCAGCGACAGCGACGACACACCCCTTGATATCGCCAAACTATCCGCATCAGCGGTACTGCCGGCAAGCGCAGGCGCAAATCTGCGTGCGGCAGCAGTGGCTGCCAGCAAATTCAAAAACGTTACCATGACGATCGGCGAAGGTGAATTTAAACAGATTCTTACTGCTGAAACAGAAGAAGACAATGGCGATGGCACCTACAAAGTCACTTTCGGTAAGGTTGTCACTTCAGCTCAGTATAACGCTGCCACAACCGGCATACTGCCTGTAACAATCACCAAAAACGATGGCACCACCGTTAGCTTTGCGGTTGATTTCAGCACTCTGTCACCGTCAGCTCCTCTGGCAGTTGTCGTCACAGCAGCAGGCGGTGTCACTTCAAGCGTCGGTAAAGTGTATACTGCAAATGAATTTGTTACCGTCAAAAGCATCACCGGCACTACCAATACTCTGAAACCAACTTTTACTGTCGTTTTCAGTGGAGATATCGGTTCAATAGACAACCCGAAAACTTTTGATGTCAAAGTTACCTCGGAAACCACAACCGCCGCCACCTCTGCCAGCGACTTCGTAACCAGCTATGATGTTTCTAAGAAAACCATGACAGTTACTCTTAAAGACAAATCACTGACCGATGGCAAGACTTATACAGTTACCATCAACAAGATTGTCAGCTCAACCGATATTCTTGTGACCAGCACTTCACACAAATTCACCATAGCTCTGACCAAATAAGATCAGCCAACTTTTTCACGCAAAGCTCCCCTGCTCTGGCGGGGGAGCTTTTATTTTAGAAAGATTGAGTTGAGGTGAGTAATGCGTTTGCTCTGGATTGTTTATGAAGGCATTTTTTCTATCGAGGATATGTGGTATTATTCTGAAAATCATATTTCTGGGGCGGCACTTTGAAAAAAACTTCCAAGAGCATTTACGAATCATTACTTAAAACTCTTTGTATCATTTCTGGCCTGATGATGGTGCTCAGCTGCGCTCACGCCGAAGAGCCCTGGGAACTCTCACCCCCGGGTGGTGCTGATATCAGACAGAGCGTCTTCGCACGCCAGGAACACCTTGAACTACACGTGCCCGCTTCATTTGAAGGGCGAACTGCCATCGAACGCCGCACCACCGTGGGGTTTGAATATAACCGGCTGTTGCGCTACGCTCACACCGAGAGTGATGTCGAACTGCGCGGCCGCTCTTCAATTTTTGATTTTGAATACGCCCAAGATATTTTTGACGTTCAGGTCTTCAGGTCAAAACAGATACAACCTGGTGCCAGTTCATGCATGGACTGCCATGGCGGCGCCATCAGACGCACCACAGTGGCGGTGGGCATCGAAAAGCAGGAACTCGACCCGAAACCCTATTACCGGGGTTATACCCGGGTCGGCATCGACCCGGCCGAATCATTTTCGTGGCGTGGCGAGGTCAATCACTGGCTCACCCCGACCCTGTTACTTAAAGGCGAGCTAAAAACCGGCACCCTCGAACAGGGCCGTCATAGCCTCGATGCGAAGAGCGTTACCGTCGGGCTGGGTGGAAACGCCCTGCATCGCATGACCTGGTCAGGCGATCTCAATTTTTCAAAAGTCGAAAGCTACAAGCAGCGCAAAACCTTTACCGGCAAGGTTAACTATCGCCTGTTTCATGGCCTTAAACTGACGGTGGGCGGCGCGGCTTTTCTTGACGGTTACACCCAGTATGGCACCGATATGTCAGAGATGGGTCTGATAACCAACGGGCTGGCCAAAGACGACCCCGAACTGCTGCCAAGCCTGTTCACCCGCCTGAAAGACGACCAGTTCGGCTACTGGCACTTCGGCGCCGAATACGAATACAAGTTTTGAAAGAATCTGATTTTGAGGGAGGGTTAAATGCCACTGGCTGAAAAGAAATGCAAACGAGATTTTTTTACCTGGGCCGACTACATAACCTGGCCCGAAAACGAGCGCTGGGAAATCATCAACGGCGAGGCCTTCGATATGTCACCCGCCCCCGGCGTGATGCACCAGGAAGTATCAACCGCACTTAGCGGCCTGCTTTATAACTTTTTCTCTGAGCATACCTGCCGACTTTTTCACGCTCCATTCGATGTCAAGCTACCTGAAAATGATGAAGCGATTGAAGAAACCTCAACCATCGTTCAACCTGATATCGTTGTCTACTGTGACCCCGAAAAACTCGACGAACACGGCGGAACCGGCGCCCCCGATCTGGCTGTTGAAATATTGTCACCCTCGTCATCCAAGCGCGATCTGATCGACAAAATGGCTCTTTATGAGCGTCATGGCGTACGAGAATACTGGGTCGTAGACACCTTCAATAAGGTAATCTCAATCTGGAACCTCGAAAAAGACGGCAAATTCGGCCGCGAACAAACGTTCAGGCGCGAAGATCAGCTAAAATCAACTATTTTTCCAGAGTTAAATATCAGTCTCGAAAAAGTTTTTCCTGAAGCATCGCGAAAAAACAAGCCCAGCCCAGCCGCAAAACGCTGAAACAGCCATAGAAAAACCCAGCGACAATTTTGTTTTATAATAGATTTAAAAAAGCTCTGAGTGAGATCCTGTCCTGACAAAAACAATCGATCCATTTTCAAGCTTGTAGATCAGCAGCCAATCTGGCCCGATATGACATTCACGATGACCGACCCAGTTGTGGAATAAATCGTGGTCTTTATTTTTAGGCTCAAGAGGTATCTCATGGCAAAGATTGGTAATGATTTTATCTAATTTTGCTATATCTTTTGTTTTTGAGAGTTTTTTATAGTCCTTTTTGAAACTGGCCGAGCGCCTTGGTTTGAGCATTAATTTTTAAGATCAGCAAAAAAGTCATCCAGGTTGTCAAAGTCTACAGTTTTTCCTTCTTCAACTTCTTTAAGGGCCTGCAAAGTCTCCTGATTAGGTATCTGAACAGGAAAAGGAAGCCCCTTTCGCAACTGCACCTGGGAATAAAAAAGCGTAATGGCTTCAGTTGCTGAAAGACCAAGCTTTTTGAGAATCCTTGTAACATCTTCTTTGAGGTCTATCGGAACGCGAGCATGAATCATGGTTGTTTTTGTCATAAGGCATTTCTCCTTGCTGATTAAATTGTATCTCAAATGAGAGACAGCTGTAAATAAAATCTTGATCCGTTACTTTTTAACCTGTTACAAAAAACCGCCCGAGCTGCATCAGCAGCCCGGGCGGTTTTTTGTAAAACTACCTGGCCCAGAGAATGTGGCCGGTGAGCAGGGGGTGAACAAGATCGGGGTGCGCGGGCATTACCCTGATCGCCAGACCCATCTTGCCGCTTGAACCAAGGGCGATGCCGCCCTTGAATTCGGCGGTCGAACCAGTCTGTTTGATGAGCTGCAGATCGACGATATCGCCCTGCGAAAGATCGCCATCGCTGACCAGTTTGCCGTAGAAGGCCTGCACGAGAACATCCGCGGCCTTAAGGTTCGCGAGATGCACCTTGACCCTGACATCGAGAACTTCACCGACGCGGTGAGCATTACTGCCATTAGCGTCGATTTCTTCGATGCGAATATTGGCCCAGCTGGCACGCACGTTGTCGAGCCACGAAGCCAGCTGCCTGGCACGCTGCCGGTCATTGGCCGAGAGGTCGCGGTAACGGCGGTCGGCCGGCACATAGAAACGCTCGGCATATTCCGCAACCATGCGGTTAGTGTTGAAAACCGGGTTGATTTCCTTCATGCACTGCTTCATCATGGTGATCCAGTGACGGGGCAGATTATCGCTCGAATGATCGTAGAAGGTCGGTGCAACTTCTTTTTCGAGAAGTTCATACAGCGAATTGGCTTCAACTTCATCCTGGTAATCAGTATTTTCAAATTCTTCGCGGGTGCCGATCGCCCAGCCGATACCGGGGGTGTAAGCTTCATCCCACCAGCCATCGAGAATGGAAAGATTGAGTACGCCGTTGACTGCCGCCTTCATGCCCGAGGTGCCGCTGGCTTCCTGGGGGCGGCGCGGGTTATTCAACCAGACATCGACGCCCTGCACGAGATAACGGGCTACCACCACATCATAGTCTTCAATAAAGACGATATGGCGGCGCAGACGTTCATCGTTGCTTTCTTTAACGATATCCTTGATGTAATTCTTGCCGGGTTCATCTTTCGGGTGTGCCTTGCCGGCCACAATGATCTGAATCGGGCGATCTTTGTTGGTCAGAATGCGGATCAGGCGTTCTTTATCTTTGAACAGCAGGGTGGCGCGTTTGTAGGTGGCAAAACGACGGGCGAAGCCGATGGTGAGATACTCGGGGTTGAGGACTTCCTGGGCGCGGGCAATCTCGGAAGGCGGTGCGTTGCGGGCCTTCAGCTGTTTTTCGAGACGACTGCGGGCAAAAGCCACCAGACGCTCGCGGCGGCGTTCATGGGTGCGCCACAGTTCTTCCATCGGGATCATGTCGATCTTTTCCCAGACCGTCTGGTCGCCGGGGTTCATGACCCAGCGCGGCCCAAGATAGCGGTCAAAGAGGGCCGACATTTCCTGGGAAGCGTAAGAGCGGGTGTGAACACCATTGGTGATCGACTTGATCGGGATTTCCTGAAACGGCACGTCAGGGTAGAGATTACCCCACATCTTGCGCGAAACATCGCCATGCAGTTTGCTGACGCCATTGGCTTCGCCACAGAGATTCAAAGCGCAGACCGCCATTGAGAAACCATCGCCCTTCGGCGTGGCAGCCTGCCAGCCGAGATCAAGAAATTCCTGCCAGCTGATGCCAAGTTTCGAATAATACTGTGAGAAATATTTATCCATCAGATCGCGTGAGAACACGTCAATACCGGCCGGAACCGGAGTATGAGTCGTGAAAACGTTACCTGAACGGGTCAATTCGAGGGCTTCGCGGAAGGTCATCTGATGGCGTTCCATGGCGACGGCGATTCTTTCGAGAGCCAGGAAAGCTGAATGCCCTTCGTTCATGTGATAAACGCAGGGGTGCAGATCAAGGGCATGCAGAGCACGCAGACCGCCGATGCCAAGCACGAGTTCCTGCATGATGCGGGTTTCGGTGTCGCCGCCATAAAGTTCACGGGTGATCCAGCGGTCGCCGGCCGAATTTTCGGGGCTGTCGGTATCGAGCAGATAGAGAGGCACGCGCCCGACCTGAAGTTTCCAGAGCAGGCAGAAGAGTGTGCGGCCCGGGAGCTGCACGGTGATTTTCATGTGATTGCCGTTTTCGTCGTTGATCGGCACCACCGGCATGTTATGAAAGTCGTTTTCAGGGTAGACTTCCTGCTGGTAACCACCGGCATTGAGCTTCTGCTGGAAATAACCGACACGATACATCAGGCCGACGGCCACCAGTGGTATGCCAAGGTCTGAAGCAGATTTGAGATGATCGCCGGCCAGCATTCCGAGGCCGCCTGAATAGAGGCGAACGCTTTCGGTCAGGCCGAATTCAGCTGAGTAATAGGCAACGACCGGTTTGTCCATAAAACCACCATGGTTTTTGGCATACCAGGTCTGGTGATCGTTCAGATACTGATTAAAGCTTTCATACACACGGTGCAGATTGGCAAGAAAAGCTTCGTCGCGGGCCTTGGCTTCGAGCCGCTCCTGCGAAATCGCGCCGAGCATTTTGACCGGGTTATGGTAGGTTGCTTCCCATTGTACCGGGTCGAGACGGCGCCACAGGGCAATAGCTTCCGGGTTCCAGCACCACCAGAGGTTGTAGGCGAGGTCCTTGAGGGGGGCCAGCGGCTCTGGCAAACTTGGAACCACGATAAAGGTTCGAATAGGCTTCATTATAAAGTGGGCCTCCTGCAAAAAAATTAGGTGTGCATTTATACCATTAGTGAGGCAATTGCGCAAGCACTATGCACAGCGAGACGGGCGTCGAGCGCAAAAATTCACATCTTGCAGGGCAGGCAAACCGCCATTCTGACTGCACGCAAATCAGCGAAATATTTCACAAGGCGGTGCCCCATCTGCGTCTTTTGCCACTCAGAAATGCCGATCTCATTTTTCGTCAACTCGCTATATTTGCATTTTTAACCGACCTTTTGCCACAACCATGCGTTTCAGACTATATAAGAGCACATTGAGTATTTCTCACCGATTCGACGGCGTGGCCTATCAGCCGGGTTACTTTTTCTACAGCGATTCGCTTCGCTCACAAGCTTCCGAAAAAGTAATCCCGTCTTCTCTCCACGCCTTGCATTGAAAC
>Ga0116171_10001447_pt1 | contig 23561 bp, 19 predicted proteins | sample AD_JPNHW2_MetaG_FD_89798 | JGI IMG/M metagenome (GOLD analysis project Ga0116171, IMG submission 89798) | Active sludge microbial communities of municipal wastewater-treating anaerobic digesters from Japan - AD_JPNHW2_MetaG | ecosystem: Engineered > Bioreactor > Anaerobic > Digestate | place...
GTCGCTCCGCCTGCAATCTTATCGGACGGGACATATGTAATAGTTGAAGCCACGGTTGTAATCGTTCCTGCTACATCGCGGATATAGATATTGCCGGCAGCCTCAACAGAGGTTTCATCCATCTCCGCGCTGAAGTATACGGTACACCTGTAGCTTGTATAGCCGCTCACAACCGGAACAGAAGTATTAACGGTATTTAGAGTTGAAGTTACATAAGGAAGGTCTGCTGTGGACTTGTTTGTTCCGGCATCAGAGCCCGGAAGCAGTGTTGTTACATCCAGTGAACTCTCTGATCCGCACCCTACTGCAGCAAGCATTGCTGCGGCAAGAACGAATTTAAAAAATATGTTTTTTATTCTCATTTTTAACTCTCCTCTGAATTAATATACGAATGTTGCGGAAACAAGGAACGAAGCGGAATCTATTTCGTTGAAATCTGAAGAAGATCCGGTAGCTCCAAATGCAAGATCAAGCTGAACTCTTTCTGCCAGACTGTATCCGAAACCTACAGTATAAGTATTTGTCATGGTGAAAACCTCCTGAGAACGGTGAACAGAAAGATCTTCTGAATCAGTATTAACAAGAGTATCACTGTTTGTCTCGTTGCCGGGGACATTGGCGTAATCATAGTCTGTATATTGCGCTACAACGTCGCTTCTTTTTACATTAAGGTCTGTTAAACTTGCGGTTCCCCTGAAAATGTAACCGAGGCGCAGTGTTAAAGCAGGTATGGTTGTATACTCAATACCTATCGGGAGTACCACATTATGCATGGTTACTTTCTCTTCAGTTGTGTCAGCAAAAGAAGAGGTTATAAGTCTTGTGTAATCTCCAATAATGTCTCCATCATTCTGAACTATTTCAGTAAACTGCCTGTAGCTGTAATTATCTTTATATTTATTTTTACTCATCACGAAAGTATATTGCGCTCCGAAACCAACAAGGAGATCTGTTGTTAACGCTTTACGGAAGTTTGAACCGATTGTGAAGGAAGTTTCGCTAAATCCTTTACCCTTGATTTTGGATCCATCATATGTGGATGAACGGTCAACAGCGCCCGTATTCACCGCATCAAGATTCTCTGTGTATGAAGTTGAATAATCATCGCCGGTATTGTCATTAGACATGGAGGTGCGGGATACCTGAATATACGGCTGGGCATTGAAATCGGCCAGGTTCATTCTGGTTTGAAGCAGAAGGCCGAATGTATAACCGTTTCCTTTCGATGTATCTTTGGCACTGCTGTTTATATTCTGTGCCGCAACAGAGTTGTTTACTGTTGTTGTGGATGTGCCGTTGTTGTCAAGATTTTCATAACTGTTCAGAGAGAACATCAGAACAGCCTCCAACGGGTTTTCTCCCATAGGCATTATTACACCGAGTTTCAGAGTATAATCTGTCGTTTCTTCTGAAACTTTTCCTTTGTAGTCCTGATTCTGAGTCATATCCACCAGGCTGTTTAAAAGATTCGTTCTTGAATAGTCATAGGTATAGTTTTCTTCTGTCACAGATGATGACACAGGAGTTGCATCAATGGAAAAACCCAGGGTCATTCCTCCGGCATTGAATCCGCCGAGTCCGATTATACCGTTGAAATACTTATCCTTTGTATAATCCTTTTTTGAAGCATTGAGAGATTCTTTGCTGTCAAAAATATCATCTCCGTCAGTATCGGCATAGTATGTATTATTACCCTCATCCTTTCCATATCTTGCGGAAGAAAAAACAACTTCGGTATTGTTTACACTTATATCAGTTGAATTTATAGCATTAGGAGTGGTATTTAACCCGAGTTCCAGTAAACCGGCTATGCCGAAACTATTCATCCTTGTAGACCCGCCGAGAAGATACGAATTGTTATCATTGATACCATTCATGCCTGTGTAGATATTGGTTTTTTCCTTTGTTATAGACTTTTCATATTCTATATAAATTTTCCCGTCAAGCTTTGCTCCGATGTAGGCCGGGTTGTCGGAAATACGGTCTATCTCCTCCTTGAACATCCCCCCGGTAGTGAGATTCCGGTAAGACTGGGCAGAGAGATTTACACTGAATGCAAACAGCGCAAACAGAACTCCCCCCATTAAACGTACTGAATTTTTTTTCATGTATCTGCTCCTTCTTTTTTATTTATTGTTTACAACAACATCGGGTTTATATAAAAACCCGGCTGTTAAAAAGACGCCATGAAAGTTAACTGTGTTTAGCCTCCCGTAGAAAACAGAGTATGAACCGTTATTTTTAAAGCTATCAGCAGGCCCTTTTTAAAATTACAGGACCCCGGCAATCGAAGATTTACCGGCTGCTATTCCGGCCGGACAGAGTTTCATTGATGGTCTGTACCAGGAACCGGCCATGATGAAGTACCTCAAAAAGCAATTTTCATCACTTCTATCTTAGAGCTAAATAAAATTTAAGTCAATCCTTTTTGTGCATCCTGTATGATTATATAAAATTTTTTATTCCCCGCAGAAAACCGGTATACAGGTCTGTTATAGTAAAAAGTTTTTCAAATTTTTATAGATTTGCACAAACCAATCTATATATCGCGGATCAATTATTAAAGACGGGGAAGTCGGTGCTGATACAGGATTATTTAACAGGAATTTCAGTTAGACCACGGCAAACCGGTGTAATTTTCAAGTTACTATTAAATATGCCTGAGTACGCGGCAGAGGGAGGAATTAAAGCATTTTTATGGTTTCAACGGTTACCGCTGTCTCCGGCGGCAACCGTAGTTTAATTCTAAATTTTATTACTCAGGTAATCGGAGATCATTTTATCGTACTGCGACGTTGTCGTGAATACTTTGTACGCAAGCTTCAGGTTGGTTTTATGAGTCACCTCCCCGTTGCTCTTCCTCATGTCATCGAGAACAGTTTTGTAGTCCGCCGGATCGACAACCACTGTTACACTCTGAAAATTTTTTGCGGCGGACCGCAGCATAGTAGGCCCCCCTATATCTATGTTTTCAATGGCGTCTTCAAACGTGCAGCCCGGTTTTGATATAGTCTCTTTGAATGGATAAAGATTTACAACAACCATGTCGATCGGTTCTATTCCGTGCTTTTTCATTGTCGCAACATGCTCGGGATTCGCGCGGAGTCCAAGCAGGCCCCCGTGCACTTTCGGATGAAGGGTTTTTACCCTTCCATCGAGCATTTCCGGGAACCCGGTGTACTCTGAAACATCCATAACCTTTAACCCGGCCTCACGGAGAATCTTTGCGGTTCCCCCGGTCGAAAGAAACTGGACACCAAATTCCGAAAGTCCCTTCGCAAACTCGACCGCCCCGGTTTTATCCGAGAGGCTTATCAATACCCTTTTAATTAATGCCATTTTTCTGTCCTTATATAAATATTTTATGCGCCCCCTACGGGGGATGGAGGGAATCAGTCTTTCTGACATTTTTCCCTTCAACCTGCAACGATCTTATTTTTATACAAACTATTGCGTTTTAAAAAAAACAGACCTTTATTTAATTCAACTATTTTATTATAATTAATCAATTTACTACTTATGACAGGCGATTTTTATTCCCCTCCCTTGATGGGAGGGGCAAGGGGAGGGTGATTGAAACAGTAAAATAAATTCTCCCCCACCCCAACCCTCCCCCGTCAAGGTGGAGGGAGTAAAAAAATCAAATCTCGCCTGACTCAATTTAATAATATCAGCAATTTTTTCCAAGCCGATATTCAAAATCAGTTTCCCGGAAACTCCGGCTTTTTCTTTTCAGTAAATGCCTTAAACGCGGCTATCAGATCGTTTGAAGGAATTGTATAATTGCTCACCGCCGCATTAAAAAGCAGTCCATCCTCAACCGATTTTCCGATTCCGTATTTTAACACCGTTTTAGATGCCTGAACACCGAGAGGGGAATTCGCCGCTATATCATCCGCGAGGGATTCCGCTTCTTTTAACAGTTCATCATAAGTATCATAAACATCGTTTACCAGGCTTATCTCTTTGGCCCTTGCAGAATTAATTCTCCTGCATGAGTATGCCATCTCCCTTGCATGACCCTGCCCTATGATATTCGGTATCCTCTGCAGAACCCCCACATCGGCAACCATCCCTACAGCCGCTTCAAGGAGTGAAAATTGCGCGTCTTTTGAACAAAGCCTGATGTCGCATGCTGTTATTAAATCAAGCCCCCCTCCAAGACACAATCCGTGAACCGCCGCTATAACAGGTTTTCTGCATCTTTCTATACATGTAAGCCCGTCCTGGAGCTTAAGCAGTTTCTTTAAAAAACTTCTCCTCAATCCCGCACTCTGCGCGGCTGCAGAGAGCTCGCTCAGATCACCGAGCATTCCCACAAGGTCAAGCCCCGTGCAGAAATCATTACCCCTGGCTGCCACTATAACTGCCCTGATATTATCATCCTCATCAAGATCTTCAAATATCGGGAAAGTCTCATTCCACGCCGGAGGATTCATTGCATTCTTCTTTTCAGGCCTGTTAAGCCAGACCCAGGCGATATGCCCTTTTTTTTCTACCTGGTAATATTTATATTCCATTTTTCCCCCTGTTCTAATACCATTCTTCTTCAATATAAATTATTTTACGAAATCTCCCTTCTGTCAAGAACGTTATACCCTAAAGGCTTTTCATTAATACCATTTCGATGAAGTTATATAACAATTAACAGATTCTGCTAAATGTTCAATCAGCCCTTCTCCTTTTTTTCAACATTCTGAAAATATAAAAACCTGCAAGCGCAGTTATCAGCAGAATCCCTGCGGCAATGTTATAATTTCTTATTATACCGGAAATTTTCTGATTAACCATATCCCAGTTGTTGCCAAGAGTATACCCGGAATAAATCCAGATAATATTCCACCCCATTGCACTGACAATTGATAACAGAAAAACTTTCAGCCCATGTAGATGTGAAACGCCCGCAACGATAGAAATAACAGACCTTAAACCGGGAAGGAACCTGTTTAGAACAACAACATAGTAACCGTACCTGTTGAACCATTTTTCAGCCGACAGGATTTTATGTGATGAAAAAATCTTAAACCTCGTGTTAAGAAAAAATTCCATTTCAAGAAATGCCCCGGCGTAAAATAGTATCATAAATCCTGCCGCGCTCCCCAGCGTAGTGACAGCATATACAATAAAAAAATCAAGCCTCCCTACCCCCACAAGGAAAGCCCCGAAGACCGTAACAGTATCCCCCGGGGCCGGCGGGAAAAGATTTTCAAGAACCGCACTGCCGAATAAAAACAGGTATAGATAAACAGTATTCCACTGCATCAAGACGTCAAAACTCCGGATAAAAAATGATTCCATTAAAAATTTCTCCTGTTAACGCATTTAAAAATCTTATCAGATTAGATTCAGTATTCAATTAGAAATTATCTCAAAAGGCATAAAATTTCTCCCCCTGTATGAGGCTGCCGGCAGGCAAGAATGCCCCGGGCAAACATTTGTTCGACATCGTGTCGATTGTCTGCGGGCAGTCATCCTGAATGTACTGCCGCGATTGCACAGATGCAATTCAGCGGCCATCAGGGGACGGGGAGAAATCCTGTTGACATTTTATCTGTAGTTCTATTTTACTTTTTTAATGAACTTTTTTCAATTAAAAATTAAAACGGGTAATAATGAAAAAAATTCTCTGCTATGGTGATTCAAACACCTGGGGCTGCAGCCCCAGGGACAGTTCAAGATATGATGAAAAAACCAGGTGGCCGATGGTCATGGGTTTAATACTCGGGGCGGATTATACAGTTATCGAGGAAGGATTAAACGGCCGTACTGTGCTGAACTTTTCACCGGTTGAAACAATGGCAAATGGAATTGAATATATCAGTTCCTTGATCGTCAATTATGTTCCCGTTGATATAGTCATAATAAGTCTCGGGCTGAATGACGTTTTTATTTCCGAAGACGTTACTCCTGGTGAAATCTCAGACGGCGTTGAACAGATTATAGATATAATCAGGGAAAACCATGCCTCTGCCGGATGCAGCACTCCCTGGATTATTATCATGTCCCCATCAGGGTTTAACACTGGGATTGAAGGATTCACATTTTTTGAACTTAAAATAAATAAACTGAAATGCCTCCCTGAATCATACAGGAATCTCTGTTCAGAAAAAAATTGCTCTTTTTTTAACGCATCAGATTATGTTACCGGGAGCGAAATCGACGGATCACACCTCGAACAGGGGAGTCATAAACTGCTCGGGGAAAAAATCGCGGAATTTATTTTAAGCGGGCCGGAATGAAAAAAGGATCCCTTTTTTTCAACAAATACCTGCAGATCAGTTTCTGCATTACGCTTATCTCTGTGATGGAGGTTTCCTGCATCGCTCCTGTACTTCCGAAAATCGCAGAAGCTCTGTCTGTAACAGCGTCACAGGCAAATCTTCTTATCGTCGTGTTCACGATGCCGGGAATTTTTCTCTCCCCTCTTTTCGGAATAGCCGCCGACAGGTTCGGAAGGAAAAATGTACTCGTCCCGGCCCTTCTCCTTTTCGGAATATGCGGTACAGCGGCCGGTTTCACCAGGAGTTTTCCACTACTTCTTTTACTCAGATTTTTTCAGGGCGCAGGTTCCGCATCACTCGGTTCGCTTAATCAGACAATTATCGGCGATGTTTTCCCGGGAGAGGAAAGAATCACCGCGATGGGATATAACAGTTCAGTTGTCAGCATCGGCACCATGCTCTACCCTTCGATCGGCGGCGCAGTTGCGATACTTGGATGGAATTACCCGTTTTTTCTTGCCGCAACGGCTTTTCCTGTTTCACTTCTTGTTATATTCGGGCTCGATTACAGGGAACCGGTTACGAACGGAAAACTGAAAGAATACCTCAGACAGTCATTCGGGCTGATAAACAGAAAAGAAATTCTTTCACTTTATATCGGAACACTCGCCGCTTTTATTCTCCTCTACGGAATTCTTCTTTCGTTTTTCCCGTTTTATATTAAACAGCATTTCAATTCAATGCCGCTGGTTATAGGGCTGGCTATGTCAGTATCATCAATCGGCACTATAACCGGGTCTCTGAATCTCGGCAGGCTGATCCGGATTTTTCCATCGAAAAAACTTCTTGTTTTTTCTTTTCTTATCTATTCCGCTGCACTCTCCGCGGCATATTTTATGCCTGTGATTCTTCTGTTCATAATACCTGTTTTTATCTACGGCTTTGCCAACGGTTTAGTAATTCCGAACATCCAGACACAGATTTCAACTCTTGCGCCGGATGAATACCGCGGAGCATTTATGTCGGTAAACTCGTCGGTTCTCAGGCTCGGCCAGACCATCGGACCGCTGATTACCGGTATAATATTCACAAAATTCGGGGAGGGATATGTATTTGCATCCGGTGCGGTCTTTGCCGCAATCTGCGCCCTGTTTTTATCACGGGGAGTTAATGAGACGGGAAGACCTGCAAGAAGATGAATTTTGTCATACTGTCATACACAAAAAATTCAGGCTGCAATTATCTTATATTAAACAAAGCTCCGTATTATCTTGACAAAATTCCATCTATGTGTTGTTTAAAAAAATATTACCCGTCCGTTTATAAAACAATTTTGTTCTTGAATAAAAATATTTTATTATTATTTTTTACAATACAAAATGCGGAGTAATAAATAATGAAAAAATATTTTCTAACTGTGTCAATCGTACTTGCATTCCTCTGTTCATTCAGCTTTCCGATAAAAGCCTTTTCCGAAACTTTTCAGAATTACATAATCAGGGCTTACGAACATCTCCAGGCAGGCAACATGCAGAAAGGTTTTGCCGAATTTGATGCGGGGATTAAGGCATATCCTGATGTTCCCGAGATCCGTTCGAAATACGGAATGAACCTGTTTCAGGAAAAAAAGGTGCCTGAATCAATATCGGTTCTTAAGGAAGCCGTAAATATTTTTCCAAATAACAGCGAACTGCTTTATTTTCTCTCCGCAGCCTGTTTTACAAATGCCGAAACATCGTCCGGAAAAACTTATATGTCTCGATACACGGCACTCCACCCTGATAAAAGCGTAACCTATCTCAGATTAATGCAGATGGAAGGCGCCGTATCCTTCTTTAAAAACAAAACTGATTTTTCAACATTCGTTGACCTTATGTACGCCAGCGCAATCAAAGAAGGAGGTTCAAAAAATGAATTCCAGGTATTTAAACAGAACTTCCAGGATATAGCCGCTGCCGAAGGGGAACTCGACAAAAAAAATAATGCATCAGCGTTCCGCAAAGCAGAATCCGCTTTGAAAGTCGCGCTGCAGAACAGACTTCTTTTAAACCAGCGCTACTGCTACCGGATTATGGCACTTGTAAAAGAGAATACCGATAAAACGGCCTATCTCGATTTCATGTACAAATCTGCCTCTAATCTTTCGTCTATTGAGTACTTTTCCGATGCAGGCGCGGTATATAATGTCATCGGTGAGACACTGTTCCCGATGGAAAAATATTCGGAGGCACAAAAAGCATATAACGATTCAGCAGAAAATTACCTTAAAGCCGGGTATCGGAACGAAGCGTGTGAGAGCCTTATTTCGGCCGGCGTAACAGCGGGTGAACTTGGCAATCCTCCGCTTCAACTGAAATTTTACAACAAAGCCCTGAGCCTTTGCGAAAACAAAATTCCCGAATCTGAAATGAGACTTTATTCAAAACTCGCCGGATATTATATTACTGAACGGAAATATGATACCGCAAAAAAATATCTCGACCGCGGTTATAAAATTGCTGTTGATCTTAAGAGTGATTTCGAAAAAGCCGCCTGCAGTACACAATATGGAAATCTTTATCTGCAAACCGGAAATATTCCGGAATCCCGTAAATATTTTACCGAGGCCCTGGATATATTTACCCGGCTTAACAAACCTGTTCATATAGCTGCTGCAAAACAGAACCTTGCATTAACTTTCAAAAACAGTTCTTCCGCCGAATCCGAAAAGATGCTGAAAGAAGCCGCGGAGTCCATGGAAAAATCCGGCAAATCCGATAAAGAGCTGGTTACGGTTTTGTACAACATCGGAAACCTTTACGTAAAAAAAAGCGATTTCAATTCTGCGATCCAATACATGAAAAAAGCCGCTGCGGTTGTTGAAAGGATTAAAAAAGGAAAAAGCGATATCGAGAAAGCCGGCCTCTCGCAGAATTATAACTATATAAACAGGGAAATTGCCGGTCTTCATTATATAATGAAAGAACCGAAAAATGCCTTTTACTCCAGGGAGAATTACCTTTCACAATACCTGTCCGAGATGCTTTCCGCATCCGGCAAAAATTTTCCCTCCGGTTCCTCATGGCTCGAAAGTTACCTCGACAATCTGCCGGATGACTGCGCTATTGTCGGGTTTTCAATTATTACAGGGGATTTTGCGGGGATTTTCTACGCTGATAAAAAGAAATTCCTCGGTGACAACATTGATCTGGATAAGTTCAGGAAGAACATCTACCTGAAAAACCAGTCAAAGATTGATCAATACATATCCGGAAGCTCAAGAGGCTTTTCAGTTAAAATCAAAGGGAAAGATAACAATACACCGGCATCTGAAAACTATGCGAGCTTTGAAAAGATTATAAACTATTACCGCCACCTGTTTGAAAATCCTCAGAGCGCTTCGAGAGACAATCCCGAGTGTCTCGAAATCAGCAGAGAGATATATAAACTGCTTTTCTCGAAGATTTCCGATCAGCTTGATGGAAAAACAAAACTTATAATAATACCCGACGGTATTTTCGGTTTTATCCCTTTTGACGCGCTTATTACCGATGACGGAAAATACTTCGCAGAAAAAATTGAAACCGTCTATTCTCAGTCCATGAAAATTACACTCGCGCTGAACAACCGGAAATATTCAGACTCGCGGAAGAATCTTCTCGCTCTCGGCGGCGCTGATTATTCCGCTTACAATAACTACACTCCCAGGACCGAATTTACCGATCTTGCGCTTGCCTCATCACTGATACCGGCAGGGACTAACATGTTTGATATCTATAAAGCCGTCGGCATAACATCGTGGAGTTTTCTTAAAGGAACCTCTGACGAAATTACCTCCATCTCGAAACTGATCACCACGGATACCCTTTCAGGGAAGAACGCCTCGGAAGAAAAGATCCATTCAATGAGCAGATCCGGCGAGCTTTCCAGATTTAAAATAATACATTTCGCAACTCACGGTATGGTGGTTCCGGAAAATCCGTCACTTTCGGCTATTGTTCTGTCACTGAAAAACAGTCCTTCCAACGACGGGTATCTTAATATACGCGAAGCCGCATCCCTGAAGCTGAATGCGGACCTCGTAACTCTTTCCGCATGCGAAACCGGACTCGGCCGGATTGTCGATGGAGAGGGAGTAATCGGACTTACGCAGTCATTTATTATGGCCGGGGCAAACAGCGTAGTTGCGTCTCTCTGGAAGATTTCCGACGAGGGAACAAAACAGTATATGACCGGGATGTACCAGGGAATAAAAAACGGAGAAAATGTTTCAAAAGCTGTCTGCGCAGCAAAAAGAAATATGATTAAATCAGCTGACAGGAACTCTCCATATTACTGGGCCCCGTTTGTTTACTACGGAATGTTCAATAATAATATAAAGGTTAAATGATAGATGTATTCATGAAATTTACCGGATCTTATGCCTATAAAAAAAAGGAGATAGACAATGAAAAAAAACTTAACACCACTCAAACCTTCCCGTGGTTTGATGAAAATTTTTGCAGCATCACTTTTTGCAGTATCTTTTCTCAGCGTCATGGTTTTTGCCAGCATAGAAATGAATGGAGTACCTGTTAGAAATACCAACACATACACCCCTCCTCCGGAAAAAGATAAAAAAGGGACTCTCTATTCTGTCTCTTCCTCGGTTTACGGAAACGGATTGTGCAAGAGAGTTGTTAAATGCGACGGAGTATATTACTCAATTAAATACAACTGTGGAGTGACTAATTCTGTCAAGATAGATGAAAATGCAAAAGATGGATGCAAAGAAGGGAACATGGCCAAATACGGATTCAGTGTGGAAAATAATCCGGAATAACAAACAACGCCTAATGAAAAATGCCGTGTTATAAATACAGCGGCATTTTTTATTACATCAACTTCAATGCGGCTTCCTGCCGAATGATTATTTTAAGCAGGATATTCATAATTTTATAAAATGCTTTTTGGGGGTAATTTCCCGTTATTTTATATCGCAGCAAGCCGTTCAAGAAGCTTTTTTTTCAGCAGCAGAAGATCGTCTTCAAACAGTTTGATCTCTTTTTTATGGTCCTGGATTTCCTGGTATTTCTTATCGAGGTAATAGAGACTTTTTTCTATCTGTTTTTTTTCATTGATGCCGGCGTCCGCCATTCCGATCATCTCGGCAATCTCGTCAAGTGTGGCGCCGAACCTCTTCCCCCTCAGTATCAGCTTTAACCTCGCCCTCTCCCTGTGCGTGTAAACCCTCTGGTTCCCCCTTGTCCTTTCAGGCAGGAGAAGCCCCTTTTCCTCGTAGAATCTTATTGTTGATGTGCTTATTTCAAGCTCTGCAGCAAGTTCCGATATTGTAAAAGTTTCTTTATCCATCATCATCCCGTTAAATAGAAACAGTTTTAAAATCATATGCGAAGTATTGTCAACCCGAATATTTTCCGGATGAACAGCCGCTGGATTACAGGCCGCCGTCAAATCAGTGAAACACTCAATTCAGCATTTATCTTTATTATTTTTTTTACGTATTTCCTTTATCCGGTAAAATAGTTCAATTAAAATTTTATCAATAAAAGTCTTGACAAAATTAACTTAAAGTTTAAGTTAACATTAACTTTATATTTAATAAGGAGAAAAGCCATGTTTGATTTTACAATGACGGACGAACAGTTAAAGCTGAGAGATGAGGCGCGGGAATTTACAAAATGGGTTCCCCGCGAAATGATACTTGAGATGGACGCAGAGAAGATCCAGTTCCCGCGGGAATACCTCCAGGAGTGCGGCAGGAGAAACCTGCTTGGAATCAGGCTTCCTAAACAGTATGGAGGCAGGGGCCTGGGCTGGACAGAAGACGTGATGGTTGCGGAGGAGATAGGCGTCGCCAGCTATTCCCTGGCCTGCATCTGGGGTGTCGGTGCGGATATAGTCTGTGAAGCAATAGTAAAATACGGTTCTGAAGAGCTTAAACAGGAAGTTGTAGTACCCTTACTCAGGGGAGACACTTTCGCTGCAGAATGCCTCACAGAGCCCCGCGGCGGATCGGATTTTTTCGGCGCCACTACAAAGGCGCGCAAAGACGGCGGTGACTGGATTATCAGCGGACAGAAACGGTTTATTGTAGGGGCTGAAGGCGCGGACTGGTTCATGGTTTACGCTGTAACCGACCCGTCGGCTCCACCGCACAAAAGGATGACATGCTTCATCGTGCCGCGGACAAAGGGCGTCGAATCAAAATATATCTACGGGCTGATGGGTGTTCGCGGCGGCGGCGCCGGAAGGCTTATCCTTGATGAAGTCCGCGTACCCGAGCGCTATGCTCTGAACGGGGTAAATAACGGTTTCGACGTTTTTATGACCAACATGATCCCTGAAAGGCTCGGTACAGCAGCTATGACAATAGGTTCAGTCCGGCCCGCACTCGAGATTGCAACATCATATACTTCCCGAAGAAAAGCATTCGGCCAGAGAATTAAGGATTTCCAGGCCGTAGGATTCAAAGTTGCAGACTGCGCAATGACGATGGACGCGATGAGAGGAATGGCATATACCACGGCGCTGGCTATTGATTCAGGCAGAACAAGCGCCGGAAGAATAAGAAGAATGGTCTCGCAGACAAAGAAATTCATTACTGAGGGTTCATGGCAGGTTGTAAACAACTGCATGCAGGTAATGGGCGGTATAGGATACACCAACGTATTTCCGATTGAAAGAATACTCCGCGACATCCGCCTTTCAATGATATGGGTAGGCACAAACGAAATTATGCAGTCGATTATCCAGACCGAATGGTACAAGGAATGCGAAAAGAACAGAGAGAAAAATAACACCCGGGATGTTGAACTTGATGCTGTTTCCGCGTTTGAAGCAGAAGAAAAAGTCTATGAATAGCCGAAGAGGATAAAAATGTCACTCACAATAGACAGAAGAGACCAGGATTTTGTACTGTATGAAATGCTCGGTATTGACTCACTTTTAAACACCGGGAAATATAAGGATTTCTCCCGTGAAACATTTGATATGACTCTCGACATGGCATACAGGCTGGGTGAAAAGGAAGTGCTTCCAAGACTGATGGAGGCTGACAGGGACGGCGCCACGCTTGTTGACGGAGAGGTGCATGTGCCAAAGTGCTACCACGATCTTCAGAAGATCATGGCCGAAGGAGGGTGGTTTACCGTTGCTGCACCGCAGGATGCGGGCGGACAGGGGATGCCTTACGTTCTCGAGGTTGCAGTACAGGAGAATTTCCTTTTCCACATGGCTTACTTCATGTATTCAGGCGGCGCGGTGGGGGCATCACACCTTATCTATGATTTCGGGACCGGGGAACAGAAGAAAAAATACATGTATAAAATCCTTGAATGTAAATACGGCGGGACAATGGCGCTTACCGAACCGGATGCCGGGTCGGATGTCGGCTCGCTTAAAACCAGGGCGTTCAGGCAGCCCGACGGGACATTTAAAATAAAGGGACAGAAGATTTTCATTTCCGGCGGCGACAGCGACATGTTTGAAAACATCGTGCACCCGGTACTCGCACGTATCGAGGGTGATCCTGCCGGTACATCAGGAATATCGATATTTCTTGTGCCGAAATATATTGTCAATGAAGACGGATCGTTAGGCCGCAAAAACGATTATACTATAACCGGGATCGAACATAAAATGGGACTGCGCGCCAGTGCCACCTGCGCCATGAGTTTCGGAGACAATGACAACTGCTACGCCGAGCTGCTCGGGCAGGAACGCCAGGGGATGAAAATCATGTTCAACATGATGAACGAAGAGCGGATAAACATGGGGATACAGGGACTCAGCACAGGTTCCGCCGCATACCGTCACGCCCTTGCATACGCGAAGGACCGGGTACAGGGCAAGTCGATCATCAACATGATGAATCCGGACGCGAAATCAGTAACGATAATCAATCACCCTGACGTACGGCGGATGCTGATGTGGATGAAATCGCATGTTGAGGCCCTGCGGGCAATGGTTTATCTTTGCGCTTATGCTATTGACCGAAAAAAAACATCAGACGGGGACGACGCGAAAAAGTGGGGAGGGATTATGGAACTTATGGTTCCTGTTCTCAAGGCATTCGGTACTGACACCGGTTTCAGGATCACGGAGACTGCGATGCAGGTCTATGGCGGTTACGGCTACTGCAAGGATTATCCGGTGGAACAGTTTCTGAGGGACATGAAGATCGGATCAATTTACGAAGGGACCAACGGTATCCAGTCAATGGACCTGGTCATGAGAAAACTTAACCAGGAAGGAGGGAAAAACTTCAAAAACCTCGTCGCCGAAATGCATGCCGCTATACAAAAATACAGCGGGACACCTCAGCTTTCCGATATCACGGCAAAATTTGAAGCAGCAATCACTGTTCTCACAGGTACAGTTGAACACTTTTCTGAATGCATGAAAAACAAAAAGTTCATGGTGCCGGTGATTAACTCATACCCGTTCCTCAGCCTTACGGGTAACGTTATGTCCGCATGGCTCCTCTACTGGCAGGCTGGTATAGCATCGATAAAACTGGCAGGACTTGCAGAAGCGGATGGATTCGCAATATCGGATAAGGAAAAAATAAAGCAGCTTATTGAAAAAAACAGGGATGCCGCGTTTTACAACAGCAAAATTCTTACGGCGTCATTTTTCATTAACAATATACTGCCACAGGCCCTTGCTATAAAGCAGTGTATTGAGGCCGGCGACATGTCGGCAATGAAGCTTGGTGAAGAACATTTCTGAAAATATAAAATTTTTTGGAAACCGGGAACAGAATGTTATGCATGGGCAGATATTCAGAAAAGGAGAAGCAGAATGAATCAGAAACGTATAGACCTTCTGCGCTCGAAAAAATGCAGCGCAGAAGAAGCTGTCAGAAACATCAAATCAGGATCCTGGATCGATTACGGGTTCTTTAACGGCAAACCGCAGGCGTGCGACAAAGCCCTTGCCGCCAGAATGAGTGAACTGAACGATATATTCATTATATCCGCTGTCACTCTGCCTCCGGTACCGTCCGTGATCGATTCCGACCCTGAAGGTAAGAAAGTCACATACAACGATTTCCATTTCAGTCCCCTGACGCGCATACTTCAGGAGGTTAAAGGAAATGTTTTCTACAATCCAATAATATACAGCGAGTGTGAAAGGTACTACACGGACGTTGTGAAAGATCCTGACCTTGTCGGTACGCAGAAACGGAATGTCTCTATCGTACAGACAACCCCTATGGACAGCGACGGATATTTCAATTTTGGACTGCATAATTCTCACACATGGACATCACTGATGAACACTGAAATCAGGATTGTCGAAGTCAACGAAAACCTTCCATGGTGCCCGGGCGGCCAGAATGAAAAAATCCACGTATCCGATGTAACACACGTGGTTGAAAGCGGCAACCCCGGTCTTATGGAGGCTCCGATACCGGAACCCGATGAAATAGAAAAAAAGATCGCTCTTCATGTTATGGAACATATCAGCAACGGCGCCTGTGTACAGTTCGGAATCGGAGGTGTTCCGAACTCAATCGGCAAACTGATCGCGGATTCAGACTTTAAAGATCTTGGATGCCACACGGAAATGCTGGTCGACTCATATGTAGATCTTTACGAGGCGGGGATCATGACCGGAAATAAAAAGAATATAGACCGCGGTAGAATGGCTTTCACTTTTGCAGTTGGAAGCGCAAAACTCTACAATTTCATGAATAATAACCCTTCGATCGCGTCATACAATGTCGGATATATTAATGAACCGCGCATCATCTGTAAAAACGATAACGTTATATCGATCAATTCGGCACTTCAGGCAGACCTTTACACTCAGATTAATGCCGAGAGTCTTGGATTCAAACAGGTTTCAGGAAACGGCGGAATGTTTGATTTTGTACAGGGCGCATACTGGTCAAACGGCGGAAGAAGCATTATCTGTCTGCCGTCAACATATCGCCTCTCGTCCGGAGAGCTTAAATCGAGAATCGTTCCGTTCCTCGATCCAGGAACAATTGTAACTGTACCAAGGCAGATGATTAATATTATAGCCACTGAATACGGATGGATAACTCTGAAGGGAGACTCAACATGGGCAAGGGCGGAAAAGATTATATCGATCGCTCATCCGGACTTCCGGGATGAACTGGTCAGGTCAGCAGAAAAGCAGAAGATATGGCGAAAAAGCAATAAAATCGCATAGGGGGTTGGAAGAATCATGAATAAATGGATAGATTTATACAAAGAAAAACTTATGACTGCAGAAGAGGCTGTAAAATACATACCGCAGGGATCATTTATTGCTGTTCCGCTGGGGAACGGACAGCCTCCGAGCCTGATCAACGCGATGGCACTCAGGATGGCTTCGGGAGACCTTCGCGATTGCGAATACCTGTGCGCCATAAGCAGCAGAATAATGGAACTGCACAAACCCGACATTATCAGCAATATCGCAAAGAACAACAATGTACTGGATGTAATGTATAACGGTCCACTTGACAGGTTCTTTGTAAACTCCGGCGCATATTCCTATGTTCCGCACAGGCTCTTTGACGGACCAAAGATGGTCGAGGTAGCCCATATGAAGGCAGCGTTGATAACAGTGGCCCCAATGGATGAACACGGTTATTTCAGCACAGGGCTCAACCCGGATTACATTTACGGTTTCATTAACCACAGTCCTGAATGCAGGATCATAGCAGAAGTGAATGAAAACATGCCTCGAACTTACGGCAACAACCACTTCCATATAACCGAGCTTACGGCAATCACGGAAAATAATGTACCCCTTGTTGAACTTCCGGAAATTCCCCTGAATGATAAGGACAACCGCATAGGCCAGTACGTCGCTGATCTCGTCCCCGACGGGGCATGTATTCAGCTCGGGATAGGGAGCATCCCGAATGCTGTCGCGCAGCACCTTTCGGATAAAAAGGACCTCGGGATACACTCCGAAATGCTGTGTGACTCGATGGTTGACCTCTACGAAAAGGGGATTATTACATGTTCGAAAAAACAGTTTATGCCGAGAAAATGGATAGCATGTTTTGCGCTCGGCAGCAAAAAACTGTATAGTTTTGTGAAGGAGAACCCGCTTGTTGAAATGCACTCCTGCGAGTTTGTCAACGATCCGTACAACATAGGATTGAACGACAACGTAATATCGATAAACTCAACCCTGGAGGTTGACCTGACGGGGCAATGCGCTTCCGAATCAATCGGCCGATCCATGTACTCCGGCGCAGGCGGCCAGATAGACTTCATCGAAGGGGCGTGGAGGTCTAAGGGGGGGAAGGCAATCCTGGCTCTCTACTCAACCTACGAAGATAAGGGAACCGGAAAGCCCGGGTCGCGTATAACACCGATGCTCAAACAGGGATCCTTTGTGACTACAGGGAGGAATGACGTCCAGTACATAGTAACAGAATATGGAGTTGCCCAGCTTAAAGGTTTCAACCTGCGGGACAGGGCGCGGGCGCTGATCTCGGTCGCCCATCCTGATTTCAGGGAAGAGCTTGAATCAGAGGCAAAAAAGCTTAAAATTATTTAAAAACTGCCTGTATTGGCCAGCTTTTTTCCAACAGACCGGAGGCGTATGGATTCAATGCCATACGCCTCCGGCTGCGCTTAAGAGTATGATGCTCCATGAAATTTCAACAGAACGCAGGTAAAATCATAGCGGTACACTTATAAACAGAATCTGCAAATATTTACTAACGGAAATTAAGACCGTTCTTCTCTGAAAATAATTTAATATATTCTGCAATCTGATTCTTTCCCTCCTTTACTGCCAGCTCATATGCAGTCAATCCGTCCCGGTTTTTGATGTCCGGCTTTGATCCTCGATTAAGCAGCACTTTTACCGCTTCAAGATTTGATCCCCATACCGCGTCATGTAACGGCGTATATCCGTTTTTTAATCCTTTCGCGTTAGGATCAAATCCATAATCGAGTAAAATGATAATTATTGAAATATCCTTTTGAAACATTGCTCCATGCAACGCGGTTCCGCCAAAGCTGTCACGGTGATCCGGGTCAGGTTTTGATCTCAATATTTTTATAACTTTTCCCTTTTCCCCATTATATGCGGCTAATTCAAGATTTTCAGAAAAGGCGGAAGAACTAAAAACAGACAGAATTATTAAAATAAATGCAAGCTGCTTTTTCATTTTTATATCTCCATCAGCATATTATAAACTAAATATTTATTTGTCAGGCTTCAATGTAAAAATTCTTTTACGCCGCCGGGCTTTTGTTCCATATACTTTCAGCATTACTATCCCGATGACCGATGCGGAAGAAACAAACGGATGCATCATAGCAGATATCACTGCAGAGAGCATCAGCCTGACAGAATATCTGACGGCAGGCCTGACAGAAATAAACTCCGCCGCCGCAGGCGAATGCACATAATACTGCTTTATAAAATACCTGCCTGCATCACTCTTTTTAAGCACGCTGTCACGGAAAGAACGCAGGTAATCAACCTGCCATGCCGAACCTGATCCGTACGCTGCTGTGGCAATAAAGCAATCCTTGCCTGAGCCTTCAAGCTTTTCTATAAATGCCGCACGGTCAAACTCAAGGTCAAGCGTCTCCGAATCCTCTTCGTAACAGGTTATACCGTCGCAGTAATTTTCAGAATTAAATGTGAGGTCAGCTCCGTCAACCGCTTCAATCTTATAGGTTTTCCCGTTGTAGTTTACAGTATAGCTTACCATCGCTGAATATTCACCGAGATTAATATATCGCGAACCGCCTGTAGTGGTGAGAGTGATCAATTCAACAGTATTACCGGTATCATAATCGCCGCCTGAACGCAGGTCAACAACAACCGACGTATTATCATCATCAATTGTTACATTAAAATTCAGGGTCCCTTTTGTCGGCTGTGTCTGATCACAAAACAGCGGAGTTTCTTCACAATCATCGTCAGTGTCATCAAAGCATGAAAACACCATCAGCGTTGTTATCAGCATGATTGTCAGCGTGAAAAATTTTTTCAACTCAATGCCTCCATTCAGAAAATCAGAGCGGCAGAAATATTTATATGGTGATCAGGGTACTCCGGCGTTCTGATATATTCATATCCGCAGTGCAGAGGCATACTTCCGAATGCCTGGAAGAGGAGCCCTCCTCCGAGCATCGGCGTAATGATCGTTTCAGCTTTCTGATCTGATCCGCGGAAATAGGCAAAAGAGACTCCATAGCCTGCATTGATATAAATTCCTGCATCTTTGTATATTATATAATCCCACCCGGCCGACATTCCAAGCACCATTCGTCTTTCATTATACTGCCTGTAGACATTTGAAGATTTTTCAACAAAAACGGAATTTGTCAGAGGCCTGATATGGAATCTTAAAAGAAAGGAAACTCCGTACGTGTTCTGAATTCCTGTTCCAAATCCTAACATCCAGTCCTTTGTATTAAAATTCGTTTCCATTTCACATTCCGTCTTCCAGCTGCCTGCCTCTGCCTGTTTCTGTTCTTCCTTCAAAAAACCGGCCTGATCCTCTTCTTTTGGCGGGATCACAATTGTGATATTATTATTCTGATCGGCATTTGTATCTGCGATAAAAAATGAATACCTGCTGTTGATTTCAGACGAATCTGTCATAAGCTTACCGGAAGCACCCAGCATAACCGGGGTCAGCCCGAATATAATAACAATAATAGCTTTCATGACGGCCTCTCCGGCAAAGTACTTAAATTTTTCTTTTTTGTATAAAGCTTCGGCAGAAGTATTCCATTCTCCTGATCTCTGCCTTATTGAATACAAATTGAATATAAAGCTGTTAAGAACAGAAAAAATTTCATCTGGAGTTATTTTACCAGTTTAATACCAAAACTGAATCCATCCCGCAGAGCCTTATCATTTTTACTGACAGGGAGCGTTTCTGTACATACACCAAGTGCCCCCGCAGCTTCCATTTTCAGGTAAGTGCATATCTCGTAAAAAAGTTTTTCCACTGTTTCCGGGCCGGAATTCGGCAGTTCGCCGCCGTATGTCATAAGCAGCGCAACCTTTTTTTTCCCGCACTTGAAGTCCATGCCGTAGATCCTGTCTATCATCAGCTTCATCTGTGCAGTGACGCTCCACCAGTAGATCGGAGTGGCAAGGATAATAATATCTGCTTTCCTCAGCGCTGCATAGATTAATTCCATGTCATCCTTAATAACGCAGCCGGAGCTGTCTCCCCTTTTACAGGCATCACATCCGTTGCATGGGGCGATCTTCATATCATGCAGAAAGAAGTATTCGTTCTCAACATCCGTACTGTCGCGAATTCCTTTAAGTACAGAATCCAGAAGGGCTGCCGTATTCCCTTTTTTCCGCGGGCTCCCGAGAAAGGATGCTATTTTCATAAATCAAACTCCTTTCATGTCTATATTAAATTCAACTCTAATTTTTTTTATCAAAAAATATATAGTACTTGAAATTATTTGCAAGTATATTCTGTATTTAAAATATTAAAATCTGGATATTTAAGTTAAAAATTGGAGGCTAAAATGAGAAGAGTTGTAAAATTATTTGTCATGGTGATGGTTGTTTCTGCCATGATCGGATGCTCGGCATCTTCAAAGTTTATGAAAAAGGAATCAGCCGATTCAATTAAAGCATCTGGCGGCACGAGTAAAGTTATTTTTTATAGAGTTTCATCTCTGGCAAAAGGAATTGCTCCTGTAATCATAACTTCTGAAGGAAAATACTTAGGAGAAGCTCTACCAAAATCACAATATGCAGTGACTCTTCCTGCGGGAAAATATACATTTACTGCATGGTCTGAAGCAACACATACGATGAAAGCAAACCTTAAGGCCGGTAAAACCTATTTTGTACGGGTAGGAGTTAATATGGGAGCGTGGTCAGCCCGATTCAATCCGGTCCCTGTTAAACCTGGTACTGAAGATTGGAAAATAATGGAAAAAGATATCAAAAAATGTGAATACTATTCTGTTGATTTTGAGGGTGGACAGAAGAAGATGGTTGACTCAAGAAAACCGGAAGATGTTAAAAGCGTAATTGCAAAGGGTGAAAAGCGCTGGAGTGAATACCCCGCTGAAGAACAGAAAGAGAGAACACTTAACCCCGAAGATGGTATCTGATCAATTAATTACCCGAGTTGGGCGTTTTGATTAATCCCCCCTCCCCTGCTGGCCGCTCATTGCCATCCTGGCACCGCGGCAATGCAGGCAGGATGACTGCCTGCAGACAATCGCTTTTTGGACATTCCCACAAGGGGACTTCCGTTGGTCGCCTGTCCGCGATTGATACTGCAAAATCCTTTCCGGGAGCCCCTTCAATGGAGAGGGATCTGAACACAAAAATTTCGCCTGACTCGAGTAAAGTATTATCACTTATAAAAATTTTGTTGCAATTTTAGTTAAATAAATGTCTGTTTTTCTTTTAAAAAAGATATATGTAAATGTAAACAGGAGATGCACATGAAAAAGCAGTATTTTATTTTTACAGGCTTGTTTTTCGCAGCCATGATAATGGTTTCATCACCTCTAATGGCTATCGGATTGGGTGCTTATACAACAGGATCGGCAGCAAGTTATTCCTGCACACTCTATGACGATTATGACTCCACATTTGATTTAGATGTTTCACAATTCGGTGCAGGATTTGTTCTCGATACTGCAGTAGCCAAAGACAGGGTTTTCAACTACAGACTCAATGTAGAGCTGACAGGACTTTCTGCTGAAACTGAAAGCGGCAGTGCCTATGACGGTTTTGCTTTTAATGTTTTCAATACTTTCGGATTCGGCATTGTAAGAACTGAAAAAGTACGTTTCTGGCTTGGACCGCAAATCGGGTTCGGATATTTTTATGCTGACAAACCCACAGACTATGGTTATTATGAAACATATACCTCTTCCATAGAAGGAGCAACAGTCTCCGTAGGGCCTATGGCCGGCATTAATATTAATATAGGTCCTGTTGTTTCTCTCTGTTTTGATGCAGGATTAAGAGCCAGCTTTATTTTCGGCGGCATCGATACTTATGATGACTATTATGATTTTGACGGCTCAGGTGCGGAATTTGTTGTTCATGCAGGTATAATCTTCCGCATACACGATAAATACACGGAATAAAAAGCACAGGAATATATATACGCTGGAGCAGATCACTGCCTGATCCTTTGTTAATATATTGAACTGTTGCTTATTTGAAATAGGGGCTGACCTGATTGTCAATAATTCCTCCTCGTCAAGTGAGGGGAGGAATAGATTTTCCCCGGATATCAGCCTCTCTCACTAAACGGCTGACTCCACCCTGTTTCTGCCTGACTGTTTGGCATTATATAAAGCTTTATCGGTTCTTGCATACCAGCAGTCGAAGGATTCGTCTTTTTTTCTTTCAGTAACACCGAAACTGGCCGTTACCGGGTCTATGCCCGGAAGACTGTTTTTTTTAATCGCGTCACGCATCTTTTCAGCTACTGCGAATCCGCCGCTTAAGGTAGTGTGCGGCATCAGAATTATAAACTCCTCACCACCGAACCGTATAAGCATATCGGAACTGCGGATTATACTTTTTGCTGCTTGTGCAGTCTGTTTAAGCACCTCATCTCCCGCAGGATGCCCCCACGTGTCGTTTATCGCTTTGAAATGGTCAAGATCGAAGAGTATAAGCGCCGCAGGTTCATCATAACGGTCTGAATGTTTTATTACACCTTCGACGCTTTTTTCAAGAAAATGCCGGTTGTAAAGTCCTGTCAGCTCATCCGTAATAGCCATGACCTCGGTCAGTTTTCTAAGGTTCCGTTCTTCATACATGCTTAACTGGAGCATTTTAACGCCTTCGGCAAGCTGGCCGATTTCATCTGAACGTGAGATTTCAGCAGCAAGATTCGGGACAGCCTCCCCTGTTCGTATTTTATCAAGCGCGCCGGTAAGATTGCTCAGCGGCCTGAACAGATTATTATGGAAATATAATATAGTGAAAAGGATTAACAGGAGTCCCGCGATGAACTGAAACGATGCCATTGCAAGCGACAGGATTGCCTCCTTTTTCTGTTTTTTAATATCCAGGCTGATCGTATTTTTTATCTGATCCTTCAAAGAAAAAACCGAATCAAAAGCGGGAACGGAAAGTTGCTGGAGTTTTTTTGCCATTTCAACCGGAACAGCTCCGGTATAAGCCTGTCGTATCGTCTGTTCAAGTACAGGCCTGTACAATTCATAATATTCGTGATTCACAACCGATTTCTGCCTGTTCAATTCCGGATCGTTAACTGCCGCGGCCAATAGCTCAATTCTTGACCACAGATAATCAGCCTGGGCAAGATTTTCTATAAAAACCCTGTATTCATGGGGCGTCAGACCTCTGCCCTTGATTACTGATGCTGTCATAATGCTTCCACTCTGA
>Ga0116171_10001448_pt1 | contig 23551 bp, 13 predicted proteins | sample AD_JPNHW2_MetaG_FD_89798 | JGI IMG/M metagenome (GOLD analysis project Ga0116171, IMG submission 89798) | Active sludge microbial communities of municipal wastewater-treating anaerobic digesters from Japan - AD_JPNHW2_MetaG | ecosystem: Engineered > Bioreactor > Anaerobic > Digestate | place...
CCATGATCGATATAAACAATAATATTGATAAATTTGAGTTGAAAACGAAGAGGGAAGTAGCTCAGGATATCCTGCAAAAAATTACCTCTTTAATTCACTAAGATTATCATTATGTCATCACTGCGAAAAACCCTTTTATCACTGCTGCTCTCTGCCCTGATATTTCCTGCCGGGACCATCATGGCCCAGGAGCTCTACTGCAATGTTCAGGTCTCTGCCCAGCAGTTGCAGGGCTCCAACAGGGAAATATTCCAGAGCATGCAGAAGGATATCTATGAGTTCATGAATAACACGGTATGGACTGACAATGTTGTAAGCTACGCCGAAAGGATAGAGTGTACTATAATCATCAATCTTACCGAACAGCTTTCTTCGGATGAATTCAAAGGCACTCTTCATATTCAGCTTAGCAGGCCGGTCTACAATACCACCTATGAATCGACGGTGCTGAATTTTGTTGACAATAGCTTCCAGTTTAAATATGTGGAATACCAGCCGCTTCAATATAATCCAAATACATTTTCAGACAATCTGGTCTCTGTTCTGGCCTATTATGCTTATATCCTTATAGGTGTTGATTTTGACACATTCTCACCTGAAGGGGGAACACCATATTTCCAGGTTGCCGAGAAGATTGTAAGCAATGCCCAGAATGCAACTGAGGGAGGATGGAAACCTTATGACGGATCCCGGAACAAAAACCGCTATTGGCTTGTTAAGAATATACTCAACAAAGAGTATTCAGGTGTGAGACAGTTTTTGTATTCATATTATATAAAGGGGATGGATTTGCTTGAGTCGAATCCTGCCGAGGCCCGTAAAGCGGTTTATGAGAGCATGAAGTCGCTTCAGGAGGTCTATCGTCATCATCCTGACCCATACATGTATTTTATGTCTATTGTGCTTGAGGCAAAGGTTTCGGAGTTCGTCAATATTTTCACCCCTGCATTTCCTGAAGAGAAAAACAGGGTTGTTGAGCTGCTCACAGAAATTGATGCAGGGAACGAGGCAAAATATAAGGCAATTCTGAAGGCTAAATAAAGAATATCTGATGTTAAAGAGGCTTGTAGTAAGAAACTATGCGATAATACGTGAGCTCGATATGGAGTTCTGCGAGGGCCTTACTATAATTACCGGTGAAACCGGGGCTGGAAAATCTATCCTGCTTGGCGCTTTGTCGCTGGTTCTTGGAGACAGGGCAGACACCTCGGTGCTGCTTAACAAGGATGAGAAGTGCGTGGTGGAGGCCTGTTTTAATGTTAAAGGATACAATCTTGAAGGGTTCTTCTCTGAAAATGAGATAGACTACGATGATACTACCATAATGCGCCGTGAGATAAGCAGTGCAGGCAAATCAAGGGCTTTTATCAACGACACTCCCGTCAACCTTAATATAATGAGGGAGATAGGCGATATGCTTATCGATATTCATTCGCAGCACCAGACACTGCTGCTTGGCTCATCGCATTTCCAGCTAAGGGTGCTTGACTCATTTGCCGGTACTACCGAACTCTTCAGCAGATATCAGGATGCATATTCAAAATATAATTCGGTAAAGAAAAAGTTCGATCTCCTTTCTGCTGAGGCAGACAGGCAAAGAGCCGACTTTGAGTATTACAGCCACCAGCTGGAACAGCTGAAAACTGCCAATCCTGTTGCAGGAGAGCAGGAGGAGCTGCAGCATGAGCAGGAGGTACTCTCCAATGCCGGTATTATTAAGGAGACACTCTCCGCAGCAGCCAATGCTTTATCGGGAGAAGAGATTTCTGCTGTCGCGCTGTTAAAGGATGCCAGGAATAATCTCTCAAAATCAGCTGCCTGGATGAAGCAGGCAGAGGAGCTTTCAACACGGATAGATGCAACATTAATAGAGATATCAGATATATCGTACGAGGTGGAAAAGATCCTCTCGGCTGTTGAGACTGACCCGGGCAGGCTGGAGTTTGTAACCCAACGGCTTGACACTATTTACTCTCTGTTGCAGAAGCACAGGTGCAAAGATATAGACGAACTGTTAAACAGGAGGGATGAGATTTCCCGACAGGTGTCTGTTACCGGCGATGTTGACAACCGACTTCTTGAACTTGCCAAAGAAAAAGACACATGGTTTGGGAAGGTCTCCGCACTGGCAGCAGAGTTGTCTGAAAAACGAAAGAGCAAGGTCCCTCAGCTGGTTGAGAGAATTGTATCAATCCTGAGACAGTTGGGTATGCCTCATTCAAGATTTGAGATCAGGATATCGAAATTGCCCGAGCCTGTTTCAACCGGCAATGACCGTGTTGATTTCATGTTCAGCGCCAACAGCCAGGTAGCTCCCGAGGAGCTGTCGCGGGTGGCATCTGGAGGTGAACTGTCGAGGGTTATGCTTAGTCTGAAATCCACACTGGCAAGCACATCAGGTCTGCCGGCCATAGTGTTTGACGAGATAGACTCCGGCGTCTCGGGCGAGGTCGCATCCATGGTTGGGGCAATACTCTCCGAAATGGCAGGATCAATGCAGGTTATCAATATAACACATCTTCCACAGGTTGCATCAAAAGGCAACTATCATTATCATGTATACAAGGAAGATGGTGAAAATACAACGCGCACGCGAATACGGCTATTAACGAAAGAGGAACGGTTAATGGAAGTTGCCCGCCTTCTTAGCGGGAGCACAATTACCGAGGCTGCTGTGAAAAATGCACGGGAGCTGCTGGAGAATAATTAGCCATTTCTCTTTTTTACTGGTAACAAAAACAAAAACTATGACAACAAATCTTCTCAAAGGAAAGAAAGGGATTATTTTTGGGGCTTTGAACGATAAGTCAATAGCCTGGCATGTTGCTGAGAGAGCCTGGCAACAGGGAGCAAAAGTTGTCCTGTCAAATGCACCCGTGGCATTACGCATGGGTACCATCAATGAACTGGCAGAGAAAACCCAGAGCGAAGTTATACCCGCTGATGCAACAAGCATGAAGGACCTGGAGATACTTTTTGACAGGTCGATGGAGATATTCGGAGGGAAAATTGACTTTGTACTTCATTCAATAGGGATGTCTCCAAACGTGAGAAAAGGTATTCCTTACCCGGAGATAAACTATGAGAATATGCTGAAAACACTCGATGTGTCAGCACTCAGCTTCCACAGGATACTTCAGACCGCTTTTAAGAAAGATGCGATAAATGAATGGGGATCCGTTGTGGCCCTGTCTTATGTTGCTGCTCAGCGTACGCTGTCAGGTTATAACGACATGGGAGATGCAAAGGCGCTCCTTGAATCCATTGCCAGAAGCTTCGGATATATATATGGCCGAGAAAAACATGTCAGGGTAAATACCGTATCACAGTCACCTACTGCAACAACCGCGGGCACATCAATATCCGGTTTTGACTCGCTGGTTGATTTTTCTGACCGTATGTCACCGCTTGGAAATGCCGATGCCGGAGACTGCGCCGACGTTTGTGTAATGCTGTTCTCTGACTTTACAAAGAGGATAACCATGCAGAATATCTTCAACGATGGCGGTTTCTCAAGCATGGGTATGAGCCAGCGGGCAATACAGCAATATGAGAAAAGCTTTGAAGAATGTGAATGTAAGGATAAGTAAAAAGACTTACCTGTTTTGGTAGAAATACCTCTTTTTCTGATGCCCTGCATTCCTGTGGGGCACTTTTTTTAATTTTGATTTCTTAATTCTTAAAGAGAAAAAATGTTAAAGGTCGCTTTGCTGGTGATGTTTTATTTCACCTTCCCCGTTTTGCTGATTTACTTGTGTCACAGATGGACTGTTCTTCAAAAGTTGGGCGCGATTGTCCTGGCATATGCTTTGGGTCTTCTTCTGGGAAGTTCCGGGCTGATGCCCAAAGGCAGTGAAGGCTATAAGCTTGCCCTTCAGGGAAGGAGTGCAATACCATCAGCCGAGATGAACGAGCTGGTTGGTCTTGGCCAGGCTAACGAAGCGGACATACTGGTAAACCAGATTGCTGCAGCACAGGACATGATACTTTCACTGGTAGTGCCACTGGCATTTCCCCTGTTGCTGTTTTCTCTGAACCTGAAGCGATGGCTTCGTTTTGCGAAGAAAGGCTTTTTCTCAGTGGCATTGGCTATTATCGCCGGCCTGATAATGGTGACAGCAGGCTTTTTCATCTTTAAGGATAAGATACCAGACAGCTGGAAGCTGGCCGGTATGTTTGTGGGAATATATACAGGCGGCACACCAAACTTTGTCGCACTGAAGATGGCTCTTAATGTTGATGCCAACCTCTTTGTCATTGCCAGTACATATGATATGGTCGTAGGAGCCTTCCTGGTGCTGTTCTTCATTACCATAGCACCGAAATTTTTCAGGCTTATATTGCCTCCGTTTAAAAACGGCGATGGACATGTCAATCCTGAGGAGGCACTTAAAGAGACAGAAGGGCTGGAGGATTACACCGGTTTTTTTGACCGTAAAAACCTGCTGCCACTCCTTAAGGCATTGGGACTGTCAGTCTTGATTTTTGCTGTTGCTTTTGGTGTAAGCCTGCTGCTCCCGTCACTCCCGCAGATGGTTGTGGTGATACTCACCATCACCACGCTTGGGCTTCTTGGCTCACTGGTTAAATCCATAAACAGGATTGAAAAGACATTTCAGCTGGGGATGTATTTTATCATAGTATTCTCGCTCACGGTGGCCTCCATGGCTGACCTGAGGGCAATGATAGGCATAGGCATGATGAATCTTATCCTGTTCATCACATGGTGTTATTTCGGATCAATGCTTCTGCATCTTTTGCTGGCAAAAATATTCGGGATTGATTCTGATAATTTTCTTATCACCGCCACCGCATTTGTCTTCTCACCTCCGTTTGTGCCTATGGTTGCAAACGCGCTGAAAAACAGGGATGTCATTGTAACCGGCATCACAGGAGGCATTCTGGGATATATCCTTGGAAACTATTTTGGGGTATTACTCGCTTATTTCCTTAAGGCTTTCTAACCCCTCTCCCGGCCTCTCCCCTGAAGGGGCGAGGTGTCTTTACTACAATAGATAAGGTTGTCTTTTGTCTTTTCCTTCCCGATTGCTATCGTGATATCGTTTGTCTTATGAGAAGCCATGGCATACCCCTGCCGGTACCATTTTTGATATGAACACCTCTCCCCAATGGGGGAGAGGCCGGGTGAGGGGTCGCCTATTAGAATATATAGTTCAGCCCTATATACATCCCCGATTTTCCATCCTGCTTATCGAATGCCCTGCCATAGTCGGCGGAGATGATGAAGTTCTCATTCATGGCAATCTTAATGCCCAGACCGGAGCTTATATGGGGCTTCTCGCTGGTGTCTTTGTATAGCTGGTCAGTGGTCACCTCAGGATTAACCGATGCCAACGTGGTTGCAAGCTTGTTCTCATTTACAGGTATCTTTTTTGTAACAATACCTGCATCGCAGAAGAGATTTGTTCCCAGGTACCATTTTTGTTTGATGAAGTTGAACCTGACAATTTTCCATCTGAGTTCGGCATTTGCATAGGCAAAGCCATCACCCACAACCCTGTTACGCAGTATGCCCCTGAGTGTTTTTGCTCCGCCCAGACCTTCAGAGTATGCACCTCTGAGGGCAGACACAATCACCTGACTCTGATAATAGAACGGTACATCCCCGAAGACGGTAGTCTGGTATCCCAGCCTGTATGCGAAGCTAAGGTCATTTTCCTTAAGCGTGAAGTATTGCCTCCAGGTAAAATAAAACTTCCCGAATGTTGATTCTGCGCCAAGGAACTCCGGAGCAACCTCAAGGCCTGTCTCAGCCCATATACCTTTCATAGGACATGCTCTGTTATCGCGGGTGTCGTATGACACGCCAGCCTTTAAGGCGTTAACCCAGCCTCCATCTGACTCTTCTTCAGAAATAAGTCCCGACTCAGTATAGTAATCAAAAAGCAGAATGGTGTCGTTCAGGTATTTTTCATCACCCGGGTCTCTTCCTTTATTAAGTTTGTCGAGATCAACATCTCCAACCTTAAAGTTTTGTATACTGAGACCTGCATTCCAGTACCAGTGGTTTTCGCCAAGTTTACCGGTGAAGTCGTTTTTAAACCTGAAGAGCTGACGTTTAAAGCGGTAGAAGACGCGGCTGGCGTACTCGGCCGACTGATCATCAACCCAATTCTCCTGGTATACTGATGAATACCCATTATAGCCGTAAAAGTCGTATGCCTGGTCAGGCAGATAACTCAGGTCAACGGTATATCTTATGCCTTTTAATAGATAATCAGAGTCATACATTATCCTGAAGATGGAGCTTCCTTTTGTATAATGAGATGCCTCTACATAAAACATATTATAATAGTTGGGAAAAATCTTGCCGTCACCGTAATCAAAGAGGTTTATCAGTCCGCCATACTGAAAACCAAGGTCTGTATCAAAAGTTATTACCGGGAGAACACCAAAGTTCCATCCGGTCTTCCCGGGAGTGTCCTGGGCAAAGGAATTAATTGCTATCAGGGATGCAATTAAAATTGCGTAAAGTTTTTTCATGGGTTTTTCACAGTTTTATGTAATATGAGTAAAGATAAAGAAAAATGAAAAACTTCTCCTAATTATTTTATACCTACATTCGTACTACTAAATACTGATATTATGAGTATTCTTATAAATAACATCGGAAAGCTGATGCAGGTTGAAGAGAAGCCTGTTGCTTTTGTTGCCGGCAGCGATATGTCGAGGGTGCCGTTTATTGAAAACGCATGGCTGCTTATAGAAGAGGATATCATAGCCGGTTTTGGTACTATGGATACAGCCCCCGGAGTTGTTCCCGGTGCTGAAATAATTGATGCGAAAGGCTGTTCTGTATTTCCCTCATTTTGTGATTCACACACTCATCTTGTCTACGCCGGAAGCCGGGAGAGGGAGTTTGTGGACAAGATAAGAGGCCTCTCATATGAGGAGATTGCCAAGAGGGGAGGGGGTATCCTTAACTCAGCCCGCAGGTTGCATGACACCTCAGAGGATGAGTTATATGAGCAGTCTGTCAGGAGAGCCTGGGAAATAATAAGGTTTGGGACAGGTGCGGCAGAGATGAAAAGCGGATATGGCCTTACTACAGAGGATGAGCTTAAGATGCTGAGGGTCATACGCAGGATAAAGGAGGATTTGCCTCTTACGGTGAAGGCCACCTTCCTTGGGGCTCATGCAATACCCGATCCTTACCGCGAGGACAGGGATAAATACGTGGATCTTATTGTCAACGAGATGATACCGGCGGTGGCTGCCGAGAAACTTGCCGATTATGTTGATGTGTTCTGCGATAAAGGCTTCTTCACAGTCAGAGAGACAGAGAGGATACTGGAGCAGGCCATCTCTTACGGCATGAGACCCAAGATACATGCCAACGAGCTGGATTTTTCAGGAGGAATAGAAGTGGGTGTGAAGTACAAAGCTCTCTCTGTTGATCATCTTGAATGTACCGATGAGCAGCAGATTGCCGTTCTTCTTGGTAGCGGCACAATGCCCACATTACTGCCCGGTGCTGCCTTCTTCCTTAATTTAAAGAACCCGCCGGCACGCACAATGATAAACGCAGGATTACCTGTTGCGCTGGCATCGGATTATAATCCCGGAACATCACCTTCAGGAAACATGAAGTTCGTGATGTCACTGGCCTGTATTAAGATGAAAATGCTGCCTGAAGAAGCCATAAATGCAGCCACGATAAACTCGGCTTATGCTATGGGACTCTCCGAAACACACGGATCAATAGCTGTTGGTAAACGGGCAAATGTTTTCATCACCAATAATATACCATCTTACGAGTTCATCCCTTATGCTTTCACAACGAATGTGGTGGAGACGGTTATACTTAATGGGGAGAAAATCACATTCTGAAGATAAAAGATAAAAGGAAAAAGATAAAAGGAAAAAGATAAAAGGGAAAAGACAAAAGGAAAAAGATAAAAGGGAAAAGATAAAAGGGAAAAGACAAAAGGGAAAAGACAAAAGGGAAAAGACAAAAGTGCTCTTTTATCTTTTGACTTTTGTCTTTTATCTTTTTACTCCAGTTGACTATCTGGATGTCTTTTATCTATAATACCCGTAAGAAAGCAATATGATAGAGTTGCACGACAAAAGTCATTTCCCCTTTTCTTTTATCTTTTTATTTTTGTCTTTTATCTTTATTATCCGTAAAAAATAATTACTCACATTACAATGGAAGCCAGTAAGATAATAGAATGTGTCCCCAATTTCAGTGAGGGACGGGATATGAATATAATAAAGCAGATCACCGATGCAATTGAATCTGTTGATGGTGTCAGGTTGCTGGATGTTGATCCGGGGAAAGACACAAACCGCACCGTGGTTACTTTCGTCGGTTCGCCGGAACAGGTATGTGAGGCTGCATTCCTTGCTGTGAAAAAAGCTTCAGAGGTAATAGACATGTCGAAACACAGCGGGGCTCATCCGCGTATGGGCGCAACAGATGTATGCCCGCTGGTGCCTGTCTCAGGGATCACCATGGAGGAGACAGTGGCCTATGCCCGTGGTCTTGCCGAAAGGATTGGCCGGGAACTGTCAATACCTGTTTATTGTTATGAAGAGGCTGCCTTTAGTGAGAAAAGAAAGAATCTTGCTACCGTTCGCTCGGGTGAGTATGAAGGATTAGAAAAGAAGTTAAGCGATGCTGAATGGAAACCGGATTTCGGGCCGGCTCTCTTTAATGCACGCACAGGGGCTGTTATTGTTGGCGCAAGAGATTTTCTGGTTGCATATAATGTCAACTTAAACACCACTTCCACCAGACGTGCCAATGCAATTGCATTTGATATCAGGGAACGGGGACGTGAAGTAAAAGACAAAGATGGAAAGGTTACTGTAATACCAGGATCTCTGAAAGCAGTAAAGGCTATAGGGTGGTATATTCCTGAGTATGGCATTGCGCAGATATCCATAAACCTCACAAATATTGGTATCACCCCGATGCATATTGCATTTGACGAGGTATGCAAAAAAGCAAACGAGAGAGGGCTGCGTGCCACGGGATCCGAACTGGTGGGACTGGTGCCTCTGAAAGCAATACTTGATGCCGGCAGATACTTCCTTCACAAGCAGCAAAGATCAGCCGGAGTATCTGATGAGGAGCTGATAAAAATTGCTGTGAAATCGATGGGGCTTGACGAACTAAGACCATTTAAGCCGGAGGAAAAGATAATTGAGTATCTGTTGCGTGATACCTCAGAGAAGAGGCTGGTTGATATGACTCTCACTGACTTTGTCTGGGAGACATCATCTGAGTCGCCGGCTCCGGGCGGAGGGTCGGTCTCGGCAACTATGGGTGCTCTTGGCTCTGCCCTGGGGACAATGGTGGCAAACCTCTCAAGTCATAAAAGAGGATGGGATGATCGCTGGAAGGAGTTTTCAGATATAGCCGAAGAGGGTGTCATCATCCAGCATCGTCTCCTGTCGCTTATTGATGAAGACACCAATGCATTTAACCTTATTATGAAGGCATTTGAACTGCCCAGGCGCACTGACGAGGAAAAGGGCAGGCGCACTGCTGCCATTGAACAGGCAACACTGGTAGCAACAAAGGTGCCTCTTGATGTAATGAAGGAGTCGTTTAAGTCTTATGAGCTGCTTAAAAAGATGGTTGAGACAGGAAATCCAAACTCAATAACTGACGCGGGCGTCGGCGTATTAGCCACCACTGCCTGTATCAGAGGTGCCGGACTCAATGTAAGAATAAATGCAGCCGGGCTTAAGGACAAAAACGCCGCCGGTTTGTTAATTGATGAAGCAAACCAGATTGAAAACAAAGCTCTGAAAACAGAGAAAGAAATAATTGATATCGTTAATTCAAAGATTATTTAGTTTGAGAATGAGTTAAATACGATATTCTTTTTAGTGCCGAATAAATCACTGGTTGGGATGTTAAAGAGCTGAAAGATTTTGTAACTTTGTCCCGGTTAAAAATGTTCAGCTAAAATGGAAATATTCAGTAGAAATTATATTGTTAGTGCGCTTTGTTTTGATATTGTTTGATATTTTGGTGACAATATGAAAACATATTCATTACAGAAAAATAATTGTTGCCGGATACATGTAAATCAAGAAACTTATTTATATTTGATATTCAAATGAATATGAGAGTCGGTGTGTGAGTTTTTATTCAGCAGTATTCATAATTTCAGTATTTATTAAAAATTAACAAATTTTCACACTTTGTTGTGAGTTTTACCATAGTGTATTATTAAGATAAAGAATTATATTAGCAACCCTTTTAAGTATTTTAAATAACCTAAAATTCTAATTTATGAAAAAAATCCTTATGATGTTTGTACTGGCACTTGCCACAACAGCGCTCACGCTGGGGCAGACAGTACCGATTAGGGGTACCATCACCAGCTCAGATGATGGGCTTGGTATCCCGGGAGTTACAATTACCGTTAAAGGAACAACACTTGGAGTTTTATCAGATGCAGATGGAAAATACTCTATTACTGTTCCCAATGATGCGGCTGTTCTCGTATTTTCATACATAGGTATGAAAAAGCAGGAGATAGAAGTAAAAGGAAAGACTGTAATAGATGTGGTTTTGGTACCAGATCAGGTTGGTTTGGATGAAGTTGTGGTAACTGCATATGGAACTTCATCAAAAGGATCCTTTACCGGTTCTGCTTCCGTTTTAAAATCTGACGATATCGAAAAACGTCAGGTATCTAATGTTACAAATGCATTAGTCGGAGCAGTTGCAGGTGTACAAATTTTGAGCGCAAACGGTCAGCCAGGAACCTCAGCAACAGTACGTGTGAGAGGGGTAGGTTCTATTAACGCTGGTTCAGATCCCTTGTACGTTATAGATGGAGTCCCTTTTGATGGTGACTTATCTTCTATCAATTCAGTAGATATTGCATCCATGACTGTATTGAAAGATGCTGCATCTACAGCATTATATGGCTCTCGTGGTGCAAATGGTATTATTATGATCACTACCAAGAAAGGTGTTTCTGGTAAAAGTCAGATTTCTTTCGATGCTAAAAGAGGTGTCAACTCACGTGCGATAACAAACTATAGCGTTTTGACAAGTCCCAAGGATTATATTGAAACTGAATATCAGGCAATTTATAATGCCGGATTATATAATCTTAATTATACCCCGGAGAATGCAAATATTTATGCAAACCAGAAAATTACATCCGATTCAGAGGGTGGTTCTGGTTACCAGATTTATACTGTACCCAGTGGAGAATCACTTGTTGGTGCTGATGGCAAGCTGAACCCTAATGCAACTTTAGGTTATAGCGATGGTAAATATTATTATACCCCTGACAATTGGGCAGATGAAATGTTTAAACACAATAAAAGGGAGGAGTATAATTTATCTATGACAGGTGCGGATAATAAATATAATTATTACATGTCTTTGGGTTATCTGGATGATCAGGGGGTAATCTCTGGTTCTGGCTTTACTCGTATTTCAGCACGTTTGAAAGGTGACTATCAGATGAAGGAATGGTTGAAAGTAGGGGCAAATGTAAATTATATTAATTCAATGAGTAATTATCCTAGCGAACAGACCTCAACCACTTCCAGCGGGAATGCATTTTATGTAGCTAATAGTATAGCTCCAATTTACCCGTTGTATGTTCGTGATGCAACTACCCATGCCATTATGCTAAATAATGGTCGTAAGGTATATGACTATGGCGACGGTGTGAGTACCAACTTCTCGCGTACGTTTATGTCTATTGCCAATCCCGCCGGAGATTTGATTTATAATAAGAGAGATTATTTGATGGATATTTTAAACACCACATTGCATGCAGATCTTACCCCGGTTAAAGGATTAAAAATCACAGCGCAATACGGATTGAATCTTGATAATACCATTTACAAAGATCTGGGGAATGCCTATATGGGGCAAAGCGCTCAGTACGGAGGAACTGCCTCTCAACAGCAAACCAGGACATCAGGATTTGACCAGCAATACATTGCCTACTACCAGTTTAATTTAAACCATGATCATCAGTTCGATATTACCGTTGGTTACGATGGATATACCTATCAAACGGAGAATGTCTGGGGTAATGCACAAAACCTTTATAACCCTGAAAGCTATTATCTGGACAATGCAATTGACAACCTTAATACAGGCGGTTCCAAGGATACTTATTCTCAAGAAGGTATATTTGGTCGTTTGAACTACTCTTACAAGGATAAATACTTCGGAAATGTATCTTATCGTCGTGATGCTTCTTCACGTTTTAGCCCGGATAATCGCTGGGGTGATTTTTACTCTGGAAGTGTTGCCTGGATGATAAACAAAGAATATTTTCTGGCTGGCACCTCATGGATTGATATGTTGAAATTAAAAGCATCTTATGGCCAACAGGGGAACGATGCTATAGGTAACTATTATGCATGGCTCGACCAGTTTAAAGTATCCGGTTCCAATGGAGTATTTTCAGATGGAACTTTAATATACAAAGGAAATCCCGATTTGACATGGGAAACATCGGTTTCGTACAATGTCGGTGCTGATTTTGCATTCTTTAGAAATAAACTATCAGGAAGTATCGAATATTTTGGCCGCAGATCGAGCGATATGCTTTACAACAAGCCGGTTGCCGGCAGTTTGGGTTATACATCCATTCCTATGAATGTGGGTTCCATGACAAACTCCGGAGTTGAAATTGATCTTACAGGAAGTGTTTTGAAAACAGAAAAACTGTCTTGGAATATTTTTGCTAATGCCACCTTCATTAAAAATAAGATCAACAAACTGCACCCGGACCTTAATGGAAAGTTAATAGATGGTACCCGCATTTATGAAGAAGGACAATCAATGTACAGAATGTACCTGGTAGATTGGGCCGGTGTAGATCCCACGACTGGTAAGGCTTTGTACTGGGCAAAAGATGCAGATAACGCAGCCATCACAACAGATGACTATACTGTTGCTCAAAAGTACAAAGTATCAACTACCAATTTAATGCCAAAGGTTTACGGAGGATTTGGCACATCAATAGATGCTTACGGGTTTGATGTATCGGTACAGTTTTCGTACCAACTTGGAGGCAGGATTTACGATAGCGGTTATGCCGGTTTAATGCATGGCGGAACACCAAATAACGCCGGGAATAACTGGCACACTGATATTCGCAAGGCCTGGACACCCAACAATACAAATACTGATGTACCCCGTTTGGATGCTAACGACCTGTATGCTAACTCCACATCAACCCGCTTCCTTGTAAGCTCCAATTATTTGAGCTTTAACAATTTTACCGTGGGTTATACAATTCCTTCTGAACTGACTCAGAAGATGCAGATAGAAAAGATACGTGTTTTCTTCGTTGCTGATAATGTGGGGCTGATATCAAGCCGTAAAGGATTGGATCCACGCCAAAGTTTTATATCTGCAACAACTGCTCTCTATACTCCGATTCGCACAGTTTCTGGAGGTATAAATTTGACGTTTTAATGAAAATTTTAAGGGAATATTACATGAATAGGAAATATATTTATGCTTTAACAGCATTGACATTCTTCGCCTTAACAGGCTGCGTGAAATTAGACACACTTCCTGAAGGCGATACGGTTACTTCTTCCCAGAAAGAAGATGTATTGTCCAAAGATCCTTCTAAAGCTATTGCAGGTGTAAATGCCATATTTGCACAATTCAGCCAGTATGAGCCTAACTATTCTGCTTTAGGAAATAGGGCGCGCCACAACGACATTGGTTTTCCTTCAATTATGTTTTTTACTGATGCAAACGGACTTGATTTGGTATCGAAAGTTACTGGTTATAACTGGATGCAGGCCGACCTTAATTACTCAGACCGCGATTTTTCATCTTTAAACTGCCAGATAGTATGGAACGATTTGTATTCCATAATATATACGACAAACAGCGTGGTTGGAGCAATTTCCGCAGAAACTGAAGATCCGACTTCACAGTTCTACCTTGCACAGGGACTGGCAACCAGGGCATTTAGCTACTGGATACTGGCACAGTTGTACCAGTTTGATTATGCCGGACACAAAACCTCTCCTTGCGTACCGATAATTACGAATGAGAACTCGAACCAGGCCGCCTTGTCAGGAGCTCCCCGCGCTACAGTGGATGAAGTTTACACCCTGATAAATTCTGATATCAATAAGGCAATTGATTTGTTAAAATCAGCCCAAGATGGAGGGATTACCCGCGCCGACAAACGTTACATCAGTCTGGCTGTTGCTTACGGTTTACGTGCCCGCATCAACCTGACAATGGAAAAGTGGGCAGAGGCTGCTGCTGACGCAACCAGCGCCATTAATGCTTCAGAGGCTACCCCGGCCAGCATTAGCGACGTAAGCAAACCATATTTTTGGGATATATCCGAAGGAGACTGGATGTGGGGAATTATTATTTCCGAGACCGACGACGTGGTTTCTTCGGGCATTGTTAACTGGATTTCTCATATGGGATCGTTAAATTATGGTTATGCCAATTACTCCGGCGGTATGAAGATCAACAAGGCCCTTTATAATAGCATCCCAGCTACCGACGTACGCAAAGGCTGGTGGTTAGACGCTAATAGGTTAAGCGCGAATATAACTACCGCTGATGAAAAAGAATGGATGGATTACTATTACGGAGCCTATACCCAGGTGAAATTTGCCCCATATCAAAATATTGTAGGAAACTCTATCAATGCGAACGATATACCTTTAATGCGTATTGAAGAAATGTACTTAATCAAGGCTGAGGCAGAGGCTATGAGCGGAGCAGATGGCAAAACCACACTCGAAAACTTTGTTAAACAATACCGCGATCCTTCATACGTATGTACTGTTACAGCTGCAGCTGATGTGCAGAAAGAGGTCTTACATCAGAGACGTATTGAATTATGGGGAGAAGGTTTGAGCTGGTTTGACATCATGCGCCTTAAGACTGGCGTTGACCGCAGGGGAGGTGGATTCCCAAATGCAACTATGGTGTTTAACATTGCGCCCAACGCAGACATTCTGCTGTGGCGAATTCCTGAAAAAGAAATGCAGGCAAACCCTGGATTGAAGGCAGAAGATAATAATCCTGCAGCTCCGGTTCCTACACCTGTTCCTGACATATAGTTCTATGTATAACTTTTTAAGTGTATCAAATCATGATACTAAATTTAAATTTTTGAGATAAAGCAGAATTTCTGCGGATGTAAAAGAATTTAAATGATTAACAAATGATAGGTTTCCCCTCCTGACTCAGGAGGGGAAATTTTTTTTATCCAACTTTCTTCCCGACTTGTCAGCATGCTCCCCAACTTTTCTGTTTCATCCTCATTTGGCATGACGCAGGAATAAAAAAATTCCTTGCCTCAAATACTCATAATCCGGGGTTTTTAATATAAAAAGACCTTTAAATCCGAGTTTGTTATTGAATTTCTTAAGCAAAAAACAGTAAAAAAGACTTAAAATTCAAAAAAATGGTTGTGTTAAGGATATCGTAAAGACTTAAAACACAGAGCTCTCAAAATAGAACTGAGATAAAAAAATGAGTTAACAACAATTAACTTAAAGTTTGTTAAAATCAAAACTTTATTTTACTTTCGACTTTGTTAAAAACTCTTAATTAACCAAAACTCAAGATTTATGAAAAAAATCCTAATGATGTTTGTACTGGCACTGGCCACTACAGCGCTTACGCTGGGGCAGACAGTACATATCAGGGGTACCGTTACAAGCTCGGAAGACGGGCTGGGTATGCCTGGGGTAATGATTAGTGTTAAGGGGACCACACTTGGTACTATGTCAGATAATGACGGAAAGTACGCTATTGATGTTCCTCAGAACGCAAAGCTCCTTACCTTTTCATACGTTGGTATGAAAACTCAGGAAATTGACATTACCGGAAAAACAGTTGTTGATGTCGTTATGCAACCAGACCTTCAGATGATGGATGAAGTTGTTGTGGTAGGATATGGCGTGCAGAAAAAGCGTGATGTAACAGGTGCTATCGGTTCCGTAAAAGGTGATCAGATTGCATCACTTGCAACACCTTCTTTTGATGCACAGCTTGCAGGACGTACAGCTGGTGTTCAGATTAATACTCAGAGTGGTATTCTTGGTGAGACACCCCGTATGCGTATCCGTGGTGTTGGTTCTATATCACAGGGCACATATCCGCTTGTTGTTGTTGACGGTATTCCGGTATTCGTTGGCGACCAGGGTGGTGAAGCATCAACCAACGCTCTTGGAGATATTAACCCTGCCGATATTGAGTCAATGGAGATACTGAAAGACGGTTCTGCAACTGCAATCTATGGTTCAAGAGCTGCCAACGGTGTTATCCTTATCACTACCAAGAAAGGTAGCAAAAACCAGGGCAAATATAGCCTTACCTACAACACCTACTTTGGTGTTGCATCTCCAATAAAGAAATTTGACCTTCTTAATGCCGATGAATTCATTGAAATTCAGAATGAGAAGAGGGTCAATGCTGATGAAGCTCTAATTGCAGAAACAGGCACGGCTCATCCAAAGGTAAACACTGACTGGCAGAAAGCAGTTCTCAGATCAAATGCTTTCCAGATGGACCACAACCTCTCTCTCAGTGGTGCCAATGAAAAGACATCTTATTACTTCTCAATGGGCTACACATCACAGGAAGGTATTGCAAAGCCTAACAGCATGAACAGGTTCACCATCAGGGCAAATGTTGACCAGAACATTAAGAAATGGCTCAAACTGGGTGTTAACGTCGGAGCATCAAAAACAACTTATTCAGGATTGAATACAGGTACTAACTCACTTTCAGGAAACGTCTTCAATGCAATCCGTCAGGCTCCGAATGCTCCTATTTATGACAGCTCAACCCCGACAGGATACAATATTGACTCAGAGTACTCGCAGAGAGTTGGTCGTTGGAATAATGCCAAAACACTGGATGATAACATTACCAATATTGTTTATGTTATAGATCATAACCGGTACAATTCAAAGGTAAACAGGCTTATGGCCAGTACTTATGCCCAGGTTAATTTTACACCTGATCTCTATTACAAGGCAATATTAAGTGTTGACCAGTCACAGACCGATGGTCTCCTTTACTGGAACCCGGTTCACGGTGATGGCGCAAGCTCAGGAGGTATTATTGAACAGACTTTCCAGAATGATACACGCTGGAATGTTCAGAACATTCTTGGTTACAACAAGACTCTTGCTGATGTTCATAATATTGGCATTACCTTGATTAATGAATATCAGTCTACCAATTCGTACAGCATGTATGCTGATGGTTATGGCCTGTCTGATGTATTCTTCAATAAAAACATGATCACTTCAACCATGGGTACCATGGAATGCGGTGGCGGTATGGCAGACAATGGATTTATATCTTATGCTGCAAGAGCTAACTATAACTATGCAGGCAAATATTATTTACAGGGATCTATCCGTTATGACGGAATCTCAGCATTGCCAAAAGAAAATAAATATGGTCTCTTCCCGGGTGCATCAGTTGGATGGACAATATCCAAAGAAAATTTCTTTGCTCCTCTGACCTCGGTAGTAAACGACATGAAGATCAGGGCATCTTATGCTCAGGTAGGTAATACTTCTCTTGCAAGCAGCTACCTATACCAGGCACTCTTTGCCCCGACAAAATATGCTGCTTACAATGGCATTATTTACAACCAGGCACCTAATGCTGAACTGAAATGGGAGAAGAGCACCAAGTACGATGTTGGTTTTGATGTTCAGTTCCTTGACAGCCGTTTCGGACTGACCTTCGACTACTACTATAACAAGATTGAGAACATGATTCTTGCAAGGCCTTATCCTAACTCACTTGGTATTCCTTACAACCAGATATACGAAAATATCGGTTCAATGAAGAACACCGGTTATGAGGTAAGTGCAAATGCATTCGTTGTCAGGAAGAGTGATTTCACGTGGCAGATTGATGCTAACATAACATTTGCTCAGAATGAGATCCTGACTCTTACAAACCATGCTGATATGTTCGGCCCTGGAGGAACAACAGGTACTTATTATATTAACCGTGAAGGCAAATCAATCTATTCACTTTACGGATATAAATACTGGGGTGTAAACAAAGCTAACGGTAACGCTGTCTATTATAAAGCCGATGGTTCACTCGTACAGCTCAACGCTTATTCCGGTGTAACATCAGTATTTGACAAAGCCAATCCGACAAATGAAGCAACAGCGGCATCTCTGGTTGCTGGTGATCAGCGCATTGTTGGCAGCTCTCTGCCAAAATACTATGGTGGTTTAAATACAAAGGTTACCTATAAGGACTTTGATCTCAGTCTCTTCTTCCGTTTCAGCGGTGGCAACAAGATCATGAACCGCACAAGATGTGATAACTGGAGTCTTAACTTTGTAAATAATACGAAAGAAATCCTTGGCAGATGGCAGAGTGCTGAAGAACCTGGAAATGGCTGGGTACCAAGACTTATCTATGGTGAGCACAACTATCTTCTGAGAACCGGTTACACAAATACAATGTTTGTAGAAAAAGGCAACTTTGTAAAACTCTCAAACGTAGTTCTTGGTTACACCCTTCCAAAGGATGTTGCATCACGCATTGGTGTGGAAAACCTGAGGATATATGTCCAGGGTCAGGAACTTTTAACCTTTACCAAGTATAAAGGTATAGACCCGGAAATGGAGACCAACGGTTATGACTTCAACGGAACTCCTCGTCAGAAGGTTATTTCGGCTGGTATTTCCCTGACTTTATAAACAAAATGTATTCATTGTTATGAAAAATACAATAAATTATACAAAAAAATTCAGGGGATTGGTCATCGTGCCGGTTCTCCTGCTTACAATGATGATATCTTCCTGCAAGGATATCATTGAGACCGATCCGTACAGCAGTGTTGCTGCATCGACAGCTTTCTCAACACCTTCAATGTGCGAACTTTCTGTAATGGGTATGTATAGTGCTGCACAGCTTGGTTATTATGCTGCATCTTACAGAGGATATCCTTTTGGAGCTGCCTTTGTTGAACAGGGTGATAACCATGGTGAAGACGTTGTGAACAATGCAAGTTTCTACCAGATAACCTATACCGGGACATATACCACATCCAGTGCCAATAACTACTATTACTGGAGTGATACCTACAGGCTTATCAACAGTGCAAACATTGTTTATGAAGGTGCCCAGGCAGCTCTTGACAATGGTGTTCTTACAGCTGAAGTAGCTCACCAGTATATGGGAGAGGCTCTTGCATTCAGGGCAATTTCTCACCTTGAACTGCTCTTCTTCTTTGCATATCCTTACAAGCATACTGCTGATGCAAGCCATTGGGGTGTTCCTTACAGAAATATTGCCAATACAAGTGCTGAAGCTATTGCCACAAGCCTTGCCCAGGGAAGGAACAGTGTTGCTGACTGCTATTCTAAAATTCTTGCTGACCTGAACCAGGCTGAAACATGGCTGCCTGCAAAAGCAGATGCTGATTACCCTGTAACAAGGTTTACCAAGGAAGCATGTGCTGCTCTTAAAACCAGGGTTTATATGCATATGTGGGACTGGACAAACCTTTTGACTGAGGCTAAGAAGTTTGAAGCAGGTGGCGTTTATGCTACTTCAGGTGTTGCTCTCGAAGCTACACCGGGTGGTGCATTCGATCAGCTGGGTTATAGCAAAAAGGAGAATGTCTTTTCTATTGAGAACTCAGAGACAACCAACCCGGGTGTCAATGCCGCTCTTGCATCAATGTACAACAACCGTCTGCTGGTTTGTATCAGTCCTATTGTCTGGAGAAACAGCTTCTGGCTGGCCAATGATAAAAGACGTGAGGAAGGAAATATGGTATTCACATCCAGCGGAGTAAAGTACACTCTTAAGTATAAGGATACAGAAACCAGAACTGATGGCGCTCCTGTTATCAGGTATGCCGAAGTACTTCTCAACGAAGCAGAGGCTTATGCACGTCAGGCTATCGCCAACAGTGAAGCAACATGCAACGCAAACGCACTTGCAGCTCTGAATAAAGTACGCGACAGGGCACTTGCTGATCCTGCAACACAGTCATATACAACAACATCTATTGATGCTGCTGCCACGGCTGCAGGTCTCGCATCAAACGTATATCTCCTCAAGGCTATCCTTGCAGAGAGAAGGATAGAGTTTGTATGTGAAGGACGTCGCTGGGCTGATATCCACAGGCTTCAGTTTGATAATCAGGCTGCAACAAAGATAAGTGGCATACCTGGTAAAGTCAGCAATGGTGGTGCATCCGCTGCATTGTATACTCTCGGTACTGAACTGACAGGAACAAAATATGCATCTCCCTATCCTGTAGGTGGTGATGTAACTACCTATGTTGGTGGTTATAAATTCCTGTGGCCGATACCTGCTGATGAAATTAACAATAACCCGACAATTGCTGCACAGCAGAACCCTGGATATTGATAATCGGAATATATTAAATAATAACGTAGAGGCGCGATCAATCGCGCCTCTACATTTTTTATAAATCAAATGATTTTTTTAATGAAACCTGAACCGGCTGGAGTGATCCTTCATCCGGCGACGCAGCCGGTTTGTTCTTATCTTCATTATTAAATAGAGAATGAAGAGTACAAGGACAATGACAAGCATTGTAATGAATTTCTGACGCATCAGATCCTGATTCTTCTTATTGTACGCAAAAAATGAGTGTATTTACCCTTATCGGCACTCCAGATGCCCTGATGATCCACCGTGTCGGTCTTAACTGTTCCTGATGAGTGTAATACCTTTCCGGGAGCAATAAATAATGCTACATGAGATATAGCTTCATTTTCACAGGAGAAAAACAGCAGATCTCCAGGCAATGCCTCTTCAATAAAGCTTACAATCTCGCCGGTCTCAGCCTGCTCAGCTGCATTACGTGGCAGCTGGACGCCATGTATCTTATATACGACCTGCACAAGACCTGAACAATCTATACCTCCCGTGGTTCTTCCTCCCCACAGATATGGAGTATTTAAAAACTGCATTGCTGTCTCAATAACAGTACCTGCCGGAGAGACGGACTGCATATATGGCTTTTCAACAAGCTGCCATTCTTCATCGGCACACAGGAAAGTCCCGGTGGCCAGGTCAGCCCTGAACAGCTCACTTCCGGGCATTAATGTAATCACACTCCTGTCGGGCCTGATACATCTTAACTCCCTTCCGGTTATTATACCTTTTTCTGCAGGATCCCATTCCTGTGTTATTGCCTGTGAACCATCAATCCATCCTGTGAATGAATCAAATAATGTGACTACTTTAAGCCAATTGGAGGCACTCTCCACAATCCCAAACCGCTCCCCGAACAAAATCTGGCTTGTCATCTCTGACCTGTGAGAGGGAGACTCTCTTAATGGAATATAAACGTTATGACAGACTCTTAAACTCATGGGTGAGTGTTGATTTGATTTTAGCGCATATCATTTATTTCTGCATTGCGATATTTTGCAGAATCAAAAGTAAAAAATGACGCAATTGGTCTTATAGAGAGATCATACCGTTCTGAAAAAAGAGTGATGAGTATGCCTTGTTTGGTTTTGTATTCGGCACTCATAAGATCGTTTAACGACTTTCCTATCTTAAGCCTTATTCTTATCAGGTCATTATCCAGTTTCTCGGGGTAGAGGTCAATAAGCCAGTACTTTGGTGCATTTTCAACAAGCCTGACCTTATAGCCTTCCCTGTACATGCTGAAGAGGAGGGATGGTTTTTCAAGGAAAGACTTCTCTTTGGGATCATTTGTGGTAATGGTAACTTCCTTTGAGTCTTCCAGGTAATTCCATATGGTTTTGCCATCTGACCATATTATATTTCCGGGAAGTGTGAGCTTGTATCTGTCTCCTGAGATAACAACGCTTCCGGCAATTGTATCAACAGTATTCTCTTTCAGATCGTTGGTTACCAGTTTAAACTCCATGGTTACCGAAGGTGCCTCTGTCGCTTTTTTGCTGAAGTCGGACAGGACAGTCATAGCTGCAGGATCCTGTTGAGCAAACAGTGTGGCAGGGAACATTAATGCAATAATGATACTTTTAATCTTCATCTCAGTTACTCTCTTCGTTGAGTCTCTTCAAAATCTGTTCCAGAGTATTCATGTCCTGAACAATAACTTCTCTTGCTTTACTTCCTTCAAACGGGCCAACGATACCGGCAGCCTCAAGCTGGTCGATAATTCTCCCTGCCCGGTTATACCCGAGCTGCATTCTTCTCTGGATAAGCGATGTGGATCCCTGCTGATGCTGAACAACGAGGCGTGCTGCTTCGTCAAACAGCGGGTCACGCTTTTTGAGGTCGACTTCCCTGACGTTATTTTCACCTTCATCATCGCCGTAATATTCAGGCAACAGGAACGCATCAGGGTAACCCTGCTGTGAGCCGATGTAGTCAGTGAGATCTTCAATTTCAGGTGTATCGATGAAGGCACACTGTACCCTTACAGGTTCTCCTCCCTGAGAGATGAGCATGTCGCCTCTTCCAACCAGTCTGTCTGCGCCGGAGGAGTCAAGTATTGTTCTTGAGTCTACCTGGGAGAATACCCTGAAGGCAATTCGTGCAGGGAAGTTGGCCTTGATAAAACCTGTGATAATGTTGGTTGAGGGACGCTGGGTTGAAATGATAAGGTGAATCCCAATAGCCCTTGATAGCTGCGCCAGACGACCTATCGGTGACTCAATCTCACGCCCTGCAGTCATGATGAGGTCAGCAAACTCATCAATAATAAGCACAATATATGGCATGTAATTGTGCCCCTTTTCAGGGTTGAGTTTTCGTGCTATGAATTTTTCGTTGTACTCCTTGATGTTTCTTGTCTGTGATGCCTTAAGCAGCTCAAGCCTCTGGTCCATCAGGATGCATAACGAGTTGAGTGTATTGATAACCTTTTTTGTGTCAGTGATAATTGCATCCTCATCGCCGGGCAGCTTGGCAAGAAAGTGTCGTTCAATCTTAGCATACAACGGCAGCTCCACTCTTTTCGGATCAATAAGCACAAACTTCAGTTCTGCCGGGTGCTTTTTATAGAGGAGCGATGTTATTATAGCGTTCAGTCCTACCGATTTACCCTGGCCTGTTGCTCCTGCAACAAGCAGGTGGGGCATACGGGTGAGGTCTATAATAAAAGGATCGTTGGTTATGGTTCGTCCCAGGGCCAGAGGAAGCTCGTATTTTGTGTCGTTGAAAGACTGAGAAGAGAGCACTCCCCTCATTGATACGGTAGCGGATGTCTTGTTTGGCACCTCGATACCCACTGTCCCTCTTCCCGGTATGGGGGCAATGATCCTTATCCCCAGTGCCGACAGATTAAGTGCTATGTCGTTCTCCAGTGTCTTTATGCGGTTAAGTCTTACACCCCTGTCGGGAACAACCTCATATAACGTTACGGTAGGGCCAACGGTAGCAGATATCTGCCTGATACCTATCTTCTGATCGGCAAGAGTCTTGATGATGTTTTCTTTGTTTGAATTGACCTCCTCGTTGCCCGTAGTGCTGTTAGTACGATAGTCCTTCAGCAGAGATACCGATGGGAACCGATATCTTGACAACGAGAGTCTTGGATCAAAAGGGGGCAGGTCAGATAAA
>Ga0116171_10001449_pt1 | contig 23549 bp, 19 predicted proteins | sample AD_JPNHW2_MetaG_FD_89798 | JGI IMG/M metagenome (GOLD analysis project Ga0116171, IMG submission 89798) | Active sludge microbial communities of municipal wastewater-treating anaerobic digesters from Japan - AD_JPNHW2_MetaG | ecosystem: Engineered > Bioreactor > Anaerobic > Digestate | place...
AAAAAATTTTTAATATTTTATTGACTGAATATTCAATATAAATAAATAATTGTATATATGAAAAATTATGGTTTATTATGCTGTAATTGGTTTGATTAATTTATTTATATAATTTTATATATTTTGACCCGAATCTTTTATAGAATAATTTCAGGCTCCAGGCCGGTCTGATGCAGATGATAATCTATATTTTTTCAGCAAAAAAAATACAGAAGGGTTATTATGATTTCTATGAAAAACTTGCTGTCAAAAAAAAATTCTACTGATAAAATCGTAATAAAAGAAATAGCAGAAACTGCAAACCCCGAAATAGAAATAAAAGACCCGGTAATAAAAAATTATAAATTCAGTTCATCCGGAATTAATCCGCAAAGTATGAAAGTTTTATATACCCGGGATGTGCCGCCTGAATTTGTGACAGGTTTTATCTCCCCGCACCTTGATTTCCGTTCAGTATCTTCACAAATAAAAAATTCTCTTCCGGGTGTAAAAAACATTGTTCTCTGTACAACCGCCGGTGAACTGTCATGCGACAGCCAAACCGGGGTATCTGCATACCATGACACCGGTGATAAATGGGACGGGATTGTTCTGCAGAGCTTCAGCAAAGATATGATAGAGGATGCCGCCGTTAAAGTAATTCCGCTTTTCTCAGAGGATATAAGGTCAGGCAGGATTATAAGGACAATTCAGAACAGAATTGATCTTATAGGAAGTGAACTGAAAAAAATCGAGCTTCCATTCAGAATCCATTATGAAGATACAATAGCGTTTACCCTGATTGACGGGCTTTCAAACAGTGAAAGTTTTTTTATGGAAGCTGTATATAACTCGGGCGTTTTCCCGTGCCTCTTTGCAGGCGGATCAGCGGGAGGGAAGCTTGATTTTAAAAATACATTTATTTACAGCGACGGAAAAATTTATGAAAACCATGCAGTAATTTCATTTATCAAGCTTAGGAAAGGAATTAAATTCGGTATACTCAAATCGCAGAATTTCGAAAAGACCGGGACTAAATTCATGATCCTGGATTCAGACACCGCGAAGAGATATGTAAAAACAGTATATAATCCTGCGACGCAGACTGTAACTAATTTTCTTGATGAGCTATGTACACATTTCGGATGCAGGCCTGAAAACCTCGAAGGAAAACTCAACGACTATTCTTTCGGTATAGAAATTGATGATGAGCTCTACGTAAGGTCTGTATCCGGTATCGATACGGCTGAAAAACAGATAAATTTTTATTGTGACGTTTCTAAAGGTGATGAACTTTACCTTATCAGAAAAACAGATTTCGTTGAGACAACACGGAAAGATTTTGATAAATTTATGGCAGACAAGAAAGGTTACGCGGAACCGGTCGGCGCTGTGCTTAATGACTGTATTCTCCGCAGGCTTAATAATGAAAAAAATTTAAACAGGATTACTCATTTCGGAGGTATCCCGGCCGCGGGTTTTTCAACCTTTGGCGAACTGTTAGGTGTTAATATAAATCAGACATTAACGGCAATTTTTTTCTTCCGGGAACTGGAAGAGGGAAAATTCCGGGACTATTATGTCGATACATTTGTTCACCAGTATTCATGCTTTAAGGATTACTTTAACAGCAGGAAAATTAATCAGCTGGAGCAGATCAACTCAATAAGAAAAAACATGTTTGATACTGTAGACACAAGGATAGCTATGGTTAAGGAAAACGTTGATAATTTCGGAAACATAAGAGAATTTTCAGACAGGGTCCATAGAGATCTCACAACTGTCAACCAGCAGTTCATGGTTTTCCTGGAAGGAGTATCCGGCGCTTCGAAATCATACTCATCCCTTGCCGAAGGTGCTAAAGGTATGGAAACATCAGCCGGGGAGGTAAAATCCATCCTCGATGTAATATCGGAGCTGTCTGATCAGACCAATATGCTGGCGCTGAACGCCGCAATTGAAGCAGCAAGAGCGGGAGATCAGGGAAGAGGATTTGCGGTTGTTGCCGATGAAGTAAAAAAACTTGCCGACAGCACCCAGGCTCAGCTCAGGGAGAGCAATAATGTTATAACAGGAATAACCGGAGAGATTAAAAATATAAGCAAGGCGATTGCTTCACTTAATAACGGGATGCAGCAGGTTGTTAAAAACAGCTCATCAATTGATCAGGGAATTCAAAGCCTCCTGGAAAACTCAATCACCATACAAAACGACTCTGCTAAAATACTCGAACTTTTTAAAAGCCTCCTTGCCCTGATTGAAGATATGGACAGAATGAAGAGCCTTGAAAGTAAACTAATGGCTGTATAAACTTTCAGATAATGAAGGAGAGATTCATATCCTTTTTTCCAAATTTTCGGGAAGCTGCACCATAACAGCTTCCCCTTTTGCTGTTACAATACCATCGGCAATTACAGTTGCACTTAATACAACCTTGCGGTTTTTGATCTCCATCACTCTGGCCCGTATCTCGAGTTCTATACCTGCAGGTGTCGGCTTAATATAATCGACTTTAAGGGATGCTGTTACAAACCGTGACAGCGGCCTTTCACCCGGCATAAAACCATCTTCCCTGAGTCTTGCCGCTGCAGCTGTTCCGGCACAATGGCAGTCAATAAGTGATGCAATCAATCCGCCATAGATGTTACCGGGAAATCCTCCTGACTGGTAAAGTGCGGGAGTAAACCGGCAAAAACTTTCATCCCCATCCCAGTAGCTCTTAATATGCATTCCCTTTTCGTTCAGGCGCCCGCAGCCGTAGCAATGAGCATAATCATCAGGATAATAATCCTGGAAAGCTTTTGCGGTCATATCATTCCCCTCTCATAATCAGCAGGTTGCAGTTCATATATGACATCAGCAGATATTAAACATGTCAACAGCATAATTGACTATCTGTTATTATTATGCTACTATATAGTTATTAGAAATTAACTTAAGTCATTATTACGGTAATCTTTACGGATTAATATACTGATAAAGTTAATAGTTTTTCAGCAAAACTAATGGGGAAATTATGAAAAAAGAGTCTCTGCTTTTTTTTAACGAAACAGATCTGATACCGGAGCCCTCTTTCACAGATGAAGAAAGATCGATACTGAATCACATCAACCTTGATGTGGCAGGCAGCAAATCACTGGATGAAATACTCGACTTCATATTTGGAGAGATAAAAAAAATAATACCATGTGACAGGATCGATGTTGCCTTCATTGAAGAAGATAACCTGCGAATGGAAATTCAGTTTGTTAAGTCGGACTATGAACCTGTATATCTTAAAAAAGGATTCGCGTCGGATATAATAGGCGGTTCAATTCAAAAGGTTTTTCTATCCGGCATGCCCAGCGTAATCAATGACATGGAGCTTCATGCCCGTAGTAACCCCATGAGTGAATCTGCACGCATGCTTCTGAAAGAAGGAATCAAGTCATCCATGGTATGCCCTTTGAAATCTGAAGACCGGTATATAGGAATGTTCATGTGCCGGTCACGCAAACCGGACGCGTACGGCATTCACCAGATAAGCCTGCAGATGGCTTATGCCCACAGACTGGGCCAGGCGGTTGAAAAAGCCTACCGCATAGCAGAACTTTCCACTGCCATGTCTTCATATATGGAGATGCTCAGTTTCGTCAGCCATGAACTTAAAAATCCGCTCGCATCAATAGTTATGACCGCGAAGACCCTGGCCGGTGGATATTATGGAGAGATTGCCGGTAAACAGAAACAGGCGGCAGACAGGATAATCAGAAAAGCTGAATACCTGCTCAACCTTACTGCGGAATATCTGAGCCTGGCGTCTATTGAAACCGGAGAGTTTCAGGTCAGGCCCAGAGAAGTTGATTTTTTCAGAGATGTCGTTGCTCATTCTCTTGAAATTATAAATATGATGTTTCAGGAAAAACAGATTAAATTTGAGCAGAATATATCTCCGGATCTTCCCGTAATAAAATGCGATCCCGAACTGCTGAAAATTGTTCTTACAAATTTTCTGAGCAATGCCGTAAAATACAGTAACCGGGGAGCGGTGATTAAACTTAATATAAATGCAGATGCCGGGAGAATTAAGGTATCTGTATGGAATGAAGGCCCCGGATTCCCCGAGAGTGAAAAAATACGGCTCTTCAAAAGGTTTTCTATACTGCAGACGCCTGAACTTTCTGAAAGAAAAGGGCATGGTGTGGGGCTTTACGTCACGTGGAAAATAATTCTCCTCCATGGCGGCCGCATATGGGCTGATTCAAAGCATGGAGAATGGGCTGAATTTACGTTTGAGATACCCCAGCTCATGGACCAGTGTATTCTTCACTGAATCAGGTTTAGCTTCTTCGGATTCTATATTTTCAAATTATATAAAGAATAAAAGGCTGCCCTGAAATTCAGATTATTCTATTTTTGTCATTCCGGTTTTACGCCTTCAATTCCTGCAAATACCGGAATGACAAAAATTATTTGTTTAACTATTCCTTCTTATCTGAAGCAGACAGACCCGTATTTCAGTTTCAGTAAGTGTAAGTATACTTCCCTTCAGTCGACAGATACTTGCCTATTACCATTCTCTGTACCTGAACTGTACCCTCGAATATCTGCATTATCTTTGCGTCTCTCATAAGCTTCTCCACAGGATACTCTTTCGAGTAACCGTAACCGCCGTATATCTGAACCGCATCGATTGAATTTTTCATTGCCGCATCAGCGGAATACATCTTCGCGATATTTGACGCCATCTTAAACGGCAAACCGTTATCCTGAAGCCATGCTGCTTTCAGGTATAAGAGCCTCGATGCTTCTGTCGTTGCAGCCATATCGGCAAGCATAAACTGAATCGCCTGGAATGAGGCTATCGGTTTACCAAACTGTTTCCTGTCATTTGCGTATTCTATCGAGAAATTCAGCGCTGCAGTAGATATCCCTGTTGCCATTGCTGCAACTGCAGTCCTGGAATAATCGAGAGTTTCCATAAGAACAGGCGCGCCTTTGCCCTCTCCGCCTATGCACATCCATCCGGGTACTCTTACATCCTCAAAAATCACTTCTGATGTACTTGATATCCTTATGCCAAGTTTATCCTCTTTGTTGCCGATCTTAACTCCCGGGAAATCTCTATCAACCATGAAACAGCAGATTCCCTTATTTCCCAGAGAACGGTCCATTGTAGCAAAGACTGTAAACTGTTTCGCAAAAGGGCCGTTGGTAATAAACTGTTTAACACCGTTTAATATCCAGTCATTTCCATCCTTCGTACACTTCATAGACATACCCAGTGCATCCGATCCTGCATTCGGCTCTGTAAGACAAAACGCGCACATTGCTCCCTCAAGCATTCTTCCAAACCACCACTTCTTCTGCTCATCATTGGCCGCAACCATAACAGGGTCAGTAGCAAGCAGTGATGAAGCAACAATTGTAGTTGCAAGGCCTGCATCTCTCTGCGCTATTTCGTCCGCGACAATGTATCTTGTCACATTATCAAGCTCCATCCCGCCATACTCTGACGGAACACCGATATTTGTAAGTCCGAGTTCATACATCTTGTCAAGTACATCCATGGGAGTATGCTCATTCTTGTCCCACTCTCCGGCAAATGGCTTGATTTCATTATCAGCAAAATCCGCCGTCATCTGCCTGATCATCTCCTGTTCTTCAGTAAGCCTGAAGCCGACGCTCCCTGCCCTGCTTTCTGTCGTTCCCATACTGTTCATCCTATCCCCCCGATTTTTACCTGTCTTTCCGGACAGGTGTTTCAAAACGATATTCCAGGCGGTTTTTAGTTTTCACCGGCTTATTACAAACTGCAGCCGGGTTTAAAACTGATCTGAAGTAACAGAATATAACCTGTTATTACATGAAACCGCTGAATGTTTGACGTAATATATATAAAAACAGGGTAAATTCAAGTATCAAAACGACCTCACAGTCGGGAATAACTACAAAAACTACTACAAAAAAATAGTACATTCTACCACAGAAAACTACATAATAAGCCTATTGCATTTGTTCTTAAAATTGTATAATAGTATGTTAATCTTACTATTTTAAATTCCCGTTAATAATCAGATTAAGTTGTTTCACAAATAAATTCTCTGTAATGCCGGCTTTAGTGACTTCTCATAAACATAGAGAAATATCTTTGGGGTAAAACCGGGATTGCAGATTCGGTATTATATATTTATTTGAATCACCATTTAAATCTGAAATTATTTACAGGGATTAAACTAAATTTTAATTCAACGGAATTATCAGGAGGAAACAATGTTTGAATTATCAGAAGAGCAATTGATGGTGCGTGATATGTGCCGTGGTTTCGCGGAAAAAGAACTCAGAGAACAGGCTGTTGAGATAGACAAAACCCATAAATTCCCTCTTGAGACAACAAGAAAACTTGGAGAGCTAGGTATAATGGGAGTTGTTTACCCGGAGCAATATAATGGCGCGGGCATGGATTATGTTTCATATGCCATTGCTGTTGAAGAAATTTCCAGAGTCTGCGCTTCATCCGGAGTTATAGTGTCAGCTCACAACTCTCTATGCCTCTCCCCTATCTATTATTTTGGAACAGAAGAGCAGAAAAAAAAGTATCTCCCCAAGCTCTGTACAGGTGAACATATCGGGGCATTTGCAATTACGGAACCGAGTGCGGGATCAGACTCCGGCGGTACAAAAACAATGGCGGTTAAAACCGGAAATGACTATACTCTCAACGGCACAAAAAATTTCATCACAAACGGAGGGTATGCGGATGTGCATGTAACTCTGGCAGTTACCGATAAAGATGCATTGAAAAATAAAAATACATCTTTTTTCATAATAGAAAAAGGCGATCCCGGTTTTACCGTAGGAAAAGTTGAAGATAAACTTGGCATATGCGCGTCCTCAACAACAGAAATGGTATATCAGGACTGTAAAATACCCGAAGGAAGAATGCTCGGAGAACCGGGTGAAGGATTTAAAATTGCCATGCACACACTTGACGGAGGACGGGTCGGTATAGCTGCCCAGGCGCTTGGTATAGCTCAGGCTGCTCTTGAAGAAGCGGCAAAGTATGCGAATATAAGGGAACAGTTCGGAGCGGCTATAGGCAAGCTTCAGGCGATTCAGTGGATGATCGCGGATATGGCAACTGAAATTGAAGCATCAAGGCTTCTCGTTTATAAGGCTGCCGATATTCTCTCAAAAAATGGGAAAAACCGGCGCCCTGCGGGTAAATACGCGGCTATGGCTAAACTATATGCATCTGAATGTGCACATAGATGCGCACACAAATGTATTCAGATCCATGGCGGGTACGGATATGTAAAAGAGTATATCGCGGAAAGGCTTTACAGAGATGCAAGGATAACTGAAATTTATGAAGGTACTTCAGAAATTCAGAGACTGGTAATTGCGTTAAATGTACTTGCAGAATTTACTGAATAGGTTTAGAATGATAAAAAACTCTGTTCTGAAGTTGAGGACAGGGAGAGTTCACAAATAATTTTTCCGGAGGAAACTTAATGAAAGAAGTAGTAATAGTAAGCGGTGCCAGAACCTCAATCGGTTCTTTCGGTGGTTCTTTAAAAGATGTATCAGCGATTGAAATGGGTTCTCTTGTTATGAGAGAAGTATTCAAAAAAATAAATTTAAAACCAGTACCAGGAAAAGAACAGAATGAATTTGCACCTGATAAACTAAAAGGGAAAGGGCAGATCAATATTGAAAAAGAGGGATATAAATACGACCCGGGCGCGAAAGAAATTACGGTAGATGAAACTGTAATGGGATGCGTTCTGCAGGCTGCACAGGGACAGAATCCCGGAAGGCAGGCTCATATTTATGCGGGAATTCCTAAAGAGGCTGCCGGTTGTACAATAAATAAAGTCTGCGGTTCAGGGCTTAAAGCAATAGCAATGGCAGCTCAGGCAATCATGACCGGACAGTCAGATGTCGTTGTAGCCGGCGGGATGGAGAGCATGAGCAATACTCCACTTGCACTGAAAAAAGCAAGATGGGGACATAGGATGGAACTCACAGGCGTGGGTGATATTCATGACCTTATGGTATATGACGGTTTGTATGAAATATTCAACGGATACCATATGGGTATTACAGCGGAAAATATAGCTGAACTCTATGGCATAAGCAGAATGGAACAGGATAAACTTGGGCTGCAGAGCCATCAGAGAGCGTTGAAAGCAATTAAAGACGGACTGTTTAAAGATGAAATTGTTCCGGTGATAATACCTTCCAGAAAAGGTGATATAAAAGTTGATACTGACGAAAGGCCTATGGACACTACTCTTGAAAAAATGGGCCAGATGAAGCCGGCATTCAAAAAAGACGGAACCGTAACTGCGGCTAATGCATCAGGCATAAATGACGGTGCTGCTGCTGTGCTTATGATGAGCGCAGAAAAAGCGAAAGAGCTCGGTCTGGAAGTTATAGTAAAAATTAAGTCTTTCGCGACAGGCGGAGTAGATCCCGCATACATGGGACTTGGTCCTGTCCCTGCTGTAAGAAGAGCACTTAAACTTGCAGGTATGACAATAAAGGATCTGGACATGGTTGAAGTAAATGAAGCATTCGCTTCCCAGGCAATAGGATGCTTCAGAGAACTCGGCCTGGATAATGAATTTCCAAATCAGCTTGGAAGCGGGATATCACTTGGGCATCCGATCGGCTGTACAGGGGCCAGAATGGCTGTCACCACAATGTATCAGATGAAAAGAAAAAATTTCTCAACCGGTATAGTTACCATGTGTATCGGCGGCGGTATGGGAATGGCGATGGTTTTCGAAAGATAGATTTTGATGCCGGCACGGTGAAACTCACTGTGCCGGCCCCAACCCCCCGAAGCGGGCTTAATTCAATTAGCAATTAAATCCTTTTTTTATAGTAAATGAATTAAAAGTCCCCTTCCGGGGGTTTAGGGGGCTCTCATATTTAACAAGGAGCTGTTTATGACAAAAATAACTGAAATGAGTTATAGTAACCTTAAATTCATCAAAGAAGGCCATATCGGAATACTAACCCTCTCCAGGCCCAAGGCTCTCAACGCTCTGAACACTGAACTTCTTCTTGAACTGAGCGACGCAACAGAAAAAATTTCCGGTGATGAAAGTATTCATGTACTTATAATTACAGGTGAAGGCAAAGCTTTTGTTGCCGGAGCTGATATTACCGAAATGAAAAACTTCGACAGCATCAGCGGCCTTAAATATGGCGAACTGGGAGCTACAGTCTTCAGAAATATTCAGAAGCTTAAGATTCCTACAATCGCTGCTGTAAACGGTTTTGCACTCGGCGGCGGGTGTGAACTTGCGATGTGCTGCGACATAAGGATTGCTTCTGAAAACGCAAAATTCGGTCAGCCGGAAGTCGGTCTTGGCATAACACCCGGTTTTTCAGGATGCGTCCGGCTGTCAAGATTAGCCGGAGTTGCAAAAGCAAGAGAACTTATTTATACAGCGGATATTATTCCTGCATCAGAAGCGGAAAAAATCGGTCTTGTCAATAAAGTTGTTCCTGCCGAACAGCTTATGGCTTCATCTATGGAGATGGCTCAAAAAATTGTGTCAAAGGCACAGTTAGCAGTCCGGTATTCGAAGATGGCAATAAACAGAGGATTTGAAACCGATATAGAAACAGCGATTGCTTTTGAAAATCAGGTATTCGCTCTATGCTTTTCCACGGAAGATCAGAAAGAAGGTATGGCTGCGTTTGTTGATAAGAGATCGCCGGAGTTTAAGGTTAAATAAATCTAAAACTGCACTCAGTGCATCACTGACGCCTGCACACCCTCTCCCTGCTTACAGCCGGGAGAGGGTTTTTATAATATAAAAATTTTTATTAAAAGTATTCTCCCCTTCTCCCGCTTTTCGGGAGAAGGGGCCGGAGGATGAGGGCATTAAGTAAAATTTCGGAGATAGTTAACCTGTTTTATGAATGCAACACCCTGGCAAGATGCTTCCCTCAGATTTTCCTTATAAGATCACTGCTGATATCTTTAACATTCTTACATCCTGTAAGAATCATAGTCTTTTTAAATTCATCCTTAAGTTTATCAAGATAGAATGATGTTCCCTCTACACCCATTCCGACCGCCGCAATAGCAACCGGTCTGCCGATAAGAACAAAATCAGCTCCAAGCGCCAGCGCCTTCAGAATGTCCACTCCGTCACGGAATCCTCCGTCTATCATGATTGTAATTGATTTGCCTACAGCAGCAACTATTTCTTCGAGAACATCCATAGATCCCGGCATCTGGTCAAGCACCCTTCCGCCGTGATTTGAAACTATTATCGCATCTGCACCGGCCTTGCATGCCATCTCTGCGTCCCTTGGATTCATTATGCCTTTGAGTATAAAAGGAAGATTTGTTGCTGACTTAATCTCACGGAGTTCACTTACACTCTTTGGCGCGACTTCCTGATTCCTCATTGCCATAGTTTTAAATACAATTGCGTCGATATCAATTCCCACGGCAATTGTTCCTGCCTTTTCCGCAGCCTTGATTCTCTTTATTATCTCTTTATTATCTTTTCTCGGTTTGAAAATCGGTATACCCCAGCCGTTCTCCTCTTTAATTGCTTCAAGTCCGATTTTATATTTATCAGGAGTCGCCCCGTCACCCACAAATGCTATAGTTCCCGAATTTTTGCATCCCCTGACAACTGCTATGTTGTAATCGAGTTCCTCAATCGCACCGCTCATGTTTGTAACAGAGCCTGTTATCGGCGCAGCCATCACAGGAAAAGATATCTTATTACCGAAAATCTCAGATGATGTATCAGGTACAATATCATCATGGATGAGAGTAGTTATAACCTTGAATTTCTTCAGTGCATCGGCGTTTCTTCTGAAAGACTCGCCGCTCCCTGTTCCGCCCATTCCGGGAACTCCGGAGGCGCATTCATAACCGTCACAGTTCTTGCATACATAACATATTTTCTTAAACTTCTCTCTTGCTGAAGCGTTTATCGCTTTCATCGAAATTTCGGTATCATCAGATGTTTCGATTTTAAACAATTCCATGCACTGCTTTACCGCTGCTTCAGCCTGCTGAAGAGTATCAGCTACCGCGATAATGTTCCCTGATTTTTCGACGTTTGATGTAGGTTTAACAACAGTATCTCCCTCTTTAATATTAAGGAATATCTCTTCAATGCCGGGAACCTTGAGAGCCTCTTCGAGGCCGGATATTTTTTTCACGACACCCGGTTTGCAGATAATTGCTCTCTCTATTGCAACCCTGTTGAACACCGGTTCAAGATTACCCGGCTCCTGTCCGAGAGATACTTCAATCATCGCTTTCATCAGATCAACTCCCGAGGAAAGAGGATAAGTATATGCGGACATAAATCCGCCTGAAAGCCTTGCAGCAATCTCTCCTATCATTGCCCCGCTTTTTGTTACTTTAATGTCACCCTTGGCAGCGCCGGTTGTAAGACCGAGTGCTTTAACTCCACGCCTCATAACATCACAGGCATCCTCAAGCATTTCAATCTTCAGATGTGACGGCATTGTATGCCCTGTTTCAACAAAATTCGGAGGGTATTCTATAATACGGTCCGCTACACCGGTAATAGTAATCTCTTCATTAAAAATTATCGCATCTATTGATAACTCAGGGCCGTCCATAAACTGCTCAATAATAAGTTCACCGCTTGGTGACGCGCTTTTGGCAAATTTAAACGCATCGGCAACCTGGTTAGCGTTATCGATTCTCATAACCCCTCTTGCTCCCATATTATCTGAGGGCTTCATAACCACAGGGAATCCCAGTATTTTACATCCTTTTTTAGCATCTGAAAGAGTCCATACGGGGAGAAATGCCGGAGATGGTATATTATGTTCTTTAAATCTCATTCTCATTTTAAGTTTGTTTGTCGCAGCTTCGGCATCATCAAATTTAATACCGGGCAGATTAAGAGCATTCGCCACTGCAGCAACAGTCATAGATGCATCGGTCCCCACAGTCAACACACCGCTGATAGGTGTAATTTCATTCTGTCTTTTCGCGACCCGCACAGATCCCTGTACATCACGTGTACTCATAACGATAGGAATATCTGCATCTTTCATGCCAATAGCATCTGGATTATAATCAGTAACTATTACCTGATAACCCATCTTCTTCGCGGTTGTAATAACAGGAGCCTGAAGCAGTCCGCCGCCAATTATCATTATTGTTTTTTTCACAGGTTTTCTCCGGATGTTTTATGTCACATTATTATACAATGAGACATAAATACAGTCAATAAAAATCTTTACATTTTTTACAAAATGCAAACAGTGAAAATCCAGCAGGGAAATTTATATCAAAATATTCAAATCTGAAAATGTGTTGAAAATAACTGTTAACTGCCGTACTATGACTATTCATACTCGATTTAATTTTACCTGGAACGATATCCGGAGGATTTATGAACAGGAACCTCACTCTTGAGGCAACCAGGCTTACTGAGCTTTCAGCGCTTTACGCAAGCAGACATATGGGTAAAGGAGATGACGATCTGTGTTACCGCGCTTCTGATGAAGCTATGTGGAAACTTCTGGAAACGATGGATATTGACGGTGAAATAGCAATCGGTGCAGCAAATAAGGATTTGTACCTTTATGACGGCAGAAAAGTCGGTAACGGGGACGGAATGACGGTTGATATAGCAGCCAAACCTCTCGAAGGTAAAAGGACATGCGCGACCGGAGGTCACAACGCTATTGCTGTCATCGCATTCGGAGGAAAAAATGCATTTATGAAAATGCCCCCCTCCCTGATGACTAAAATTGCCGTAGGCCCTGATGCAAAAGGCGTAATAGATATTAATCAGCCTCCGGACATTAATATTAAAAGAGTTGCGCGGGCCAAGAGAAAATACATTGAAGACATGACAATCTGTGTTCTTGACAGGGATATGAATAACCAGATGGTTGAGGAAATCCGGAAATGCGGTGCGAGAATAAAGTTTATAACAGACGGTGATATTTCAGGAGTGATCTCGACAGCAATTGAAAATGCATCAATAGATATATTTATGGGCATTGGGGGCGCGAAGGAGGCTGTTATTTCCGCAGCAGGATTAAAATGCCTCGGCGGAGATATGCAGGCAAAAATGTATTACAATGATTACTTTGAAAAAGCAGTGGCTGAAAATCTCGGCAGGGGAAACGCAGACAAAATATATAAAATAAAAGATCTGGTTAAAACGGATGATATTCTTATATCTATAACAGGAGTAACTGACGGAGTACTGCTCCCCGGTGTGCAGTACATTTCAGGAGGGGCAAAAACAAACTCGCTGGTAATTAGACAGCAGACTCATACTATCCGGTTTATTAACGCAATCCATCAGTTTGACTATAAACCGATATTCTGAGAAAGAGGAACAGAAACATTTGAAAGAACATGCCCTGATTGATATTTCAGTTTTTTTTAAAATTACTGAGGAGATTGTTCCAAGAAAAGGGCTGGAGGAACTTTATATTTCTATCGTAGAAATATCAAAAGAGATTCTTCAAGCTGAAGCGGCATCACTCCTTCTTTATCAGCAGACTGAAAACCTCCTCTACTTCAAATCCACAACTGATGAAGGGATGAAAAGGATGCTGGGAATCAGCATACCGGAAAACTCAGGTTTTGCCTGGAATGTATTCAATAATAAAAAATCTATAATTGTAAATGATGTTAACACGGATGAACGTTTTTACAACGGTATAGACCTTGATACCGGTTTTGTTACAAAAAATATCCTATGCACTCCGATGATGGCAAGGGATGAATTTGTCGGAGTCCTGGAGATAGTAAATAAATCAGGCAGGGATCATTTCTCAACTCTCGACCTGAAACTGCTCGAAGTAATTGCCACAATATCTGCATCATCGATTACGAACCGGCTTTTATATGAAGACCTGAAAAAAAGAGTCGAGGAACTTAACGCTCTCTATGAACTGTCACGATCCGTTGCACTGGTTGATAATGAAAAAGATTTTTTCATGAATGTAGTCCGAACCCTTGCGGAATCTCTCAATGTAGAAAGAGCCTCGCTTATACTTTTTGTCCCCGATAGAAAGCGGCTTGAAATCATTGCGGCTTATGGTTCAAGCGTTCCGGCTGGAGCTGTAATCCCCGACGATTCTATAGCAGCACACGTTTTTAAAACCGGAAAAATGATAAATGTAAGCAACGTTAAAAATGATCTTCCCGAATACTGTAAAAAGAATAAAGAATATAAAACAAACGCATTTGTATCTGTTCCTCTCTATTACAATAACCGGATTGCCGGAGTTCTGAATCTTACAGATAAAAAGAACAGAAGGTTATTCGATGATTTTGAACTGAATGTTCTCTCAGCATTAATAAGCCATATGACAGGAGTTTACAGGACCTTCGCGGACAGGCGGCAGGAGGAAAAACGTAAAAAACTTAAACAGGAACTTGATATCGCCGCTGATATTCAGAGAAAAAACCTGGTTAAAATACCATCCGGCTTCAATGGAATTACTGTATCAGTTTTGTACGAACCGGCGAAACATGTAGGCGGAGATTTTTTTGACTTCTACGAAGTAGATGATTACAATTGCGGTATAATGATTGCGGATGTTTCGGGGAAGGGAATACCTGCTGCTCTCTTTACCGGAACAGTTAAAAACATACTGAAATTCGGATCAAAGAACAACCATAGGCCGGCGGGGCTTTTCCAGATTTCAAACACCGCAATTTTTCAGGAAAGTGAATACGGTATGTTCGTAACCGTATTCTACGTTCTGGTGGATACAGTATCAAACATAATTACGTTCAGTTCAGCCGGGCATAATGATCAGATACTGATCCGCAGAAAAAATCTGGAAGTCGTAAAACTTCAGGCAAAGGGAAAACCTTTCGGAATAATTACTCCCGCTAATTATGCAGAAAAAACAATTATTTACGAAAAAGGAGATGTTCTTTTCCTTTTTACGGACGGCCTGGTTGAATCTCTCGGAGGAGAAACACTCGATATCGATATCGGATTTTCAGCACTGTCTGAAATTATTATCAGCAACATTGATAAAACTCCGGAGGAAATGCTTAATATCATGAGAAATAAAATCAGGGAATTATATCCTGACCAGGACCTTCTCGATGATTTGACCGTATTAATAATATCACTATAATTTTAAAGGAATCAGATGAAAAAATCAAAATACATATTCCTCTTTGCCGGCGGCGCGCTTCTCTTCGTGCTGTTTAGATCCTTCGGCGTTGAATCAACAATCGAGCAGATATCAAGGATAGGGTGGCCGGGATTTATTATAATATGTTCGATTTATATTTTTACAAATATATTTCTCGCCTACGGCTGGCGTGTTCTTATTAACTACCCGGTAAAAAAATCTCATTTTTATAAATTTTTTCTGGCACGGGTGGCCGGTGATGCCACGTCATCTATAAACGCTCTCGGGTCTGCCGCAGGTGAACCTCTTAAAGCGATGTATGTAAAAGATATTCTGCCGATGAACATAGGGCTTGCAACAGTAGTTCTCGACAGGCTGATACATATTGTTTCAAGTGTACTCATGGTCCTTACAGGCCTTTTTGCCGGCCTCTTCGTATTCAAATCTCATCTTATGCAGAACGTTGCGCTGTTCATCTCTCTCTTTTTATTTTTTATTCTCATTCTCTATCTGTCATTCCGGTTCGTGAAAAAACATAGTGATGATATTCTGCTTAACATCATCAGAAAATTGCCCGGAAAAATAAGTAATAAAATACTTACAGAAAAAAATATGGAAAAAATCAGCCTTGTCGACGATGAGATAAAATACATTTTCAGCAGCAGAAATAATTTAAAACATTTTTACATTTCACTCGCCATGCACTACTTCGGTTCAATTATTTCATGTTCGCTTGAGATATATCTTATTGTCAATTATATAAGCCCCGCTGCAGGGATTTCACTTACAGAGGGACTCTTTATTTATGTATTCGGATTCATAGCCACAAGCGCTCTCTTTTTCGTTCCCGCTAATGTAGGTACAAGCGAAGGATCATATTCTATTGCGCTCTCGATACTCGGGCATGATCCTATAATCGGTCTTTCTGTCGGGATCATACGAAGATTCAGAACATTTGTCTGGTCAGGGATCGGAGCTATCCTTCTTTTCTATGCAGGGTTAATTAAGAAAGACAAAGTTCTTCCCGATAATAAACAGTAGAAAACCGTGCACAGGAAATTATATGAAACAAATAATAATATTCATTGCAATTATTATTACTGCGTTTACGCTCACAGTATGCAGAAAATCGATGAACAGAGATACCATATCAGCAGAAACCAACGGAAGTTCATCCAGTATTGCGGCAGACGTGATATTGCCAGGAAACAATGTTAATGAAAGCGGAATTACAGACATTTCAAACCATACAGGACTGTTCGATGTATCAATGTCGGGTTATAAAGGTGAACTTTTTCTCGGAATTGCCGACGGAAAATTTTATGGTACAATAAAATTTTTTAACTGGGGAAATGGTGTTCCCCAGCCGCTTAATGATCTGAAGGTTACTGAAGATAAAATTTATTTTAAAAGAATAATTAAAACAAAAGAAGATCTCATCAGGTATGGCGGAACAGCTTATTTTGAACAGGATTTTTACGGAATATTTACCTTAGATAAAAAAACTATAAAAGGTTATTACAGATACATCGGGACCCAGGATAACTGGGAAGCTTTAAAAAAATAGTTCCGGATTAAAACTGAAAATTACGATGGCAGATAAAAAGACAGCAGTAATCGGAGGCGGCGCATCAGGATTAATTGCAGCATATTTCGCTTCTGAAAACTGCGATGTAACTCTCTTCGAAAAACAGAAAAAAATCGGCCGTAAAATACTTGTTACGGGAAACGGCCGGTGTAATATTACCAACAGAAATATAAACCTCAGCAGATACCATGGCCACAATCCTGAATTTACTGACCGCATATTATCTGCATTCGGCCTTGCAGAAACAGAAAAATTTTTTAACTCAATAGGTATACCGCTAATTGAAGAAGATGACGGAAAACTCTTCCCGGCGTCACTTCAAGCTTCAATAGTCCCCAAAGTATTTGAATATGAACTTGTTAAGCGGGGCGTGGATATACGTATTCACAGAAAGATTGACAAAATAATTCCGGAAAAAAATAAATTCAGGCTTATTACTGCGGGTATGGAGGAGGAAATTTTTGATTCAGTCATTCTTGCATGCGGCAGCTCTGCTTTCCCGGCAGCCGGAGCTTCAAATTCCGGATATGAACTTGCAAAAAGTCTTGGCCATAAAGTTTATGAACCTTTCCCTGTAATACTTCCTATTAACATCCCGCTTAAAGCCCTTCACACTCTTCAGGGAATTAAATGGGACTGCGGAGTTAAAGTTTTATATAAAGAAAAATGTACCGCGGAATCATGCGATGAATTACTTTTTACAGCATACGGAATTTCAGGGCCGGCTTCACTCAAAGTTTCAAGAAACGTTAATGAGCTTGTTCTTACGGGAAAAATTCCCGATGTATCTATTGACTTTTTCCCGTCAATGGGCCTGCACGAACTTGAACAGACTTTAGATATTCTTTTTACAGATAAAAGCAAAAAATTATCTTTTGCGCTGCTTGGAATTCTGAAGGAAAGGATGCCGGAAGTTATACTTTCAATATCAGGTATAGATCATGAAAAAAGATGCGGATCTCTCTCCATCAGCGAGATAAAAAAAATTCTCTCATCTTTAAAAGATTTCCGTATTACACCGGGAAAAACAAGAGGTTTCGATGAAGCTGTTGCGGCCGCAGGCGGAGTATCTGTAAACGAAATCGATCCCTCAACAATGGAATCTAAAATTGTCAAAAACCTTTTTATTACAGGAGAACTCCTGGATATAGATGGAGACAGCGGCGGATTTAACCTTCAGTTTGCCTGGAGTACCGGAGCAGTAGCCGGAATGGCTCAAAGGCAAAGAGCATAAGCCGTGAAGATAGAGTTTGCTTTATGAAATATATTGTCAGCGCATGTCTCGCAGGTGAGAGATGCAGATATGACGGCAATTCAAATACTAATGATACCATCAAGGTTATGGTTGAAAATAATTTAGCTATACCGGTCTGTCCTGAAGTACTTGGAGGCCTCCCTGTCCCGCGCGTAAGATGTGAACTGCGTAAAAATAATAACGGATGTCCCGAAATAAAAGGAAAGGATGGCAACGACTATACTGAACCTTTTACTCGCGGAGCATTGTTATCGCTCGAAACTGCAAAAAAAAACGGGACCACTCAGGCAATTCTTAAATCAAAAAGTCCATCCTGCGGATTCGGATTTATTTACGACGGAACTTTTTCAGGGAAGCTCATTGAAGGTAACGGTATTACTGCAGACCTTTTTATAAAATCGGGAATTAAAATTTTTACAGAGCAGGAATTTGAAAAACTGCAATCTGCTGTTAAAACAACATCATAAATCCTTCAAGCGTTGTAATATGTGTACATGACGAATTTAATCTTTCTTCTGATTCAAATACAGCAGTAATTGTATAGGAAATAAACTTCCCCCCTGAACTCTCTTTAGCAGTTACACTAACACTATCAGCATGTTCGTGAATAATATTTTTTATAGTATCCATCGTATATGGCATATTTCTGAATACCGCTTTGTAAACAATCTCGGCAGGGTATAGAATTTCTTTTTTTGTTACACCGCTCTCTATCATCTTTTTCTCTTAAAATTTTTCTGTATAACATATCTCCCGCACTCCCGAGGGGGCAAGGATCAGCTCTGTTCCCCCGGGGATGCGGGGGCTTATTTATACTACATATATTGTTTATTGTTATCCATTAAATATTTAAACATTAATAAATTTTTTAGGAACCCTGGGTGCGATTGACGAGACCACTTCGTAATTTATTGTTCCTGTTTTTTCTGCAATTTCATCGGCGGATATTGTATTTGCGCCCTGGCTCCCCATTATTACAACTTCATCATTTAGTGTAACTCCATCAATAAATGTTACATCAATCATTGTAAGATCCATGCAGACCCTTCCCATAATCGGAGCTCTCTTACCGCGGACAAGCATCTCACCCTTTGAAGACAATAATCTGCTTAAGCCGTCAGCATATCCTGCCGGAACTGTTGCTATTACCGTATCCCTGTCTGTTGTAAAAGTGCTGCCGTAGCTTACTTTAAATCCAGGGCCTACTTTTTTAATATGAATTATTTTTGATTTTAACGACATTACCGGCTTAAGATCAATTCTGCTTTTGTCAACCTCGCCGGAAGGATACAGGCCGTACATTATTATTCCCGGCCTTACCATGTCAAAATGCGATTCCGGTATTTCCATTATTGCTGCGCTGTTAGCCATATGAAAAAGTATTTTCTGAGGCAGTATATTTTCCAGTTCGCTCTTTAACTTCAGAAAAAGGTCAAGTTGATGGTTAGCATGAGTTTTATCTTTTGTGTCAGCATTCGCGAAGTGTGAATAAACACCTTCAATTTCAATAAACGGAAGTTCCGAAATTTTTTTTATCTCACCGGCAAGTGGATAGTATTCCTGGTCTGACGTAAGCCCTTCAGCGATAAAACCGAGCCGTCCCATACCTGTATCTATTTTTATATGAACTTTTAATTTAGTTCTATTCTGTGATGCTTTATTCGAAAATCTTTCCGCTTCATCAAAAGTACTTATGGTAGGACGGACATTCAATTCAATATACCTCGCCGTATTTTCAGAAACGCAATCATCAAATAATAGAATAGGAGCCTCTATCCCGCAATCCCTCAGGTGAATAGCTTCATTCATCCTTGCAACTGCAAAAAAAGCAGTACCGCCGGAAACTGCTTCACACGCAATCATCTCTCCGCCATGTCCGTAAGCGTCAGCTTTTACCACAGCCATTATCTTTGCACCGGGATTTAAAATTCTTTTTATCTCTTTAAGATTATGCCTGAAAGCACCCAGGTCTATCTCAGTATATATTGGTGAATCATTGCTGTATAAGGTCATGCTGTTTTTTCCATACCAATCTGATTTTTATTCATTTCCTGAAGCCACCGCGCCCACGGAGAGGGCTTTTATTCAATTCAATAATTATAGCATAAGGTGTCAATTGTAAAAAATCCTGTTATTCCTCAGAAAAAAAGAGTGAGATATAATCTTTTAATGATAATACATATTCCAGTTTAATGGATGATTCCACTGCCCAGGATGAATCTTTATACAGCTGAAGTGTTCTTCTGAAAATATGTTCAGCATCCAGAAGTTCCGGAACCGTTTTTCTTCTGTCGATGAATCCTCTGTTGTGCCTGTCGAAGAACAGTTCTTTTTCAGTTTTGTGAAGATGTTCGTCACCTCTCCTGTACATCCGGTATGCATCCACTTCATAGCTGTCGTTATATGAATCAATAATGTTAAGGCACTCCGAAGCCCTGTAAAAATCAAAAATCATTTTTCCGAATATATTAAAATGTTCAAGGAGCTCACGGTCCCGGGTCAGTGATGAATACTTTTTTATAAGATGATACGATTTTCTTAAAGATACAATTATATCATTATAAATTTTCCGGTTACCCCTTTCCTCTCTCCTGTGAAAATTATAGAGGTTATACTGAAAATACCGGTACATGCCATCTTTTGCATCCTCTCTGGCTTTGACGAATTTGCTTATAAGATACTCTCTATCCTCTTCTCTCGCATATCCTCTCTGCGCGTCATTTCTGTGGTCAGCATTCTCCGATGCCGGTTTGGCACGATGTTCCTCTTCAGATTTTTTAAATTCCTGTGCTGCTTCCGCGCTTCCCTGATTGAATCTGTAACTCATGAGGGTGGAGTAGGCTGTATTCAGTACAGTCATCTGTTCATTCGCCCATTCTCGTCTCTGGGGATTTTTATCGGGATGATATTTCATTGCCATGGCTTTAAATGAGCGTGAGATATCCTCGTCAGTTGAAGTCTCCCCGATTTGCAATATTCTGTAACAGAGCGCGATTTCCATTAATTAACCTGAAGATTTTATTATTTTCCGCCAGTCTTTGCCGGGTGGAAAAATTATAACTATCATAATTCATCTGACATATTATGCCGTATAAAAGTAAATGCAATAAAAAATTTATTAACGGATTTAATATTCTTTAACTTGCCTGAAAAGGAATAGACAGTTGAAGAAAGATAATATTATTAATCACAAAATCAACGCGGATTACACTATACCGGATGGATATAAAATCATGAAATTATACGGATATTTTTTAAAATTCCGGGATTCATGCGTGTATACTGCCCGGCGCAGAAATAGCAGATGCAAAACGCTGCGCAGCTGAATAATCAATATTTTTATAATAATCAGAAACAGGCGAGGTGAAAATATATGAGCAATCCGGAAAATGGAGATTCAATGATAGAGGAATTCCTGCTGGAAAAAGTCAGGGATGAGGCCATCATTCAGCTTAAAACTGTAAGCGGAAAAACTGCCGCTGATATAGGCGCAGTTAAAGGTTTTATGTCCGAGGGACTTCTTGATGCTGAACTGAAAGTTATAGCCGTGGACTCATCTCCTGCCATGATAGAACTTATGAAAGAAAAATTCGCAGATATCAAAGAGTTCCAGGCAGTACTGACAAATCAGGATGTTATAAAACTCGGCGATGAATCTGTGGATTACGCATTTGCCAATATGTACCTCCACCATGTGGAAGACCCTCAGGCTGCAATTAAAGAAATTATCCGTATATTAAAACCGGGCGGAAAAGCCGCAATAACAGATCTTATGTTTCACAGCCATGAAGAGCTCATTAAAAACTATCACCACAGATGGCCCGGTTTTTCTTTCCCCGATCTTTACGACTGGTTTATAAACGCCGGCTTTAAAAATATTTCAATTGAAAAACTGAACCAGAGCTGCACTCCCGAAAAATCCGGCGGAGAAATAAAAATAGATATTTTCATCGCATGCGGAGAGAAATAAAACTGCAGAAACCGGTAATATAAATAAAATCTAAATGAATGCCGAGAGTAAATTTTCATCAGCATTTTCAGCCCATTCTATTACTTTTTTAGAATACCTGCCGTTTGCAATCATCCATCTCCGGGCATTATCAAATTCAGTTTCAGTTACAAGCCGTTTAAAAAAAAGAATTTTTACTGCAAGGAGCGCATTGATATACGGTATTTTATTATCTCTGCAGAAAGCACTCCCCTTTCCGTCATCCATGATGATAAAATCACCTTTACCTTCATAGTACAGAGCTATGGCACTACGCTCGCCGATATGAAGTGAGCCGGCCAATTCATCAGCCTTTTCTGTTTCAAGTTCAAGAACTTTTATCATGCTATTTCTGCATAGCTCTGTAAAAAATTCCCATCCTTCATATCCGGGAACTATAAGTTCCGCCTTCACCGCGCTGGAGATGACCGGAGAGCAGTACTTCAGCAGTGCCGGAATAGTATGGCACTTATACATTAATATTGCTGATGATGTATCAATGATTACACTTTTCATAATTTCCCGGTTTGTTATGTGAATGATTGTATTAAAATAGTATTTGCCGGAGGATTATTCAATTAATTTAAATATAAAACAATCAATAAACGATAAACAACACTGAAGGTTTGAACTCTGCCCATCGCCGGTGTTATATTTAAAATAATTTAAAATCTGTATTAAGATCAACAGAGAGAAGCGTCTGGGAATATTTATAGGATTCCCGCGGATCACTGGCGTAAAGACGAAACCATTTGTATCTCATCGATACTCCAAGCATACTGTTAATCTTATACGAAAGAGCGTTGGATATTTCAGTCCGGGCTTCAAGTTCAACAGAACTGCTGCTGTTACGCGTGCGCGATATGAATGAGTCGAGTTTAAATGTATATGTCATTACATCAGTTAACGGCAGGCTGGCGTCGAGTAATGCTTCAATACCGTAGACTCCGGGAGTTTCGGGATCCTGAATCTGTTTCTCAAAACCTGTACCGATTTTACCGGACACCCTTTCCGTGTAAAGAGATACGCCGACTGTCTCCCTTGCGAGCACAGGCCTTCCTTCAACTTCGACAAGAATTGTATCGATCTGGGATTTGTGGTAAGGCCTTACATAACTGTTTGGGCTGTAGGTATACAGCAAGGTTCCCCTGAGAAGATTCTGCAGGTACTCATCATCCTGTTTTATATAATATACGTATGGTGTAAATTTCAGCTGATGGTCCCTGTTATATATTGTCAGATTTGCCGTACCTTCCATCCCCCACCGCAGGTATGATTCTTCAGGCTGGCCGGGCGGGGTTTCAATGTTGTCATCCCTCTCAATTACCGATTTGTCATAAAATCCGGAGAGTGATATGTCGACAAGTATTCTGAACCTGTCTTCAAGATAATCAAAGTTGCCGGATGTCAGATTCATCTCAGTTTTCATGTCGTCTTCTATCTCATCCTGCAGTGTGTTCCATGTATTGCTGTATTCAACATGTTTTCTGAGAATTCTTGATATCCTGTCGTAAGCAAATTGAGTGGAACATATACTGTACGTCTGTTTGTCCGCCACAGGGTAACTCTGCACCCTCCCTTTATCCAGGCCTGTAATAACAAGATCACTGCCG
>Ga0116171_10001450_pt1 | contig 23547 bp, 16 predicted proteins | sample AD_JPNHW2_MetaG_FD_89798 | JGI IMG/M metagenome (GOLD analysis project Ga0116171, IMG submission 89798) | Active sludge microbial communities of municipal wastewater-treating anaerobic digesters from Japan - AD_JPNHW2_MetaG | ecosystem: Engineered > Bioreactor > Anaerobic > Digestate | place...
ACCTGGCGATCGTCACCAATGCGGGCGGGCCGGGGGTCATGGCCACCGACGCGCTGATGGCCCGGGACGGCGTGCTCGCCGAGCTGTCGGCGGCGACCATGGCCGCGCTCGACGAGAACCTTCCCCCCGCCTGGTCGCACGGCAACCCCGTGGACGTGCTCGGGGATGCCCGTCCCAAGCGCTTCGCCAAGGCGGTCGGGATCGTCCTGGCCGACCCCGGCGTGGACGCCGTGCTGGCCATCCTCACTCCCCAGGCGATGACCAACCCCACCGGCACGGCGAAGGAGCTCGCCTCCCTGGTGGAGAACAGCCGCAAGCCGGTGCTCGCCGCGTGGATGGGCGGCGCGTCGATGCGTGACGGGCTGAAGGCGCTGGCGGCAGCGGGCGTTCCCGCCTATCAGACCCCGGAGGAGGCGATCAAGGCGTTCATGACCCTGGTCGCCTACGGCCGCAACCTCGAAGCGCTGTACGAGACGCCGCGCGACGTGCCGGTGAGCTTCACCCTCGACCGGGCACGCATCGGCGAGCGGGTGCAGGCGATGGCTTCTGCGAGCGGCGGCTGGCTCTCCGAGGCCGACGCCAAGGAGCTCCTTGAGGCGTACGGCATCCCCACGACGCGCCCGCGCCCGGCCAGCGACGCGGAGGCCGCCGTGGTCGCCGCGGAGGCGATCGGCTATCCGGTGGTGCTCAAGCTTCAGAGCCCGGACATCACCCACAAGTCCGACGTGGGCGGCGTCGTCCTCGGCCTGCGCGACGGCGCCGCGGTGCGCGCCGCGTACGAGCGCATCGTCACCACGGCGCGGCAGGCGCGCCCCGAGGCGCGCATCGAGGGCGTCACCGTGCAGCCCATGGCCGACAGCCGGGACGGCGTCGAGCTGATCCTCGGCGCCAAGCGGGACCCGGTGTTCGGGAGCGTCATCCTGGCGGGCCTGGGCGGCATCGCCGCCGAGGTCCTGCACGACCGCGCCCTCGGCCTGCCGCCCCTCAACGAGCGCCTGGCCATGCGGCTCCTGGAGTCCCTGCGCTCGTACCCGCTGCTCACTGGATTCCGGGGTCGACCCGCAGTGGACCTGGACCGCCTCGTCGAGACCCTGATCCGATTCTCGTACCTGGTGGCCGACCTCCCCCAGGTGCGCGAGCTGGACGTCAACCCCCTGCTCGTCACGCCGCATGGCGTGCTGGCGCTCGACGCCCGGGTGCTGGTGGACGCGGCGCCGGCGATCGCTCCTGTGGAGCGGCACTACGCCCACCTGGCGTTGCGGCCCTACCCCGAAGAGTACGTGAAGCAGGCGACGCTGCGGGACGGCTCGACGGTCCTGCTGCGCCCGATCCGCCCGGAGGACGAGCCGATGTGGCTCGACCTGCTGGGCTCCTGCTCGAAGGAGACCATCTACGCCCGCTTCCGCTACCTCTTCCAGTGGTCGAGTCACCAGGTGGCGACGCGTTACTGCTTCATCGACTACGACCGCGAGGTGGCGATCGTCGCCGAGGTCGGGGAGGGGAGCGAGCGGCGCCTGGTCGGCGTCGGACGGCTGGTCGCCGAGCCGGACCTCACCAGTGTCGAGTACGCCGTGCTGGTCACCGACACCTGGCAGAACCAGGGCCTCGGCCAGGAGCTGACCGACTACTGCCTGTCGATCGCTCGCGGCTGGGGGATCAAACGCGTCACCGCCCAGACCTCCAGTGACAACCTCCGGGTCATCGCCATCCTCGGCGAGCGCGGCTTCGCCCTCGAGGACGGCGACGAGGGCCTGGTGAACGCCACCCTCGACCTGTCAGAGCCCCTGTAGGAGCGGCATTCCTGCCGCGATTCGCCCGTGGGCGGCGCAGGTCGCGACAGGAATGTCGCTCCTGCAAGACGGGTGGGTGCGGACCTGCGGGCCGCGCCTGGAGTTTGAGGCCGCTGCGGAGATCCTGGTGCCATGCGTGGCCTGGAATGACCGACTCACAGGAGCTACTCAGGCGCATCGTTGGTCACCCACAGATCGCTGGCGGCAAGCCGTGCAGTCGTGGCACCCGTGTCCGCGTCACCACCAGCCTCGAGGGCTGGCCGAGGGGCTGTCGCCAGAGCAGCTCGCTGTCGAGGGCATCGCCCGGCGTTGGTCTTCAGCGGCGCCCTGGCCCGGGAGCGCACCGGGAAGCTTGCTGCAGAAGGGCCTTGCTGGACGAGAACCTCTCGCGCTACCTCACCATTAACCCTCGGATGGGCGCGGACGTCCTCCAGATGGCCTGGGTCGACATACGGCGACGAGCCTCGAAATGGACGATCAGCGGTGAGTGATCATTGGGCCGTGACGGTTGGTGCTGCGGTCACTCCGGCCAGGCGTGCTGCTTGAGGGCTTCGAGCACCACGGGGCGCAGGTTGTGGAGGCAGTCCTCGATGCTCTTGGTCTCCTCGGGGGACGGACCTGGCGGGTCGGTGCGGTAAACGCGGCCGGCGAGGTCCTTGTCGAGGGCGATGTTGCCGAGCGCGACCAGGCGGAGGAAGCCGATGACGTGGTCAGTCATGGCCTCGATCGCCTGCTCGTCGTCGAGGGATGGGTCGGAGCAGATGCGGTCGAGGTGCTTGGCGGTGGCGATGAGCGAGGCGTCGACGAGGCCGCGCTGCTCGTCGGGGTCGAGGCGGGCGAACGAGCTGTAGAAGCCGGGCGGGAGGTGTCGGACAGGGAACGCCTGGCGAAGCTGCGCCGCCTGCTCGGCGGTGGGGGTCGTGATCCTGGTCATGGAGCGCCTCCGGATAGCCCAGGATACACAACTCGGTGGGCGCGATCGTCGCGCCTGCGCCTGCGGCGCCGAAACGCGATGGAGGACCATCGCGTCCGCCTCTTGGACCCGGGTCGGGCCAGGTCGTGGTGGCCTGGGACGAGGCCCCGACCCTACCGCAGCATGACGAGGACCTGAATGAGGCCGGTGCCCGAGGGCAGCGCCTGGAGTGCCTTTCCGAGGACGGTGCCGGGGGCGGGATTGGTGGCCGGCATGGCGTGGCCAGGGGTTGGGGAGGTGGTGAGGAGGTCGCCCACGGCGATGGCGCCGAAGCCCGCGTCCACCTTGCACAGGACGATGCCCGAGAGGGCGACGGGGGCGCGCACGGGCGCCGCTGCGTCGGCTTCGGGCTCACCCGTGGTCTTGCGGGGCGGAGTGGTGCCGAGGACGACGCCGGGCTCGCCGGCGACGATTCCGACGACCGTGGGGTCGGCGGCTGAGGTCGAGGCCTTCATGAAGCCCGCGTGCTCACGGTCGACGACGATGACGTCGCCGGTCTCCACGGTCCCTGTCACCTCCAGGGACCGCGCCAGCTCCGAGCTGGAGGGCCTGAACGAGCGGCCGTAGACGTCGCTCTCGCTGTCCGCGGGAGGCGGAGCCACAGCCATGCTGGAGGGGACCGGGGCATTGCCTCGCTCCGGGCTCGGCGTGGCCGTCGAGGCGGGTGTGGACATCGTGGCAGCGTGGCCACGGGTCAGGTCGTGGGAGTACCCCAGGAGCTCCTTGACCGGTGGGTCGACGGCGGGGTCGTACTCGTGAATGGCCGCCTTGAGCGCCGCGGCGCGGGAGAGATCGAGCGCCCCGGGGGCGACGCCCGTGACCGACGACGTCATCGCCTTGAAGCGCTCGAGGGCGTTGAAAGCCCGCAGCCCGGGGTAGATGGCGTAGCGCTCGCGGTGGCTCGTGAACGACGGGATGTAGCTCTCGTGCTGCTTCTCCTGGACGATGCTTGACTCCTCGAAGCCGATGCGCAGGCCATAGACGAGGTAGTCGAACGCCGCATCGCTGCGGCCTCCGCCCAGCTCCTTCACGACCATTTCGGAGGTGGAGAGGGTCTCGACATAGAGGCCCTTGCAGTCGCCGCGGGGGGTGAGGTGGGCTGTGAGGCCGAGGTCGGGGTTGGTGACCCACTGGAAGGTCTCGCCCAGCCTGACGCGTATCTCGCCGTTCACGAGCCTGGCGGTGCCGCGCGTGTAGGTCGCGACCTCGTCGCCCTCCGGGGAGGCGTAGACGATGACCCTGTCGTCATGAACTGGATCGTTCTGCACGAAGGAGACCGTGCCGCTCCCTTGAATCTTGTAGGTGCTGTAGGCGACCTGGGCATACTGCCCGGCTGCACTGTTGGTGAATTCGCCAGCGGCGGTGGCCCCGGAGGCTTCAATGCCATAGGAATCGATGCCGTTCCAGACTCCGAGGTAGCCGGAGGCGTGACCATCGGGATCGGAAACGCCCTCGACGCCGATGACGCTTCCCCAGCCAGCGATCGCCACTTGCTCAGAAGCTGTCGCCCTTACATCCAACCTGGCGCTGGCGTCGGTTCTTCCGATACCCACTCTTCCATTCGAGAGGATACGCATCGCCTCAGCGCCATTGGTCTTGACGGTCATCGCGTCGGTGCCGAGGTAGCCGATCTGGCCGGCGGCCGAGTCGTTGAAGTTGATCGCTCCCACATAGGTTGGCGACGCCGTCGAATTCTTGAGGACGAGCACCGAGCCGTTGGTGCTGGAAGTGGAGGTGATGCGGGCCACGCCCTGGGTGCCCTGCACTTCGAGCTTGAGCGAGGGGCTCGCCGTGCCGATGCCCACATTGCCCGCCGAGTCGATGCGCATACGCTCGGCGCTGTTGGTGTTGAAGAGCATGGTGTCGGTCTCCAGGTAGCCGATCTGGCCGGTAATGCCGGCTGGCCTGGCGAAGTTGATCGCTCCCAGGTAGGTCCGGGACGGCGCGTCGTTGCGCAGCTCGAGGACCGAGCCATTGGTGCTGCCGGTGGTGAGGAGCTGCGCGATGCCCTGGGTTGCCTTGATGGAGAGGGGGAAGATGAGCCCCGAGTTGACGCCAATACCGACCTTGCCGGTGCTGTCCCAGATCCCGGAGCCTGGGAAGTTGGTGCTGGCCCCGAAGGTCTGAGCCCCCGACCAGGAGTTGGCGTTGCTGAGGTTGAGGCCGAGCGTGAACGGCGACCCACCGGTGCCGGAGCCGCTGCGAGTGAGCGTCGCGTTGGAGGCGGCGGTCACCTCGTTGCCGACCACCCCGTCCACCTCGGTGGTGAGGAAGGACGGCGCCGCGCTCGTCCAGATGCTGCCGTTGGAAGTCAGGAGGTTGCCGGTCGCGCCGGGGGACGACAGTCCCGTCCCGCCCCGCGCCGCGGCCACCGTCCCGGAGGTGATGTCCGCGCCGGAATGGGGGTGGCTGACCGCCGCGAAGGCCGTGGAGTCGCTGCCGTCCAGGAGGTTGGCGTTCTGGGCGTAGCCGACCGAGAGGACCTGGACGCGCGGGGTCAGGGTCTGCGCGCCCACCCGGGTCTCGAGCCAGACGGTGCTGCGCCGGCCGAAGACGCCCTCGAGGGTCGGCTCGCTACCCGGGGTGATCGTGCCGCCGCCGAGGATGACGGTGAACAGCCCGGAGGTGACGCTCACCGAGGGATGGCTGTCGGTGAGCAAGAGCGTCCCTACCGACGCGGCGTCGTAGAAGGCGAAGGTCATGGCGTAGGACCCGGTCAGCGGGTTGCCGCCCGAGTCCTTGAGGACGCCCTGGTAGCTCACCAGTTGAGGTGGCGCCGCGGCGAGGGCGCCGAGGGCGAGCAGGGCCAGCAAGACGGCAACGTGGCTCTTCTTGATCATGGGCGCATCTCCTCCTCACGCTCCGCCGGGCGGCAGAGGCCGTGCTCCTGGTACTCGCAGGTATGCCCGGACCGCGTGTCGGTCCGCACGTGCCCGACCATCCCATGCGGTCTCCTGTTGCAGCAACCGGTGTCCCTTCTGGTCTGCGCCCATCATACGACCTGCTGCAACGAGATCAAGGCTCCCGCCATTGAGCGTGGGAGAAGGCTTTGCGGCCCGGGCTTTCGCACGGTCCTCACGTGGGTGTGGACCACCCAGGCGAGCCGGGCGGGATGACAAGGTCAGGTGGCGCGCAGGAGCGACTCGACCCGGGCGACGACCATGTCCATGGCGACGATGTTGAGGCCGCCCTCGGGGATGATCACGTCGGCATAGCGCTTGGACGGCTCGACGAACTCGAGGTGCATCGGCCGCACGGTGCCCAGGTACTGCCCGACCACCGACTCGGCGGTGCGCCCGCGCTCGGCGATGTCGCGCTGCAGCCTGCGGATGAAGCGGATGTCGGCGTCGGTATCGACGAAGAGCTTGACGTCGAACAGCTCCCGCAGCTCCGGCTCGGCGAAGATCAGGATGCCCTCGACGATGATCACGGCCCGGGGCTCGATGCGCAGCGTCTCGGAGGTCCGGGTGTAGGTCTTGAAGTCGTAGACCGGCATCTCCACCGCCCGCCTCGCGCGCAGCTCCCGGAGATGCTGCACGAGCAAGGGGGTGTCGAGGGAGTCGGGGTGGTCGAAGTTCTCCTTGACCCGCTTCGCCATCTCGATGTGGCTGAGGTCCTTGTAGTAGGCGTCGTGCATCAGGAAGGCGATGCGTCGGGCGCCGACCCGCTTGAGGATGACGCTGGCGACGGTCGACTTCCCGGAGCCGGAGCCGCCGGCGATACCGATGATCAGGGGGGAGGGTCGGTCGGTCATGACAGGGATGGTACTCCGGTCCGCTCCGGTAAATGCAGGGTCGGGGTCCTGCTGGCGCCGGCTCGTTGGCGCCTTGTCTCTCGCTGCACGGTCCGGAACCGGGGCGGTCTCAGCGACGTACAAGCATGAGGCTCCCGCGGCAGGTGGCTGCAGACGTGCCGGCGCGGGGTGGAGGCTGCAATGGACCATGGGTGGCGTTTCGTGACATCCCTCGTGATCATGGCTTTCCTGGCGACGGTCTTGGCCGTCCCGGGGGTGCAGGCTGGGGCAGCGGGTCCCGCCAGCGTCGGCTTCGACGCGGCCGCGGCCACGAACGCCTACCTGGCAAAGCAGACGGCGGAGCAGAAGGGCCGCTCGGACGCCTACTTCGAGGGCGGTTACTGGCTCCAGCTCTGGGGCTTCCTGTACGGCGCCGGGATCGCGCTCCTGCTCCTCTTTGGTCGGGTGTCGACCAGGCTGCGCGACCTGGCGGTCCGCATCACTCCGCGCCCGACGCTGCAAAGTGCGCTCTACTGGGTGGGATACCTCGTCGTCACCACGGTGCTCTCGTTCCCGCTCACCGTCTACTCGGGGTTTGTGCGCGAGAAGGCCTACGGTCTCGCCACCCAGAGCTTCGGTGGCTGGATGGGTGACCAGGCCAAGGGACTGCTGGTGGGGGCGATCCTCGGCGGCCTTGCGCTGATGGCGCTCTATGCCGTCTTCCGGCACGCCCCGCGCACCTGGTGGGTGTGGGGCAGCGGCCTGGCGATGGTCTTTCTGGTGATCGCGATCGCCATCGGCCCGGTCTTCATCGACCCGCTCTTCAACAAGTACACCCGGCTCGAGGACCCGGTCGTCCGGGAGCCCATCTTGCGTCTGGCGCGGGCCAACATGATCCCGGCGACCGACGTCCTAGTCGTCGACGCCTCGAAGCAGACGACCCGCATCTCGGCCAACGTCGCTGGCATGCTCGGTACCGAGCGCATCGCCCTCAACGACAATCTCCTCAAGCGCTGCTCGCTGCCCGAGATCGAGGCGGTGATGGCCCACGAGATGGGCCACTACGTCCTCAATCACGTCTGGAAGGGGATCCTGCAGCTCGGCCTCGTCATGGTGGCGGGGTTCGCGTTCGTGCGGTGGTCGTTCGGGAGGACGCTGGCGCGCTGGGGTGGGCGGTGGGGCGTGAGCGGCATCGCCGACCCGGCTGGCCTGCCACTGCTCGTGCTGCTCTTCTCGGTCTTCTTCCTTGTCGCCACGCCGGTCACCAACACCATCATCCGGGTGCAGGAGGCGGAGGCGGACATCTACGGCCTCAACGCCGCCCGCCAGCCGGACGGTTTCGCCGAGACCGCCCTCAAGCTGGGGGAATACCGGAAGCTCTCTCCCGGCCCGATCGAGGAGGCTGTCTTCTTCGACCACCCCTCGGGGCGGACCCGCATCTCGATGGCGATGCGCTGGAAGGCGGAGAACCTCCCGGCCGGTCCGGCGTCGGCAATGCCAACGGCGTCTGGCGGAGGCTTCTAGGCTCTTGCGGCGTGGCAGCCGAGGACGGCGGCCATGGTCTCGGAGTCGAGGGCGGTCGAGAACGTGAACCCCTGGCCGAGCCGGCAACGGAGCGCCACCAGGCTGTTCTTCTGGCCCTCGTTCTCGATGCCCTCGGCGATGACGCCGAGCCCCAGGTCTTGGCCCATCTTGAGGATCGCCGCCACCAGCTCGCAGTTCTGTCCACCGCCGCCCATCCGCTGCACGAAGGTCTGGTCGATCTTCAGGATGTCGACCGGAAGGTTCTGCAGGTAGACAAGGGAGGAGTATCCGGTGCCGAAGTCGTCGATGCAGATCCGGATCCCGAGCTCCCGAAGCCGGGTCAGGGTCGAGACGACCTGGTCGACCTGATGGAGCATGGTGCTCTCGGTGATCTCCACCAGGACGGAGTGGGGGTCGATGCCCGTCTCGTCGAGAACCCGTTCCATCAGCTCGATAAAATCCGGCTGGGCGACCTGTCGAGCCGAGACGTTGACGCTGATCTCCAACGGTGGGGTGGAGTGGAACTGCCGGTGCCACGCGGCCATCTGGCGGCACGCCTCCCGCATCACCCATGTCCCGATCGCGATGATCAGCCCGGTCTCCTCGGCCGTGCTCAGGAACTCGCGCGGCAGCAGCAGCCCGTGGGATGGCGTCTGCCACCGCAGGAGGGCCTCGAGCCCGACGATGCGCCCGGTCTCGATCACCACGATCGGCTGGTAGTGCAGCCGGAATTGACCGTTCTCGATCGCCGTCCGCAGGTCGTTCTCGAGGCGCAGCCGTTCGCTGGCCGCGAGGCGCAGGGAGGGGTCGAACATGCGGCTCCGCGCGCCCCCCTCCACCTTGGCGTGGTACATCGCGAGGTCGGCGTCTCCGAGCAGCTCGTCGGCGCCGGAGCACCTACGCGAGTGGATGGCGATGCCGATACTGGCCGAGACGAACAGGCTCCTGCCCTCGATTTCGAATGGCCGCCCGAACGCGGTGTGGACGCGGTCGGCGACGCGCAGGGCCTCTTCCGGGGTCGAGACGTCGTCGAGCAGGACGATGAACTCGTCTCCGCCGAAGCGCGCGATCGTGTCGCCCGGCCGGAGCGAGGCCTCGAGCCGCCTGGCCAGGTCCACGAGCAGTTGATCGCCGACCAGGTGGCCAAGGGAGTCGTTGACGATCTTGAAGCGGTCGAGGTCGACGAAGAGCACGGTGAAGGCCGCGTCCCGATGCCGTTTCGACCTCGCGATGCAGACCGCCAGGCGGTCCAGCAGGAGGTTCCGATTGGGCAGCCCGGTCAGCGGGTCACGCACCTTGAGGTCGGTGATGTCGGCCAGTGACCCGGCCATTCGCAGCGGCGTCCCGTCCTCGGCACGCACCGCCACGCCACGGCTCCTCACCCAGCGGTAGTTGCCGTCGCCGTGCTTGATGCGATGCTCGTCCTGGACGTGCGGGCTTCGCCCGGCCAGGTGGTCGTCGATGCGGCTCCTCAGACGGGCGAGGTCGGCCGGGTGTACGCGGGAGAACCACTCCTCGGGGCTGTCACCGACCGCCATCGCCCGGGCACCGACCATGGAGATCCAGCGGGGCGAGTAGTAGACCGTGTTCGCCACCAGGTCCCAGTCCCAGATGCCGTCGTTAGCGCCGGCGACGGCAAGGGCGTAACGCGCCTCGCTGTCCCGGAGTGCCTGCTCGGCGGCCCGTCGCTCGCTGATGTCCTGGCAGCAGGAGACGATGCCGAGCGGCTCGCCGTCCGTTCCGACGACGACGTCCGAGGCGATGAGGACCGGGAAGGAGGTCCCGTCCTTGCGCACGTTGACGCTTTCCCGACTCCAGCTCGTCAGCCGTCGCAGTCTCTGGCCGCTGACCGGCTTCCAGGACTCGGGCGGGGCGAAGATCCTCGCTTCCTGCCCCAGGAGCTCGGCGACCTCGAAGCCGTGCATCCTGGCGTCGGCCGGGTTGATGTAGACGATGCGGCCGCCGGTGTCCGTGATGGTGACCCCGATCTGCATCGTCTCGACGGCCTTCTCGAGCTGCCGGAGCCTGTCCAGGAGTGGTCGGGAGTCAGTCATTCCCGGTTCCGGGCGCGTGCAGGCTCCCGGCTCCCAGACCACGGCCGCCAGTTGCCTCGACGTCGTTCACATCGCTCACCATCTGCAGGAAATGCTACCAGAATTTTCCGGGTGCGCCGCCCGACCGTGCCAGGCAAGGCGTCCACGGATCCCACCGCCGGAGCCCGCTTGCCGGCTGCCCGGTGTTTGCCGGCCTGACGGGAGTGGCTCAGGGCTTGGCGCCCTGGATGATCCACTGTTGGATGAGGTCGAGCTGCTCCTTCGGGAGCTTGCGGGCGCCGAACAGGGTGCGAGGCATGCCCTTACCCTGAGTGGCCGTGTGCGTGAGTTTGAGCCAGAGGAAGGAGCCCGGCGGGTCACCGGCCCTCAGGATCGGCATCTCCACCATCGTGGACTTGACGTCCAACAGGTTCTTGAGGCCCTTGCCCTCGGATAGATCGAGGCCCTTCTTGGGGTTGTCGCCGCCGTGGCACTCGACGCACTCCTTGACGAAGACGGGCTCGACGTCCCGCGCGTACGAAAGCGGCGACTCGGCGCCGACCGCCAGAGCGACGGCCACGCCCAGCACCGCACCAACGACCAGGAGCTCCTGCTTGCGCATCGAATACCTCCCTGTCTGGATTCTACTGCCAACAGCGAGCCTGCATTCCCTCCAGACGGAAGGCCATCGTGACGCGGGTGACGCGGCTCACCACGCGCCCGGTGCCGGGTGGTCGCCCGAGGGCCGGTCAGGCGCTCGCTCTCAGGATTGGCTCGACCGACCGGGGACGCGCCGTGTTGGGCGGGATGCGCACCAGAGCGCTGCTCTCGATCGGCATGCCGACCATGTTGCCCCACTCCGTCCAGGAGCCGTCGTAGTTGCGGACCTTGGGGAAGCCCAGGAGCTCGTGGAGGACGAACCACACGAGCGACGAGCGCTCACCGATCCGCGTGTAGACGACGATGTCCTTTTCTGGGGTCAGGCCCTTCCGCACCAGGACCCGCTTGATCTCCTCCGTGGTCCTGAAGGTGCCGTCGGCCCGGACCAGCTCGCGCCACGGCAGGTTGCACGCTCCCGGGATGTGCCCGGAGCGCCGGAACCTGGCGGGATACTCGCCGTCGGGCCGAAACTGGCCCTCGTACTCGGCCGGCGAGCGGTCGTCCACGAGTGCCCGGCCGATGAGGTTCACCCTCGGGAACCGGGGGTCGGGCCAGCCGATATGGCGCAGGACGTCCTCCCGGAGCGCCCTGAACTCCTGGGTCCGGTCGATGGACATGTAGCGGGACACGGCGACGCGCGGGACGTCCCGCACCAGCCGCTGGCCGTCGGCGATCCATCGCGTTCGCCCGCCGTTGAGGATCTTCATGCGGGTGTGACCGAACAGTCGGAACACCCAGTAGGCGTGGCAGGCCAGAATGTTGTGCTCGTCGCCGTAGAACACGACATCGGTGCCGTTCCCGATCCCCAGGCGGCCGGCGAGGGCCTCGAGCTCGTCCCGGCTCACCAGGTCCCGGCTGGCCAGGTCGACAAGGTCAGCCTGGCAGTCCAGCCTGACCGCACCCGGGATGTGACCGTGGTCGTAGAGCCGGGAGTCCGCGTCGCACTCGACGATGCGGAGGTTGGGGGCATCGAGGTGCGTGGCGAGCCAGAGAGTGTCCACCACAACGTCCGGAGCAGGGTTGGTGACCATCGTCGTCTCCTTCTCGGGGGGGAAGGCCGGTCCGCCGGGGTTGGGTCGGGGCGGCTCCTATACACTCGGAAACCTGCGGGCGTGACGCTTCTCTTCCGGACCGGGGTGAGCCGCGTCACACCGTTTGCCCCTGGTCCGGACAACGGCAGGAGGATCGTGCCAGACAGACGGGGGCTTCGGGACCGATGGAAGGAAGGGGACGGCGGGAGCGTTTCGGGGATCAGACAGTTCGGAGGCCGCGATGCCCGAAGAGACCAACTTCACCATCCGCAAGCTGCTGGCCAGCGCGCGGCTCGTCGACGTGCGCCGGGGCCTCGTGCTGGTCGAGCGCGAGATCGCCCGGGTCGGATCGGCCGAGGCGCGCGAGCTGTTCGAGGTTGTCTCGAGCCTGTTCTACCTCGACCCGCTCGAGCAGCCGAGCCTGGCCCCGATCGTCGACGAGGCGATCACCCTGGTGGTGGGGTTCGGGCACTGGGTGATCCCGGCGCTCGTCGAGAAGCTGGACGCCGGCGACTTCAAGGCCCAGTTCGCCGTCGCCACGGCGCTCGGCCGCATTGGAGCCGATGCCATCGAACCGCTGCTCGGTGCCTACGCGCGGGCCGAGGCCGACGAGGAGCGGCGCGTGTTCATCCTCTACGCCCTCGGCAAGATCAAGTCGCCGAAGGTCGTCGCGGCCCTGCCGGTGGTGCTTTCCGCCGCCGCGTCGCCGCACGCCGAGGCTCGGGACACGGCGACGCGCGCCCTCGGCAAGCTGGCCGAGTCGATCGAGCCCGCCGCCGTGGCAGACGAGGTGCGTCGTGCCGTCATCTCGCGCCTGCGGGAGAACCTCGCGGACGCCAGCTCCGCGATCCGTGCCAAGGCCGTGCGCAGCCTCGGCAAGCTGGCGAAGTTCGGCCACATGACGGCGGGCGAGCGTGCCGAGCTCCGCACCCTCTGTGAGCGCCTCCTGGGGACCGACGAGGCGTACGAGTGGGATCGCGCCTACGTCGTGCGCCGCGAGGCCGAGGAAGCCCTGCACTACCTCTGACCCCACCCACCCGCCCAGGCTCAAGGCTCAAGGCCCACCGCCCACCCGGTCGCGTGTCGAGCTTCGAGAGCTCGCTCTTGCCCGCACGGCAAGGCCGAGGGCTGACCACTTGCTCCTCAGCCATGCCTTCTCTTGTAGTGCCTGAAACCTTGAGCCTGGAGCCTTGAGCCTGGGTGGGTGGTGGGGGGCGGTACACTCTCCTCATGCGCATCATCACCACGCACCTGGGGGCCGACTTCGACGCGCTGGGCGCGGCGATGGGGATGCGGCTTCTGGTCCCGGACGCACGGCTGGTGTTTCCGGGCTCCCAGGAGGTGGCGGTGCGCCGCTTCCTCGACGCGGAGCACATCACGCTGCCCGAGGTGCGGGTGCGAGAGCTGCGGCGCGCCCGCATCCACGAGGCCGTGGTCGTGGACTGCAGCTCTTTCCGGCGCCTCGCTGAGGTGGGCGAGCTGATTGCCGCCGCCGGGTGCCCGGTGCGCGTCGTCGATCACCACCAGGATGCCAGCGACACCATTCCCGGTGCCGAGGTCCTGACCGAGCCGGTGGCTGCCACCTGCACGGTGGTCACACGCGAGCTGCAGCGTGTCGGCGCCGAGCCCGATGCCTTGACCGCCAGCATGCTGCTCCTCGGCATCTACGAGGACACCGGCGGTCTCACCTACGTGGACACCACCACCATCGACCTCGAGGCCGCGGCGTGGCTGCTCTCGCGCGGAGCGCGGCTCGACTGGGTGCGGCGCTATGTGCTGCGCCCGCTCGAGCCGGACCAGCTCGCGCTCCTCAACCAGCTCGTCGAGGGCGCCGTGGAGCACAACGTGGCGGGGTGCCGCGTCGTCCTTTCCGTGGCGCGTCCCAGCGAGCGTCTCGAGGAGGCCGCGTACGTGGTGCACCGCTACGCAGAGATCTTCGACCTGCCGGTCGTGGTCGTGCTGCTCGAGGTGCCGCCCCAGCTCGTCGTCATTGCCCGCTCGACGGTGCCGGAGGTGGACGCCGGCAAGCTCATGTCCGGCGTCGGCGGGGGCGGGCATGCCACTGCCGCGGCGGCGCGGCTGCGCGGGCGCTCGACGGTGGAGGTGTCCGAGTCGCTCCTGACGGCGATCGGCCAGGCTCTGGCCGGGCGCTGGACGGCCTCCTCGCTGGCGACGCCGTTCCTGCACTCCTGCAGCGCCGCGGCCACGGTCGCCGAGGCGAAGGAGCGCCTGGTGCGGCTGCGCATCAACGCCATGCCGGTCGAGCAGGACGGCGAGCTGATCGGGGTCGTGACGCGACAGATCCTGGACCAGGCCGCAGCGGCAGGGCTGGGCGAGCGACCGGTCACGATGACGATGCGACCGGGCATTCCGGAGGCGCCCCCGGATGCCTCCCCCGAGGACCTGCAGCGGCTGTTCATGGAAGGGCACACCCGCTTCGTGCTGGTGCGCCTGGCCTCGGGATGGGGCGTCCTGACGCGGATGGATCTGTTCCGCCGCCTGTATGAGCGACAGCTCGCCGAGGGAGCACGGCTGGACCGGCGCGTCGCCTCGGCGCGGCTGGTGGTGCAGGACATGGGGCGACAGCTTTCGCGGGCGCTGCCGACCCCGCTCCTCGACGTGCTCAGTGCCGCCGGGGAGCTGGCGACGGCGGACGGCATGCGCGCCTTCCTGGTGGGAGGTGCCGTGCGCGACGTGCTGCTCGGGCGGCCTCTCGAGGACGTGGACGTGGTGGTTGAAGGCAACGGCATCCAGCTCGCCGCCCGTCTTGCGGAGGCGCTGGGTGGGCACAGTCATCCCCACGAGCCTTTCCTGACCGCAGTCGTGCATCTCCCGGGCGGTCTGCGGGTGGACGTGGCGACGGCCCGCACCGAGTTCTACCGCCGCCCGGCCGCGCTTCCAGAAGTCGAGACCTCGGCAATCCGGCAGGACCTCTACCGCCGGGACTTCACCATCAACGCCATGGCCATGGGGCTCGCCCCAGGGCACCGAGGCGAGCTGCTTGACTTCTTCGGCGGGCGGCGCGACATCGAGCGTCGACAGATCCGGGTCCTCCACTCCCTCTCCTTCCTCGACGATCCGACCCGCGTGCTGCGCGCCGTTCGTTTCTCGACCCGTCTGGGGTTCGGCGTCGCATCCGAGACGCGGACTCTGGTTGCCGTGGCGGTGAGCGAGGGGGTGTTCGCCCACCTCTCGGGGGAGCGGCTCCGCGACGAGCTGGCGCTCCTGCTGGAGGAGGACCATCCCGCCGAGGCACTCGGCGAGCTCGCGAACCTCGGCGTCTTCGACACCGTGCTTCCTGGCGTCGCCTGGTCGCAGCCCTTGCGGCGTTTTGTCGGTCAGCTCCACGAGGTGCTGGCGTGGGCGGCGCTAGAGGAGGTCGGGGAGGAGACCCGGTGGCCGACCTACCTGGTGGCGCTGGCGACGCGGGCCGGCGAGCGCGGTGGGGAGGCTCTGGCAAGGCGGCTGGCGCTGAGTGGTCGACTCGGGCGCATGGTCGGCGAGGCCCGCGGGCGGATCGAGAAGGCGCTGGCGGCTCTCGCCCAGGACCGCTTGCGCCCCAGCGAGGTGGTGGCACTGGTCGAGCGCAACGAGCGCGCCGTTGTCCTCGTCACGATGGCGATGGCCGGCGAGGAGACGAGGCGGTTGCTGCGGCAGGCCCTCACGGTGTGGATGCGGCTGCCGGTGCCGGTCACCGGCGCCAGGCTGCGGGCCGCCGGGGTGCGTCCGGGGCCCGGGCTGGGCGAGGCGATGCGGCGGACCCGCGATGCCATGCTGAACGGCGAGGTGGCCGCCGAGAACGCCGTGGAGCACGCGATCGCGGTCGCCTTGAGGCTGGAAGGAGGCCCGCCATGAGCCTGCTGTTGGGGATCGCGCTGCTGCTGGCGGCTCCGCCCGAACCCTCGTACCTGGTCGAGCGCCTGGTGCGGGTGGACGGCCAGACGCGGCGCGTCACGCTGTTTCGAGATGGCAACGGCGTCGTCGTCGTCCGGGATGCGGCTGGCGGGGAAGATCTCAGGCATACCGAGGTGGGAGGGCTGATCCTCGGGCAGATCGAGCAGGTCGTACGCGAGGTCTACCCGGAGCTGGCCAAGTTCACGAGTATGGGCGAGGGTCAGGGCGAGGGCGCCGTCGAGCTGCGCCTGGCACCGCCCGGTGAGACGCCGATGCTGCTCAGGCTCCAGGACAACGTCATGCCCTCCAGCGCCATGGCCCGCCTCACGGCGACCCTGAATGGCCTCGAGGAGCGCATTCTGGCGGGCAAGCCGCCAGCAGAGGATCTCAGCGACTGGGAGCCGATCGACGGCGAGCAGGCGGAGATGGGGGACGGGAGAATCATCACGGTCCTGGAGACCATCGGCACCGCGGGCGGCGGCGTGGTCGTGAGGATCCGGTTCGGCGACAGCCCCACCAGCGAGTTCGTGGAGCTCGTGGACCTCCGTCACAGGGCTGTGCGGCGGTTGCCCCAGGAGGCGAGGTGAGGATCACGGGCGGCCTGCTCGGGTCCCGCTCGGTGCTCGGGCCCTCACGCGGAGCGCCGTTGCGGCCCACCCCTGACGCGTTGCGGGAGCAGGCCTTCGGAGTCCTCACCCCCTACCTGGATGGCGCGGTGTTCCTGGACCTGTTCGCCGGCACCGGCGTGGTCTCGCTGGAGGCGCTGTCGCGGGGCGCCGCCCGGGTGGTGCTCTGCGAGCAGGCGGCGGTGGCGCAGGCGCTGATCCGCCGCAACTTCGCGACGATCGGCATCTCCCGCGAGGCGTGGGAGCTGCATCCCGGACCGGTGGAGCGTGCCCTGCCGCGCCTGGCGACTGGCGGTGTCCGGGCGACCCTCGCCTGGTGCGACCCACCGTTCGCCGACTGGGATCAGGGCCTGACCGCCCTGTCGCTGGCCCGCGATCTCGGCGTACTGGCGCCTGGTTGTCGGGTTGTCGTGGAGCTGCCGCCCAAACGGGAGCTGCAGCTCCCGGGCTTCGAGTCGATCCGCACGCTCCGCGGCGCCGTTCTCCTCCGCACCATCTGATGCCTCAGCTCGGAAGGTGGGCGCGATCATCCCGATCGCGATGGGTGGACCTTGAGCCTTGAGCCTGGCTGGGCGGGCGGGTCACATCAGCCAGGCGTACCCGATCTTCGCGAACACCGTGCGGCTCTTCAGCAGCATGGGGATGCGGTCCTCCTCGCCGCGACTGTCGGAGTAGCCGAGGAAGAAGACCGTCTGCGGGTTGATCTTGTAGGAGAACATGAGTTGCGAGAAGACCTCCCGCTCCTTGGCGCCGTCCGGCGGGTCGACGTACAGGTCGAGGTTGCGGCGGAGGTCCAGGTACTGGACGATCAGGCGCACGAACGAGCGGGTGTTGAGCTGGTAGACCGTCTTCGCCTGGAGGAGGTTGGCCCGGTAGAGCCTTCCGCCGCGGACGTTGAGGTCCTCGAAGACATCGTCGACGGTCAGCGCGAGGTGTCGGCCGAGATCCAGGGTGAAGCCGGGCGCCAGGTGGGTGACGCGCGCCGGCCTCGAGTTGTCATAGTCGACGGTGTCGCCGAAGCGGGTGTCCAGGGATGTCGTGAAGGTGCCGTTGAGCCGGAGGTTGTAGAACACGAAGAGGCGGTCCTGGTCGTAGGTCACGCCGTCGTAGTACTCCTTGGCGCGGGCGGCGCGGATGTTGACGGTCGACTGGAGGGGGCCCTGGTAGTTCACGTAGACGGGGATGGCCTGGTCGGTGACGCGGCCCGTGTGGTCGGTGGTCCGCCACGGCTCGGCGCCGAAGGTCAGCCGTGTGTACCAGTCGCCCTTCTCTCCGAGAATCTTGTACTGGCCGCCGACGCACGACGTCGCGGCGTCGACCCGGGGCACGAACCCGAGGTCGGCACGGAAGCCGGACGTGTACCGCTCGTGCCAGGTCCATGCGTCCCAGGTCCGCGTGTTGTGCTCCAGGATGCCGAAGAACGCGGAGCCATCGAAGTCCTTGGCCGGTTGGCCGTAGTCCTCCGCCAGGGCGCCGGGGTACCGGGTCCGTGACGTCAGAATCTGGAAGCGGGCCGTGTCCTGGTCCGAGATCCGGATCATTCCGTCGGCCCCGTAGACCTTGTTGTGGTAGCCGTTTGCTTCGCGGCTGGTGGCGATGACGCCGAGGGCCGAGGACTTCCCGATGTCGCGCCGGTAGCGCAGGACGCCCGAGGTGTTGCTCTCCTCGTAGGTGTCCAGATCGGACCCCGCGTTGGAAGGGAACAGGAGATTGGTGGTGCGGTCCTGGGCGACAAAGACCCCGAACGCGTTGGCTCCGGCCTTGCCCGAAACCTTCGCTCCCCAGCGAGGATCCGCAACTGTCCTGGTGTACACGGCGGAGATCGGCGTCGAGAAGATGTCGGCGCCTTCCAGGAAGAACGGGCGTTTCTCGGGGTAGAACAGCGCATAGCGCGTGTTGGTCGAGAGCTGCGCCGAGTCGGCCTCGACCTGGGAGAAGTCCGGGTTGAGCGCGGCGTTGAGGGAGACGTTGGGGGTGATGCCCCAGTGCGCCGAGACACCGGCCTTGGTGTCGAACGAGCCATCACGGAAGGGGGTGCTGAGGTCGTCCGTGTCCTCCAGCTCGTCGGTGCGCTCGGCGGTGAGGGTGGGATCGATCTCGATGTTGCGGCCGGGGGTGATGCCATCAAAACCTACGAACATCGGCACCTGGCAGAACATGCAGTTGTTGTCTCGCGCCATGGGCATGAGGAAGATCTGATGCCGCACCGACCGTGGATAGGCCCGGAACGGTGCGATGCGCCACGTCTGCTCACCGGCGACCTTGGGAAAGCGCAGCGAGCTGAACGGGATGGCCAGCTCCACCTCATACCCCTCGGTGGTGATGCGGCCGGCCGAGCTCCAGATCGCGTCCCAGGTGTCGTCCTCGCTGTTGTCGCCGCCGCCCATCTCGTTGCGCGACAAGTCCATCTGCACCCCCAGCGGGTTAACGAAGAACTCGTAGCCGCGGCGCTTGTCGTTGAAGGTGTCGAAGATGACGCCGACGAAGTCGTCGCGATAGGGGTGGTCGCGGTCGGTGATGTGAGCACGGATCTTGTCGGGCTCGGGGTCGAAGGCGCGGAAGCCGAGGTAGAGATTGTCGGTGTCATAGATGATGAGGAACTCGGTGCGGACCGGGGGTGGGACGTTCTCGCCCGGCTGGATCTCGTACTTGAGCTCGAGGCGAAGCGCGTTCTGCCAGGCCGGCTCGTCGAGCCTGGCGTCGACCTTGATCGGTCCGGTGGCGCGCGTCACCTGGTAGGTGGCGGGTTCCGGCAGTGCCCCTTCGTTCTGGGCACGTGGGCGAGCCTCGGCAGCCCCGATGGGCACGAGGACGGCAAGGATCCAGGCTATGGGGTGGTGCAGGCGGCTCACGGTCCCTCCGGATCGGGGCTGCCGATCACACCATTAGACGAGTCTGGCCGCTGAGATGTTCTGAGGAGCTCCGCGACGAGTGGGGTTCGCCACGTGGCCTTCCCACCGGGCGAGCCCTATCTTTGGGGTGAGGACGAGAGGAGGCAACATGAGCAACGGTGTGCGACCGATCGTGGAGGTGGCGGCGAGCCTGGGCATCCGGCCCGAGCACGTCACCCTCTATGGCTCCGACAAGGCCAAGATCGCCCTCGAGGCGCGGCCCAACGGCCGGGAGCCCGGCAAGCTGGTGCTCGTCTCCGCCATCACCCCGACCGACGCGGGGGAGGGCAAGACCACCACCTGCATCGGGCTCGCCCAGGGTCTCGCGAAGATCGGGCAGCGGGTGTGCCTGGCATTGCGTGAGCCCTCCCTGGGGCCGACCTTCGGGATGAAGGGCGGAGCCACCGGGGGCGGGAGGTCGACCGTCGTCCCCGCCGACGACATCAATCTCCATTTCACTGGCGACTTCCACGCCATCTCCGCGGCTCACAACCTTCTCGCCGCGCTGCTCGACAACCAGATCCACCAGGGCAACCGCCTCGGCATCGACCCGCGCCGGGTGCTCTGGCGTCGGGTCGTGGACATGAACGACCGTGCCCTGCGCCACGTCATCATCGGCCTGGGCGGCGTCCTCGAAGGCGTGCCGCGGGAGACCGGCTTCGACATCACTCCGGCCTCCGAGGTGATGGCCGCCCTGTGCCTCGCCGAGGATGCCGACGATCTCCGCCAGAGGCTCGGCCGCATCATCGTCGCCTTCACCTCGGGGAAGAAGCCGGTGACCGCAGCCGATCTCAAGGCGGTCGGGGCGATGATGGTCGTCCTCAAGGACGCCCTCAAGCCGAACCTCGTGCAGACCGTCGAGGGCGTGCCGGCCTTCGTGCACGGCGGCCCCTTCGCCAACATCGCCCACGGCTGCAACTCCGTCCTCGCGACGAAGATGGCGCTGGCGCATGCCGACTGGGTGGTGACCGAGGCCGGGTTCGGCTTCGACCTCGGGGCCGAGAAGTTCTACGACATCAAGTGCCAGTCGGCCGGCCTGGACACCGTGGCCGTGGTGCTGGTGGCCACGGTGCGGGCGCTCAAGCTGCACGGCGGCGCCGATCGTTCCGAGCTCGAGATCCCCAACCCGGCGGCGGTCGAGGCGGGGATCGGCAACCTCGAGAAGCACGTCGAGAGCATCCGCACGTTCTGCGAGCCACCGGTCGTGGCGCTCAACCGCTTCCCGTCCGACTCCGAGGAGGAGATCGAGGTCGTGCGCCAGGCCGCGGAGCGTCTGGGGGCGCCGTTTGCCGTCTCCGAGGTCTTTGCGCGGGGCGGCGACGGCGGTGTCGAGCTGGCCGAGGAGGTCATCGAGCACGCCGAGCGGAAGGCAAGCCACTTCTGCCCGCTCTACGAGTGGTCGGAGCCGGTGAAGGTCAAGATGCGCAAGATCGCCCGCGCCATGTACGGGGCCCGGGACGTGGCGTGGAGCAAGGAAGCGGAGCGCGACCTGGCCCTGATCCGCAAGCTCGGCTACGAGGGCCTGCCACTGTGCGTCGCCAAGACCCAGAAGTCCCTTTCTGACGACCCGGCCCTGCTCGGCCGCCCCGAGGACTTCGAGATCACCGTCCGGGAGGTCATCCTGGCCGCCGGCGCCGGCTACCTCGTGCCCCTGCTCGGCGACATCATCCGCATGCCCGGCCTGCCGCCCGAGCCCCAGGCCGAGAAGATGGACCTGGTGGACGGCAAGGTCGTGGGAATGCTGGGAGCGTGACGGGGGCGGGAGCGGCCACGGGGGTCGACGAGCTGCCTGATGGGTTGGGGTCTGGGGTGCGGGGTCCGGGGTCCGGCCGCCCACCCTCTGTGCGGGTGCGGCGGCCGGTCGGTGACCGGCCGGGGTGGGTGGTAGCTGAAAGGCAATTGTCAGATGAGTGTGATACCTGGCAGCCATCCTCTTGTCAGCCAGCGGAATTGTCGAGCTGGCAGAGGACACCTGCAGTGAAACGCTCGACGGAATTCAGCCACTCAGATAGGTGATGCACACCAATCGAGCTGGTCCTGTGGTGCCCAGAACCTTCCTGTTCCTGCCCGTCCGCGCGATGAACGATATTGTGGCGACGCTTGATAAGTGCAGCCAGTGCTGGGAGGAAAGCGGCGAGCGGTTCTGGATCTACTCTGCAGCGACTGAGAGCAGCATTGACCTGACTCGTGTCGTTGTAGGTCTGGCGATCGAGATGCTGGTCAACCGACTTCTCTATGAGGCGGGCGACCGTCTCCTCGCGATACTCGACGAGATCCCCAAGGGTGAACTTGTCGGACTTGCGATTCGCACCCGCGAGTGGGATCTTAGCGAGAATTTCGGCCGGGGCAGACGGCAGGGTGCCGCGCTCCATGGTCCGAAGGAACTCCTCAAGGGTGGCATGCAGAAGCACAGTGCCGGCTCGCAGAATATCCGTGGCGCCTACCGGACGTCGCCCTTTTCCGGGACCTGCCAAGCGCTTGTAGAGGGACAAGAGACCCCGAACGCGAGATGTGTTCCCGGTGACCCTGGCGGCGAGAGCCTTGGTGTCTAGCATGCTGTCTCCGTTGGCAATAGAATAGCGCTTCGCCTGTCGTTGGAACCACGGCGAGCAGAGCGCGAGACCATTCGGGTAACACTGCCACTGACAGCTGACCAGGCTAGCCAGCACTCAGCACTACTCCCACTTTGGCGACGGCGACGCTTACTCCAAACCACTGCAAGCGGACGGCTCGATCGGCGTGCAAGTGCTGTCCGGCGGTTCGAAGGACACCGATGGGACCCAGCGCTCGACGTGCTGGAGCCAGGTTTGGTACTTCAGTTCCGGTGAGAGCCTTGCCGCGGCTGCCGCATGAAGTCGGGCCTGTTCCCCGTGAGCGGAGTTGTCTGGTTCAAGACGCGATAGGTGGTAGTAGACCTTTGAGACCTCGTAGTGCGCAAGGGCTTGGTACTCAGGATCGCGATGCTCAGTGGCCCGCTCAGTGGAACGTGATGCCTGGAGAAGGAGGTCGATTGCCGCAGACTTGTCATGGGGCGCGAGGCGGACAGCCTTCTCACGTTTGGCATGACCCAAACGTAGCCAACCAACGTGATAGTCAGGGCGCTCCTTGGTCAGGCGTTCGAAGTATGGGATCGCCTTGTCGTAGTCTTCGAGGCGGATCGCCTCAATGGCCTCCATTGTGGAGTTTGCCTCCTCCGGGATTTGTGGTTGGGCTGTGGTGACCTCCTCCTCAGTTTGGTATTCCGGGCGGCCTGGCCTTGGTAGCCTGGAGTCAATGCCGCTGTTGGGCTGAACGACGACTGCATTTGCCTCCGCCCTGAAGCGCGTGTACTCAGCGACATCGAATCCCTTGACCCTCGTCAGCACGTGGGGTCGCATCATGGGGTCAAGGAACACGAACGAGCGCGCTGACCAGGTCTCGACTGAAGGCCCCTTCTCAACGCACGGAAACACGAACGCCACGTATTCTCCCTGAGTCTCTGGTAGCCACCTCGGCGGTTGGCTCCCGCGCAGGAAGCACCTGCTTACGCGAAAGGCACCGGTCAGAGCGCTGCTCTCTCCACCTTTCTCGTGGCTGGCAGGCGTCGGGGCGACCGAAAACAGCTCTTCCGTGGATGCTTCGAGCGCGTCGGCGAGTTCGCCGAGGGGATCGTATGGAATAGGAACATGAGCGATCCGGTTGCGAAGCGCATTCACATAGCGCATGGCCTGCCGCACACGGAACGGCTCATCTTGCTCCTTGAGAAGCTCGTCGGGGTAGTCACAAGCTCGACCCCATGCGAGGGCCAGGGCACGAAGGTGCACCGCTTCTGCTTCCACCAGGCGACGAAGAGCCGGGAGGAAGAGGCCCGTCGTGATATCGGCCTTGGCGATCTCCTCGAGCATGTTGATCCATTGGTCGATGCTTCCCGCCGCAGCTCCCTGGGACTCGCCAAAGGACCTTGTGACCTGGTTCCAGGACATTCCGTAGAAGAACTCGCGGGCGCGGCGACAGGCTGCCCCAGCGGGCTCCAGTTCTGCGAGCTTCGCGATTGCCGCCACCGCGAGGGTGATCTCGGTTGCTTCCCACACATGGATCAGCCGCCAGACGCGTTCATAGGCATCGGCGCCACTGTGGCGACGGCGCAGAAACGTGTCCAACGCATCGCCAATTGGAGGCCAGAGGAATCCACCGCTGCTGGCGAGCTCAAGGTTCGGAGTCTGTTTCATGTCCAACCTCCGAGATGGTTCATAACCATGATACTCGCCGCGAGCCGCTCCTCGCCTGCGTGGATTCTTGAGTGCCTGATTGGATGAGTAGGTCGGTCTCCCTATGCGGCGTGGCATAGTGCCCGCCAAATCAAGTGACCGGGCTCAAGGCCCAAGAAGGGAGACCGACCATGGAGCATTGTGG
>Ga0116171_10001451_pt1 | contig 23525 bp, 11 predicted proteins | sample AD_JPNHW2_MetaG_FD_89798 | JGI IMG/M metagenome (GOLD analysis project Ga0116171, IMG submission 89798) | Active sludge microbial communities of municipal wastewater-treating anaerobic digesters from Japan - AD_JPNHW2_MetaG | ecosystem: Engineered > Bioreactor > Anaerobic > Digestate | place...
AAACTGGCAAAAGAGCAGGCAGAGGCCGCAAATCAGGCCAAAACTCACTTTCTTGCCAATATGAGTCACGAAATTCGCACCCCAATGAATGCGATTCTTGGCATGATCTTTCTGCTGTTTAATACCCCGCTGACCAATCACCAGAAGCAGCTGCTCGACAAGCTCCAGTCTTCTGGCCAGATGTTACTGCGCCTGATTAATGATGTTCTCGATCTGTCAAAAGTTGAAGAAGGCCGCATAGAAATTGAACAGATCGAGATGCATCCAAACCAGGTATTTTCTGACGTCGCAGAAATGTTTAAATTCAGGGCTCGTTCGAAAGCTCTGAGTCTATACTTTGAAACGCCACCCGACTTGCCTTCCCCCTTGATTGGCGACCCTTTACGCCTCACACAGGTTCTAATCAATCTGCTCTCGAATGCAATTAAATTCACAGCACAGGGCGAGGTCTTCATCAGGGTAAACCTGATTGCTGACACCGAAAAGGAGGTTATGCTTCGTTTTTCAGTTAAAGACACCGGTATTGGCATCACTGATGAGCAAAGAAAAAGGTTATTTAAACCATTTGCACAGGCAGACCCTAACACCACCCGCAAGTATGGCGGCACCGGCCTGGGCCTGGCGATTTCCAAAAGCCTGGTAAAATTGATGGGCAGTGAGCTGGTTTTCAGATCTGAACCCGGCATTGGTTCAGAATTCTTTTTTGACATGGCTTTCTCAAAGGCCGACTGGTCTGAATCGTCATTCAGGCTTCCAGAAATAATTAAAGCAAAACCGGTTCTGATAGTCGAGTCAAGCTATACCCTCAGAAATTCGCTTGAAAACATTTTCAAAGGTTTCAGGTGCAGGGTTGTAACATGCCAGTCTGCCGCTGAAGCTCAAACAATTCTCTCAGAAGCCCGTGAAAAAAATGACAACTTTGGCCTGCTCGTCGTTTCAAATACCAGCCTGAACGGAGGTTACAGCGGTCTTTTGCAACGAATTGAGGCAGATATGCCGGCAGCAAAACCTGCCATCATTATAACGTCTGACTACAATGCTGCCGAAGCTCAAAAGTTTGCAAAGGATCAGAAAGTTGTCGGAAACATTGTTCATCCAGCAACAGCTTCAGCCTGGTATGATGCCATAATGACCGCTTTTGGTCATGAAATAGCTCATCCAGCTTCTGTTTCAGAGATTGTTGGGGTTACAACAACGTGGGAGCAGCATTTAAAGGGAAAAAAAGTTCTGATTGCAGAAGACAACCCCATCAATCAGGATCTCTGCCGCGACCTTCTGCTCATGGTAGGTGTTTCAGTTACGATCGCTGGTGACGGCGAACAAGTTGTGGCGGCCGTTAAAGAAGAGACACCTGATTTGATTCTCATGGATGTTCACATGCCCCGGCTTGACGGTTACGCTGCCACCCGAATCATCCGGCAAATACCCGAATTTAAAAATCTGCCAATTGTTGCCCTGACTGCCGGCGTCGCCCAGGAAGACCAGGAAGAAGCGGTTAAAGCGGGTATGAACGATTTCCTTCCCAAGCCAATCGTTCCAGCAGATCTCTACCGCAGCATTGCTCACTGGACCGGAGCAAAAATAATAATTACCGCAACTGACAAAATTTCCCAAACTGAAATTGTAGTTCCAGAGGAGCTTGCTGAATTCGACGCTCACGGCGCTATAATGCGTGTGGGCGGCAGTATTGCGCGCTGGTGTTCAATGCTGAAAAGATTTGCTGCGAGCCATGCTGCCAGCGGCGACAAAATTGCCCAGAGTCTCGCTGCTGGCCAAAAAGCCGTAGCACGCGAAAAAGTGCACGCTTTAAAGGGTGTTGCGGCCAACCTTGGCCTGACCAGAATCAATCAGACTGCCCGAAGCCTTCAGGATGCAATGCTAGCAAACAATATATCTGAAGAGTCATTGGCGGTTTCATTGCTCATAGCAGCCCTGAAAGAAACAATTGTTACTATTAACTCGCTTAAAATAGCAGAACCAGAAGCATTAGCAATTAACGACCAGGAAAACCTGCAGGAAAAAATTGCCCAGCTGAAAATTGCTCTCAGAGAAAACGATTTTAAATCAATAAACCTGTTTCAGACTGTTAAACCCCATCTCCACCATTGGCCAGATTTTTTACGTGATCTTGAAGCTTCTATTAACACTTTCAACTTTGAAAAATCTTTAGATATTTTAAACTCTCTGGCTTCTCATATTACCGAATTTTCTGAAGAAGCAAAACCGAAGGGAGCAAGCGATGCTTGAACCAGAAAACAAACCAGTGATAATGATAGTCGATGATGAACCGCAAAACATTGAAATCCTGGGCAATATCCTGTCCGGTCAGGCTGTCCTGAAGGTCGCGACCAATGGCCAGAAAGCGGTGGAAATGGTTCACAGCGAATCTATTGACCTAATTTTGCTTGATATCGAAATGCCACTACTGAATGGCTACGAAGTCTGCCGTCAGATCAAGATGATACAAAAATTTGCAGCGATTCCCATCATCTTTGTTACCGGCAAAGATAAGGAAGGCGATGAAATCAAAGGATTCGATATCGGGGCAGTTGATTACATTACCAAACCTTTCAGCCCCGCCCTGGTGCGAGCTAGAGTAAAGGCCCACCTGGCGCTGCGAAAAGCCCAAGCCGATCTTGAGCAGCATAACGAAACCCTGAAGTCATATTTAAAACTGCTCGAAGACATTGAACGCATTGGCAGACATGATTTGAAGGGTTCACTTTCCCCGATTCTTGGCTTTTCTGAGCTGTTGCTCATGGACCCAACCATAACCCGGGAACAGCGCGAGGCCCTTTCTACCATTCGCAGCTCTGGTTTACGGCTGTTAAATATGATCAATCAGTCCCTTGATCTTTTCCGCATTGAAGCTGGGACATACCATTTAACGCCCCAGCCGGTTGATCTGATTAAAGTTTTTCGCAACATTGCCCGCGAGCAGGAGTCATTGTGGCGAAACAAAAATTCCCCCCTGGAACTTCATGCCAACCATGGCAGCAACGAAGCTCCCGAACATTTCATGGTTTCTGGCGAAGAAGGGCTTCTCTACACAATGTTTACCAACCTGTTGAAAAACGCATGGGAAGCCACACCAAATGAGTCTCCTGTAAATGTCAGCATGCATTTTTGCCCCTGGGCAGAAATTCGCATTCAAAACTCCGGTGTGGTACCCAGCGAGATTCGCAGCACTTTTTTTTGCAAATTCGTTACTCTGGGTAAAAAAGGCGGCACCGGTCTGGGAGCCTATTCTGCAAAACTGATGGCCAAAGCTCTTTTTGGAACAATATCTCTCGAGATCATTGATGAAAAATCAACCGTAATTGCAGTTAATCTACCAAGCTATGAAGGGCAACTGCCTGGCAAAACCATTTCTCCTCCAAGGCAGAGTCTGGCATCTCCATCTTTGTTTTTTGAGTGATAAAAGCTAACCTTAAGCAAATTGAGAGGACACAAATGAAAATTCTTATTGTTGAAGACGATCCAGGCACACGTAAATATATGGTCAAAGCGGCGCAAACCCTTGGGCATGAAGTGCAGGAAGCCGAAGATGGCGAAGCCGGCTGCAAAGCCTTTGACAAGTTTGAGCCTGACATCGTGCTTTCTGATATTCAGATGCCCCGGGCAGATGGCCTGGAGCTGCTCGAACGCCTGCGGCGCAAATCAGATGATGCCATAATCATCATGACGACTGCCATGGATTCAGCAGAGTATACCGTTAAGGCACTGCAGCTGCATGCCAATGATTATCTGGTCAAACCTGTGCAGTTTTCGGTATTAAAAGCTGCTTTGGCAAAATATTCTGAGATTTTGAACAGCAGAACAAAAGACCAGGAGGTTCTTGGCCTGTTCGAAAAGCGTTATTATCGCCTTAAACTTCCAAACCAGCCTGAACTGGTCAGCCGGATCGCCGACCGTCTTCTGGCAGAAACAGTCAACAGCATTGCCAGAAAAGAAAGAATGGGCGTGCGGCTGGGGCTTACAGAACTTCTGAGCAATGCAATAGAGCATGGCACCCTTGGCATCACTTATGAAGAAAAGAGCAAAGCCCTTGAGGCCGGCGGCAGCGCCTGGCGCAATCTCGTCAATGACCGACTGCACTCAGAACCGTTCTGCAACCGACAGACAATTGTCGAATTCGAAATGAATGATCAGGGCTGCGAATGGTATATAAAAGACGACGGCGAAGGCTTCGACTGGAATAACCTGCCAGATCCACTCGACCCCGAAAACCTTCTCTGTGAGCACGGCCGCGGCATCATGCTTGCCCAGCTCCAGTTTGACGAATTTGAATTCTCCGGCAACGGCAACGAAGTCAGAATGAAAAAAAACTGCTGCAGATAAAGCAAACTGCGCTAATCCATGGGAATCCTCCATTAAATTTGCTGTTTTAATTCAGCAGTCAGCTTGAGCAACCCCGACAGAAATGATTTTTTCACAGGGGGCTAGGCAAAATGATATGGGTTGAAGTATTCTGTAACCGCAAACATCGGCAGTCTGAATTCAACCATACACACGATCTACCGCCATACCCGTGAATTCTGCCATGTTACGGGAACTTGGCCACAGCAGTATAAAGAGCCCCGAAGGAGTTTTTATGTTTTCGTTGATCGACCTTATTAAAAGCAGCAATACTGGAAATGAACCCCTCGAAAAAATCGGCATTCTCGACATCGGGGCCATGCTTCTTGAAGACAGCCCTCCGGAATACTCAGTGTTATCTAATCGGGGGCAAGTCAAAGTTATCGGCTTTGAACCGGTCAGTGCAGAATGTGAGAAACTAAATCTCGCCCGAAAAAATTCCAACATCCAATTCCTGCCATATTTTATCGGCGATGGCAGCAAGCAGAAATTCTACATGACCAGCAATTCCATGACCGCCTCACTTTTTGAGCCGAACCAGTCATTTCTCGACATGTTTCAGCATCTTGGCATCCTTACATCAGTAACTGGTGTAGAAGAAGTCCAAACAAAACGCCTTGATGACATTAAAGAAATAGACTTCCCAATTGATTATATTAAAATGGACATACAGGGTGCAGAATTGCAGGCTTTGGAAGGCGCACAAAACAAGCTGCTAAAAAATGTTCTGGTAATTCAAACTGAAGTCAGCTGGGTGCCACTTTACAAGAACCAACCGCTGTTTTCTGAGCTGGAGCTTTTTTTGCGCAAGCATGGCTTCATGATGCACCAAATTATGGGCCATGGTACTCGTGCATTAAAACAGGCCCTGAATCCTGGATTCAATGTTTCAGATACTCAACAACTTTGGTCTGATGTGGTCTTTATACGCGACATCTCGTGTTTAAGCCATCTATTGCCACAACAACTGCTTAAAATGGCGACAATCCTTCATGATGTCTACAATTCAGTTGATTTTGCACTTCTCTTGCTGCACGAATACGATAAGCAGACGAATTCAAATTTCGAACAACAGTATGCAAATAAACTGACTGAAGATGCAAGAACCGCCGCGTCAACAGGAATGAGTTCACACACTTCGCTCCTGCCGCACGATTTTGTTTCACTGTATTCATTCGGTGTTGAGGCATTTAATAAAAACGATTTCGCACAAGCCCTGTCATTTTTTGAATGTGCTTTGCAACAAAACCGTGGATTCGCGCAACTCTGGTATAATTTAGGCTTGTGCTGCGGGAAACTTGGAAAACACCAGGAATCGCTCGCCCACCTTAACCAGGCAATGGTTTTAAAACCAGATTATGAAGAGGCGCGTAATCTCAGAGAAGGTATTGTTGCAGAACTGCAGAATCGTATGGCAAGAAGCCAGCAGCAGCCACAGCTTTTAAGCAACTATTCTGAAAGACTGGCGGCAGCCCTGGAAATGCAAAGTGCCGGTAAAATAGCCGAAGCCGAGGCAATCTTTCTGGAAATCCTTGCCAGCAGCCCTAACGATGTTGCAAGTCTTTTTTCACTCGGCGGTATCGAGCATAATCGCAAAAATCCAGAAAAAGCATTACAATTCCTCGAACGGGCAGTGGCTCTTAATCCAACCTTCCCACCACTCTGGTATAACCTCGCAATTGTCCTTCAGAGCCTGAAAAATTTTGATAAAGCGCTGGAAAGCTATGATAAGGCGCTGCAATTGGACCCGGGGAATCTTGAGGTTATGACCAACCGGGGTGGCTTGCTGGCTGAAATGAAGCGCCATAAAGATGCCCTGCTGAATTATGAAGAACTCCTGAAAGTAGACCCAAACAACCAAAAAGCACTGTGCAATCGCGGCATTTTGCTTACAGACGTTAAGTTTCACGACCTGGCGATTCATACTTTTGATCGCCTGTTTAAGCTTAACCCCGAGTATGAATTCGTGGCAGGGCTGCTGGGTTTTGCCAAAATGCACGCATGTGACTGGAACGGCCTTGATGAAATACGGGAGGCGGTCGTGCAAGGCGTCAAAAACGGCAAACGTGTCTGTCAAACCCTTCCTCTGACTGCAATTACCGATGACCCCATGATTCATCTTCAGGGCGCCAGAATTTTCGGGCAATTTTATTGCCCGCCGCAAAAACCTCTCTGGAATGGAGAAATCTTTAATCATCAGAAAATCAGAATCGGTTATGTCTCGCCCGACCTGCGCGAACATCCAGTTGGGCATTTAACCACCGGTCTTTTTGAAGCTCATGATAAAAACCGTTTTGAAATAATAGCCTTTTCTCTGGGCATCGACGACCAGAGTCTTCTGCAAAAAAGAATGCGCACTGCCTTTGATAAGTTTATTGATGTCCGAACGATGCGATCTAAAGATATTGCAGCAATGATAAGAACAATGGAAATCGACATTCTTGTCGATATGGCAGGTTATACTGCCGACTCACGTACCGATATCTTTGCTTTTCATCCGGTGCCGATACAAGTGAATTACCTCGGCTATTCCAGCACCATGGGCGTCGATTATATAGACTACATAATTGCAGATCGCTATATCATACCCGAAGACCAGAGACAGTTTTACAGCGAAAAAGTAGTTTACATGCCTGACACCTATCTGCCGACCGATGCTTCGGTCAAAATTTCCGAAACACCGCCACCACGCAAACAATATGGCTTACCTGAAACAGGGTTCATTTTCTGCTCTTTCAATCATGACTATAAGATCAATCCCGCCATTTTTGACGTCTGGATGCGATTGCTGAAAAACAAACCAGGCAGCGTTCTCTGGCTGATGAAGCTGAACGAATCTGCAGAACGTAATCTGCGTCAGGAAGCCGAAAACCGTGGCATCGACCCGGCCCGTATCATTTTTGCAACCCGTGTCGACAAAATAGAAGACCATCTGGCACGCTATCGCATGGCTGATCTATTCCTTGACACAACCCCCTGCAATGCTCATTCAACTGCCAGCGATGTTCTTAGAGCTGGCCTGCCGATCATCACATGCAGAGGCCGAGCGTTTGCAGGAAGAGTGGCAGCAAGTCTTCTTGAATTGATGGGGCTTCCTGAACTTGTCACCACCTCGCTGCACGATTATGAAAGACTTGCAACAAAAATTGCCGACGACCCGAATCTTCTGCAAAACTTTAAAGATCGTTTGCAGAAAAATCTCACCAATGCAAAACTGTTCGACACAGACACATATTGCCGCAATCTGGAAAAGGCATATACCATAATGTGGCAACGATATCAGGGCGGCGAAGCGTCAGAGGCATTTATTGTAGAATAATTTAGATATGAGCTTTAAGAGACCAATATTTTCAGCTATCTATTTAACACCAGGATAAAAAAGATGAAACAGACAGATTCTTTTTGGCCGGTTAAAATTGCCGGTGATGTTACCGTTTGTGTCGAGCCAACTATACAGCAAATGACCAGTTACGTTCTTCTCGAACAGGAAGACTGGTTCGAAGACGAAATGTGTTTCGTCAGAGAACTTGTGACTCCAGATATGAACGCTTTCGATATCGGTGCCAATCATGGAGTTTATGCGCTCAGCATGGCCAGAAAATTGACTACTGGTCATATCTGGGCTTTTGAGCCAACCCAAAAGCCTGGCAGCATGCTGAAGAAAAGTATAGAAATCAATGGTTTCACAGACAGAATTACGCTGGTAGAGGCAGGCCTGTCAGACCAGGCCGCAACAGTAGAAATTGCAACGTCGTTAAACAGCGAACTTAACTCGCTCTATGGCAATTCAGGCAACCACGAACTTATTAAACTCGAAAAGCTTGATGAATATTTGCTCACAAATGCCATAAACCACCAGATTTCTTTTGTAAAGCTGGATGCGGAAGGGGAAGAAGTTAAAATTCTCAAGGGCGGTCAAGACTTCTTCACAAGACAATCGCCGCTGGTAATGTTCGAACTCAAGCATGGCAACGCTGTCAACCATGGTTTGATCGAAGCTTTTGAGAAACTTGGCTACCGTATCTATCGCCTGTTAAACGACATAAACATCCTCATCGAATTTGATAATCAAAATCAGGATAACATTTTGAATCTGTTTGCCTGCAAACCTGATTGCATCGATATATTGGCCGGTCGCGGCCTGTTGGCGAAGACAGAGAAACTGGCTGAATTGTCGGACAAAGACCTGCCCCAGACAAATGAATGGCTTCAATTGATCAAAAGCTTCCCATATATACAGGAATGTGAAAAAAAATGGTCTGACAATGCAACCGCAATACCAGAATCTTTTCTGAAAGCATTTTCAGCATGCCTTCTGGCGCATGACAAAACACTTGGGGCGGCTAAGAGGGTTTATTTACTTCAAACGGCAGATATTCTGCTGAATGAAATTCTTAAACAGCCAATCGGGGCACACTATTCAGCATGGTTATTAAAAATTCACCTCTTACACATATTCAACCAGCGAACTGCATGCTTAAATATTTGCCAGCAACTTTGCGTAGCTTATTCAACTGCCCCAACTCCATCCTGGCCTTTTATACTCCCCAGTGTCAGATTTTTCACAAGAAAACCACTTGGTGAGACCGGCAAATGGCTTTTGGATATAATTCAGGAATTCATAGAATACCGCAAAAGCTTTTCATCGTATTTCGTCGCAAACCCTTTGCCAGAATTGCGTGTTCTTATAGATAACCCAAGTCACGGTATCGAAATCGATAGAAGAAACATTCTGGCTGCCGCAAAAAACCAAAAGCCTGTAACACTTGTTTCGCCCTGCCCACTTGGCGATCCTGAACTTTCCACTAACAGCAATATCTGGCAACAATTTTTTCAAACCATTATCAAACAAGCTTAAAGTGGCACAAATTTGTTTAACAAAAAAACTTATTATTACAACCAGATAAGTTCCTGCATCGCCTGAAATAGATATTTATCAATCAAGTTGATAATCGAGTAGGAAATGGGTGATTATTTCACCCATTGTCCTCTCACACCACCGTACGTACCGTTCGGTATACGGCGGTTCAATGGTTTTGATGCAGTGCCTCGTATCTGACTGATATGTCATCATATCCGATAGATACGAGGTATTTGTTTGTTAATGACCTTGTCAGCACAGGACTCCCAGCCGTTCGCCAGTAGCCCAGTCTGGTGTTCGCCCACATCCATGCCCGCTCTTCAGGAATACGTAGCTGCTTCAGATCTCGGAATTTCGCGCTGATCTTCTTCCATTGCTTCCATACATACTGACGTATTCTCCGTCTTATCCATTCGTTCAGTTCGGATATACGCTCCTTCATATCTGCAATGGCATAGTAACCCAGCCAGCCTGTGGTGAAAACCTTTGTTTCCTGTAGAATCTGGCTGACCGCTCTTCCTCTTCTGCGGCTGGTAATAACTCTGACCTTATTTTTGAAGGTCTCAAGGGGCTTATGGTGTGGTCTTATTCCTGTTTTCTTGCCTGTTTTATACAGTGAGAAACCAAGAAATTTCAGTTTTAGAGGGCTTCCGACACAGCTCTTTTCCCGATTAACCTTGAGTTTAAGCTTTCCTTCAAGGAATCTGACACATCCGGTCATCACTCTGGCAGCAGCTCTCCGACTTTTGACGTAAATATTACAGTCATCCGCATACCTCACGAACCTATGATTTCTGCTTTCCAGAAGTCTGTCAAAGCTTGTGAGGTAAATATTGCTGAGCAACGGAGAAAGATTGCCGCCTTGCGGGGTTCCTTCCTCCGTCGGACTTACGAGACCATCAGCTAGAACGCCGCTCCGAAGGAATTTGCGTATCAGGTTGATTACCCGTTCGTCTTTCACATGCTCTCTCACCATTTTGACCAGCAGATCATGATTTACGGTGTCGAAATATCTGGCGAGATCAATGTCTACGACATTGGAGTATCCCTGCTCATAATATTCCTTCGCCCGTTTAATCGCCTGCTGTGCACTTCGCCTCGGACGAAACCCGAAACTGCTGTCAGAGAAGGTTGGCTCGAATATCGGTTGTAATACCTGCACGAGTGCCTGCTGAACCATACGGTCTATTACCGTTGGTACACCAAGCAGTCGTTTTCCCCCATCTGGTTTCGGAATCTCAACTCTTTTAACAGGTTGGGGACGGTATTTTCCACTGGCAAGTTCTTCCAGCAGACTGCTCCCGTGCACTCTCAGATAAGGCAACATTTGATCGACTGTCATCCCGTCAATACCAGCGCCACCACCGTTCTGCTTCACCCGCTTGAATGCTTGATTCAGATTATTTCTGTCGAGCACCCTTTCAAGCAAAGCACCGGCACACATCTTCGTTTCGCTTTTGGATATAACGGCGCTGTGCGCTCCTCTGTTACTTTCCGGTTCCACCGTATCATTGTAGAGGTAGCCTGTTGGAACAGTATTCGGCAGTCGTTGCGTCATTATGCCTTCCATACGATCGAAGATTAACCATTGTTCGGCCCTTCGCGCATTGCTGCGTTTACTATGGCCTCTGCTGACTTCTTGTAGATCAGTGGGGCATTGCTGCCTCACATGTCGCTGTGGGTTGTCTGACCATCCCTCTTGTCGGCGACCACTACAAGATATCCCCGGGTAAGAACGATAACTTTTCCCTCATATACCCGCCGCATTTACATCGCAGACCTCGGGCAGTATGGGACTTTGCTTTGTGTTGCAAGCTCGTCCAGTCATGCAATGCCTCATATACGGTTCTTGTTCATCGGGCCGAGGGTTTGCCTCCGGCTTCCTTCAGATTCCACCTCACGGTGGACACCCTTGCCTTTGGCTAACAGTTCCTGCTGCCAAGCCTGTAGCGGACTTGCACCGCCGAGTTATCGCCCATGCCGGGCACACAACAAAAAAGCCTCCGGGTTCATTAAGAAACCGGAGGCTTTTTAATTTGATTAATTTACCAGTTCAGAGCCGCAATCTGATCAGTCGTCATGACACCAATCTGCGCCGAAGTAAGAGCTGCGATCTGATCTGTGTTTAACGCACCGAGCTGTGTCACATCCAGACCATTTCTGATCTGACTGGTGGTGAGTGCAGCAATCTGAGCTGTGGTAAGACCAGGTATCTGGGTAACAGGGTCAAGAGAACCAATCTGAGTTGCTGTTAAAGCCTTGACCTGGGTGGGCGTAAAGGCAGACAAAGCCAGGTTATCTGTATTCAAACTTGTAACATCAAGTTTAGCGACCTGAGCAGTTGTCATCGCGCTTGCCTGGCTTGAGGTCAGCGCAGCTATCTGAGTGGGCTGCAGAGCAGCAATATGAGAAGTGGTAAGAGATTTTATCTGCGTGGATGACAATGCGGCAAAGTCGCCGTCTTCCATTGACTGAAGCTGGTTAGTGGAGAGTTTTACCAGCTGCGCAGTCGTCATAGCCCTGACCTGGTCGGTAGTCAAAGCGGCAATCTGTAAATTCTGAAGACTCAGAACCTGATTTGTCGTAAGAGCAGCAATCTGAGCGGTTGTCAAAGCAGCAATCTGACCATCGGTGGTATCAGTTAAACCAGAAATTTGAGCGGCATTTAAAGCCTTGATCTGCGTTGCAGTCAAAGCCGCAAGATCCTGATTTTCCATATCGGCAATAGAAAGCTGAACCAGCTGTGATGCTTTCAAAGCACGGGCCTGGGCGGTCGTCAGTGCAGCGACCTGACCATCTGAGCCGGCAGTAAGATTCTGAATCTGAAGGGTAGTCAGGGCAGCAATTTGTGCAGTGGTCAAAGCTGCGAAGTTATCAGTGCCGATGGTGGCAAGCTGGGCAGTAGCATCAAGCTTGCTGATCTGAGCGGTAGAAAGCGCCCGCAACTGGTCAGAAGACATGTTCGCAATATTGTTGAGATTTGTTATTTTTGAAGCATTGAGAGCTTTAATCTGAGCGGTGGTCATCGCTGCAACCTGATCCGAGGTCAGAGCGCCCAGCTGGCTTGAGGTCAAAGCGGCTATTCGAGCTGTAGAGAGAACCGCAAAATCTTCTGCTTCAATATACTGCAAGTCACCCACTTCCATTTTGGCAATCTGGGTTGCGGTCAGGGCTTTGGCCTGGCTAGTTGTCAACGCGGCAATCTGACCATCAGTACCTGTTGTTAGATTCTGAATCTGAGTTGAAGTAAGTGCTGCTATCTGGGTGGTGGTAAGCGCCGAAAAGTTTTCAGCACTGATGCTTCCCAGCTGGGTAGTACTGAACTTTGCAATTTGTGCTGTAGTCATGGCACGCAACTGGTCTGAGGTAAGGGCACCCACGTTAGCATCTGACAGACTGGCAATTCTGTATGGGTTCAATGCTTTTACTTGCGCGGTAGTCATCATTGATACCTGGTCAGCAGACAACACAGAAAGTTGATCAGTGGTCAAAGCAGCAATTTGAGCTGTATTGAGAGCTGCGAAGTCTTCGGCTTCCATGTTAGCAATGTTGGCAGAGAAAGTAGCAATCTGCGTTGCAGAAAGGGCTTTAACCTGAGAGGTCGTCATTGCAGCCAGTTGGTCTGCATTCAAACTCTGAATCTGAGCAGTTGTGAACGCTGCAATTTGAGCGGTGGTTAAGCCAGCAATATCGTCAGGCTCAATGCTTGCAAGCTGTCCGCCTGCACCAGTACTCAAGGCTTTGATCTGAGTAGCTGTAAACCCTTTAAGCTGTTCTGCAGTCATCAGTGCAATTTGCCCAGCTGGGCCGGTAGTGAGCGAAGCAACCTGAGCAGTACTCATGGCGGCAATCTGAACGGTATTTAAAGACACGATCTGGTCTTCGACAAGACTTTCTACCTGACCACCAACTCCAGTTGTGAGGGCCTTGATCTGCGTAGGCGTCAGAACGGCAATGTCTTCAGCTTCCATTTTTGCAAGCTGAGCTGGTGTAAGGCTGGCAATCTGAGAAGAGGTGAGGGCCCTGGCCTGAGATGTAGTTAATGCCTGAATTTGATCGGTGGTTAACTTCTCAATCTGTGAAGTGCTTAGAGCGGCAATCTGTGCGGTAGACAAGTTGGCAAAGTCTTCGAGAGCCATACTCGCAATATTTGCGGTACCGATCTGTGAAATCTGTGAGGTTGTAAGAGCATTAATGGAAGAAATTGCATCAAGCTGCTCTGCAGAAAAAGAAGCAATCTGGGTGGTATTGAAAGCCGCAATCTGGGCTGTAGACAATGCTGCGATGTTCTCAACACCGAAATTATCCAATTGAGTGGCCGAAAGAGCCGCTATTTGCGCAGTGGTCATAGCACGGGCCTGTTCTGTTGTCATCGCAGCAATCTGCCCCGCAGCACCAGTAGATAGACTCATAATTTGAGAGCTTGACAGGGCAGCAATCTGAGCTGAGGTCAAAGATTGAAATTTATCGGTCGAAATACTTGCAATACCAGCAGTTCCTGTCGCAAAACTCCTGATTTGAGCGGTTGTCATGGCCGCAAGATCTTCACCCTCGAAAGAGGCAATCTGTTCACTTCCCAGTTTTGAAATCTGCGCGGTAGTCAATCCCTTCATCTGACTGGACGTCAACGCGGCAATCTGGCCTGTAGAGCCAGTGGTCAACTTCTGAATCTGCGATGTTGTCATAGCTGCCAGTTGAGAGGTCGTCATCGCGGCAAACTCATCAACTTGAATGGATGCAATTTGATCCGTTGCCATTTTGGCAATCTGAGTGGGAGTCAACGCCCTTATCTGACTCGAAGTCATTGCAGCAATCTGACCGTTAGCTCCTGCAGTAAGCTTGGCAATTTGCGATGTACTAAGGGCTGCAACATGAGCAGAAGTGAGGCCAGCAATGTCAGCGGTTTCAATAGCCTGAAGCTGGCTGGTTGTCAGCTTGGCAATCTGGCTGGTTGTAAACGCCCCTATCTGGGCAGAAGACATGGCATTAATTTGGGCTGTTGTCAGATCCAGTATCTGGCTGGTGGTCAATGCGGCAACCTGAGCGGTTGAAAGATTCTGAATCTGGTTGGATGAAAGGTTTAGCCCCGTCGTTGAATCTGTGGTAGGAGCAAGGGTCTGAATTTGAGTCTTTGACAAGGCTGCCATCTGATCAGCTGAAAGCTGAGCCAGCTGATTAGAAGTCAAAACCTTGATCTGAGCGGTTGTCAGAGCTCCAATCTGGCTGGTTGTAAGGGCACCGAAGTCAGCAGGTTCTATCGCAGCGAAGGCGGTGGTGTTGATAGCCGCTACCTGCGATGTACTGAGAGATTGAAGCTGGTCTGCAGTCATAGCAACCATCTGGGCCGTACCCATGGCATTCATCTGAGAGGTGGTCAACCCCGCCAACTGCGAGGCCGACATCGCTTGGATCTTCGCAGTCGATGCCGACAGCGAACTGATCTGGGCAGTAGTCAAAGCGGCTATTTGCGAGCCAGTCAGCGCCGAAAACTGGTTGGCATTCATTGCAAAAAGCTGACCGGTAGTAATAGATGTAGACAAAGCCGCAACCTGTGCATTTGTCAGGGCTTGAATCTGATCGTTGCTGAGGTTCAAAATTTGGCCGGTTGCTGCTGTTGACATCGACTGGATCTGGGCAGTGGTAAGAGCGGCGATATTGGCAGTCGATAATGCCTGCAGGTCAGCAGCCTGCAGGGAGGCAATCTGACCATTCGTACCTGTAGTCAGGCCCTTGACCTGCGTCGTCGTCATAGCAGCAAACTGGTCGGAAGTCAAAGATTGAATCTGGGTCGTGCTCATGCCGGCAATCTGTGAGCTCGTAAGAGCTTTAATCTGGTTGGGGGCCAGGGCAATCAACTGGCCAGTTGTAATACTTGTGGTCAGGTTATTAACCTGACTTGTCGTTAAAGCAGCAATCTGAGCCGTAGAAAGTGCCGCCATGTTTGCAGTTGCAATTGCGCCGATACCAGCAATACTGGCCGCAAAAGATTTTATCTGGGAAGTTGTCAAGGCAGCAATTTGATCAGAAGTAAGAGTGCCGACCCTTGTACTGGCCATATTGGCAATCTGGGAGGTTGTTAAACCCTTTATCTGACTCGTAGACAATGCGGCAACCTGACCATTCGAACCGGTCGTTAAGTTATTTACCTGTGTAGAAGTTAAAGCGGCAATCTGGGCAGTAGTCAAACCTGCCATATCAGCAGTTTCAATTGCGACAAGCTGCGCTGTGCTCAAAGCGGCTATCTGAGAGGTAGTTAGAGCTTTAATCTGGTTCGAACTCATGTTAGCGATCAGCCCAGTGCTGCCCGTTGTTAAGGCACCAATCTGAATTGTTGAAAGAGCAGCAATTTGAGAGGAAGTCAGCGCACCTATGTCTCCAGTAAAAATCGAACCAACCTGAAGAGAACCCAAGGCTTTTATCTGGGTTGTTGTTAAAGCGGCCAGTTGATCAGTAGTGAGCGCACCGATCTGCCCATTGGTAGCGCCAGTAGTAAGAGCGGCAACCTGAGCAGTTGTCAAGGCCTTGATCTGAGAAAGGGAAAGTGCAGCCAATTGACCGGTCGCCACGGTGGTCAAATTTCTGATCTGATCAGTATTCAAACTGGCGATTTGTGCGGTTGTCAACGCTGCCAGATCGGCAGTTTCGATTGCCTGAATGCCATTTGTGCCTGTCGCGATCGACCGAAGCTGATTGGTGGTTAAAGAGCCTATCTGCGCGGCAGTCAAACCCGCGATTTTATTATTTGTCATACTTGACAGCGCCTGAACCTGGACGGTAGAAAGCGCCTGAATCTGACTGCTGCTGAGCGCCTGCATTTGCAGTGAACTCATAGCATAAAGCTGACCTGCATTAGTACCAGTAGTTAGCTTTTGCAGTTGAGTGCTGGTAAGAGCACGAATCTGGTCTGTCGTCAGTGCGGAAATCTGACCGTTCGCAACAGTCGTCAAACCAGCAACCTGATCAGTAGTAAGAGCCGCAATTTGCGAAGTTGTTAAAGCTTCCAAGCCTGCTGTACCAATCGCGGCCAGTTGCCCAGCAGCACCCGTCGATAGAACCCTTAGCTGATTACTTGTCAAAGCCCGCACCTGATCTGTGGTCATCTTGGCAATGCGGTCTGTCGCCAGCGCTTGAATCTGATTGGTTGTCAACGAGGCAATCTGAGAGGTAGTCAATTCTTGTAGCTGAGCAGGAGTTAAACCATCAGTGCCTGCGGAAAGGTTGTCCATGAGAGAAATATCTTGAGCATCAATAGCCTTAATCTGGTTTGCAAGCATTGCCTGTACATCCGCGGAGTCAAAAGAACTCAGCTGAAGACCTGACAGAGCTTTGATCTGGGCAGAAGTAAGGGCCTGAACCTGACCAGTGGACAAAACACCATTATTGTTGTACAAATTTAGAGCCTGGATTTGACCAGTGCTAAGAATCACGAGGTCTTCTCTCTCAATAGAAGATATCTGCGAGGAGTTGCTGTGACCCAGGGCGGCCACCTGGGTGGTAGTCATTGCTTTGAAATCTGCAGTCCCAAGATCCTTGATCTGCTGGTTAGTCAGAGCGGCAATCTGCGAAGTGGTCATACCTGTAATAATAGACATATTGTACCCCTTTTACTCGTGATCTATGCTAGATCGTTTATCCTGAACCAAGGCCACTGACGCTCCGAGGAGACCCGTACAGTCTCTGGACTCTTTCGGTGATTGCGCTGAAGAAGACAGCACAGTGTAATTATTTTTGATCACCACAGAACTCTGGCAAGACAGGCGGCAAACAGCAGAAAACCCCGTGATCGTTTTTACCACGGGCACTACCACCTGGGGATACCACCGCGTGTGCGGATGTCGCGCCCAGGACCATCCTTGGCCTGATTCGCGATTGTGATGATCATTCGCGATTGTGACTATCTGTTTCAAAATAACATCCATGTTTTCGAAATGTCAGCTAAGAATATTCTATCATAAAATATCGACATGTGAAGCGAAATTTTTTATCTTTTTTTTAAAATCTCTTTGCGAACCGCGCATCTGGCCAACCTGAACATGATGATTTTTTTCAGAAGCCAAAAGATCAAACTGTGTACACAGAGTTATGTAAACATGGCACGCGCTCGACACCCCGCCCACGACGAAACAAACGCCAACAGGTCAACTGACCGCAAAAAATACTGTACAGAGCTGTATCCCATGTTTTGTCAGATCAAGGCCGACGCGCAAACCCACCAGTAATGTTATCGGCCATGCCCGGCACGATCGGTCGGCTTTGGTCTGGCAGAAATACGATCGGGCAGAAGGTTACTTTTCGTCAAGCAATGCCTGATTGCCGGTAATCGGCGCAACAAAAGACTTCAGATAAACCGGGATTTTCGCGGCATTGAAGCCGTATGACTGGCTTTCCTGGGCTTTGCCATTGACCATCTTCGTCACGCTGCGTTTCTCAACCGCACCACTCTTGAAAATTATAAAAGCAACAACCAGCAACATCATACTAAGCGCCAGAAAAGCTCGAACCAGACTTGAACGATTTTCAGACATAGTTTCCCCTCGGTTTACAGTTTAAAATCTCAACAACGAATTCTATCACGAACACGCCCGAACATTTCTCTGCTGATAAAAGATTTTTTCTTATGCATCTGACCGTTCTGATGCCTGAGTTGCAAATTCGAATCAACTTTTATCAGTCAAACGGTGCTTCGACCTGATAAATCAGGCTCAGCAACCGAAATACCGTTCCCTGAACCTCGATCCCTGACCAGCCTTGGCTGGTCGAAGGGACATTGCGATGAAAATATTATGAAAGCGTTTTCGTATAGTATAATGACTTGAATTTTAGACACTATTTATTACTGCAGAATTAAAGCCGGTTTTACTGACTTCTTACGAAGAATAGCCCAGGCGTGGACAGAAGGCGGGATTATTGCGCCAGGAGGGCGCTTATGATATGGCGCAACAGGAATGTGAGCGCCATGGCCTTTTTCGGGAGTTTGTTTTGCACAGGATGTGCACATGCAGAACCGAGCAGGATAGAGCGGTTCTGCTGAGTGAAAAATGAGAATTAAAGTCGGCTGTAGCACCCGACAGCATCTATCCTGATGCTGTCGAGTATCGCTGACCTCCTGTCAGCAAAAAAGTATTTAAGCAGGAAGCTTTTATGTCGCGTGAGCCAGGAGGGCGGCAAGCGACGCCCGACTGATGGCCGCGCCGGTGAAGTAAGTAGTTTCTATTTTTGCAGGATTCAATAATTTAATGCGTTTGCGCTTCGCAAATGCCAGCGAGCAGTTATCATGAACCAGCGGGGATTTAAAATAGAGAGCCCTGACAGATGCCTGGCCAGGCCGCCGGCATTCTTTGCCACCGGCAAGTCACTGCTGCTGCTGGTTCTGCTGCTTTTAATGGCGGGCGCTGCCTCGGCCGGCACAATACACTTCACCGTTCTGCATACCAGTGATGAGCACTCGAGCCTCATGCCGACACCCCTTGTCGATTATCTGCCCGGAAAACTATGCCCGGCAACCGGCGGTTTTGCCCGCCTCGCGACCCTGGTCGAGCAGGTCAGGCGGCAGAAAGGCAGCGAAACGGTGCTGCTGCTGTCTTCAGGGGATTTTTCGGGTGGCACACCCTTTGCCTGGCCGAGCCTGTCAGGTCAGGCCGTCGAACTCGAACTGATGAAAAAAATCGGCTACAACGCGACGATCACCGGCAACCACGAATTCGATTATGGCCCCGAAAACCTGGCCCGGCGATTGAACTCCCCCGCCCCGCCGGTTTTGTCGTCAAATATGATTATCCCTGATCAGCACCCGATGAAAATGTCGCCCATCAGGCAAAACCTGCTTATCGAAGTGGCCGGCGGCCTGAAAATCGGCATTTTTGCGCTGCTCGGAAAAGACGCGCACCGCCTGGCACCCACCGCCCGACCCCTTGATTTTTCTGAGCAGCAGGCAACGGCCCGGCGTGAGATTGCCGCATTGCACCAGGCCGGTGCCTCGATCATCATCGCCCTTACCCACGCCGGTTACCACGAAGACGTATCTCTGGCACAGAACGTGACCGGCATTCACCTGATTCTCGGCGGACACGATCATTTGAGCCTTAAAGAACCACAGCGAGTGAACGATGCCTTGCTGATGCACAGTGGCAGCTACCTGCAAACACTCGGGCAGCTCGACCTGGCTTACGACACTGCCACCAGCCGTCTGTCGCTGCGCAACCAGACAACCGGTGCCAGTTTTCTGCACCGGCTCGACAGCCAGATACCCGAAAACCCTGAAATAGCGGCACTAACCGCCCGGCAGCTGCTTGAGCTTGACGAACTGCTTGCCTCGTCTACCGATGGCGCTTTTACCAGCATGCAGGCCCCGGTTGCAAGGTCGAGCATGCCGCTGGTCAAGCACCAGTCACTCTGCGAAACCACGATCGGCAACTTCAGCGCCGATGCGATGCGCTTTGCAGTCGCCAGAACCACCGGCCGGCCGGTGGATTTCGCGCTGCATGCCAACGGCATTATCAGAGGCGATATCACACCGTCTACCATGGCGAGCAATAGCGGCGTTATCAGCCTTTTCGATCTGGTTACCACCGCCTGCCTCGGCGAGGGCAGCGATGGGCGGCCAGGTTACCCACTCGTTTCGTTTTATGTAACCGGCGCAGAAATGCGCAACCTTCTCGAAGTCGCCGCTCTGCTGCCCATACTCTGGAGCGATGTCTATTTTCTGCAGTTCTCGGGGCTGCGCTACTGGTATGACCCTGACCGCGCCGTCTGGTTGAGAATTCCGTTCATCAACAAGCCCTGGCCAGCCTACCGGGCGATACTGCGTGCCGAAAGATATACGGGCAGCGGCTATCAGCAAGGCGACGCCTTTGCACCCCTTGAAGACGGCGACAACCGGCTTTACCACGTGGCAACCACACATTATATGGCTTCTTATCTTCCAATGGTCGGCAAAAGACTGCCCCGCCTGCAAATCGTGCTTAAAGACCAGCTTGGCAAGCCCATCGACCTCGCCGCGACGCTGATAAAAAACGGCAGCCGCGAATACAAACTCTGGGAAGCCCTTCTGCACTACACCAGCTCTTTTGCCACTGACAGCAGCGGTCTGCCGATGATTCCAGATTATTACCACCAGAGCGGCAACCGCATCATCAGAGTCGCCGGGCCATCGTTGTGGCGCTGGCCGGCCGTTGTTGCCATTCTGCTGCTGGCAGCCGCCATTTATTTAGTTCGCCGCCGCCAGCTGAGATCACGCTGAAGCGGTAATGACTTTTGCCTTTGCAGCTGGGTTGTTTGGTGGTAAAATCGGCGGTGCAGGGTTACCCGGGAGGCAGAAATGGACAAACTTGAATTCGACCGGAAAATAAGGCAGCACTGGCCGCCAGAACCGCATGTCAGACAGAATGACTCGCTGAACCACGAACTGATCAGCAACATCAAGGCCTTGCTGGCCGAAAAGAACGCGGTGATTCTAGCTCATTATTATACCGAACCCGTCATTCAGATGCTCGCCGAAGCGACTGGCGGCATGGTGGGTGATTCGCTCGAAATGGCCAGATTTGGCGCCGGGCACCCGGCAACTACACTGTTGATCGCCGGTGTCAGGTTCATGGGTGAATCGGCAAAAATTCTCAGCCCCGAAAAACGGGTTCTCATGCCTGATCTAAAGGCTGAATGCTCTCTTGATCTCGGCTGCGACCCTGAAGAATTCAAAAAATTCTCAGCCGCCCACCCTGACCGGGTTGTGGTTGTTTACGCCAACACTTCGGCTGCCATAAAGGCGATGGCTGACTGGACCGTCACTTCGAGCATCGCGGTCGATGTGATCAGACACCTTGCATCAGGCGGCCAGAAGATAATCTGGGCGCCTGACCGCTACCTCGGCAGTTATCTGCAAAAACTGACCGGCGCCGACATGCTGCTCTGGGATGCCTGCTGCATCGTACACGCCGAATTCGACGCAGCGGCGATTTCCAGACTGCTCGCCGCGAACCCTGGTGCCGAATTGCTGGTACACCCTGAAGCCAGGCCAGAAGTGGTGGCGATGGCCGATGTGGTGGGTTCGACCTCGCAACTGCTGCAAGCCGCTATAACCAGGCCGGCCCGCCGCTTCATCGTCGCCACCGAAACCGGCATTTTCTATAAAATGCAGCAGGCGGCGCCCGACAAAGAGTTCATCGCGGCGCCGACCAGTGCGGCCGCGTCTGACTTTAGATGCAACGCCACCTGCCCCTGGATGAAAATGAACAGTCTCGAAAAAATTTATAATACGCTGAAGAAGGCAAGCGGCGAGATCATTCTTGCCCCCGAAATCATCAGCAAAGCATTACGCCCCCTGACCCGCATGCTCGAATTCAAAAAAAAGAACAGTTGAGGAACTGCCCGTGAACCTCGAAAAAAACATTGTCGAATCAGTTAAACAAGCGCTTTATGAAGACCTGCAGGGCGAAAAAGACCTTACCGCCCAGCTTATTCCAGTTACCCGAACCGCAGCAGCCCGGGTCGTTACCCGTGAAGACATGGTTTTGTGCGGTTCTGCCTGGGTAAAAGAAGTTTTTCGCCAGATTGACCCTGATACCACCATCACCTGGAACTATCAGGATGGCGATCGGGTCGAAGCCGACTGCATTCTTTACACGCTCGAAGGCCGGGCACGCAGCCTGCTGACCGGTGAGCGCACTGCCCTGAATTTTCTGCAGACCCTGTCGGGCGTGGCGACCATTACCGCAGCGTATGCCGGCAAACTGCAAGGCACGGGCACCCGCCTCCTCGATACCCGCAAAACGATTCCGGGGTTGCGGCTGGCCGAAAAATACGCGGTCAGGTGCGGCGGCGGTTGCAATCATCGCATGGGCCTCTACGACGCTTTTCTGATCAAAGAAAACCACATAGCTGCCTGCGGCTCGATCAGCGAGTCAATTCACGCGGCCCGGGCCATTGCCCCCGGCAAGAGCATCGAAATCGAGGTCGAAAATCTCGATGGCCTGCAGGAAGCAATCGCTGCCAGCGCCGATATCGTCATGCTCGACAATTTTTCGCTGGCGGCCATTTCTGAGGCAGTTGCCCTCAATGCCGGCCGCGTCAAACTCGAGGTTTCGGGCGATGTAAATCTTGATAACATAGCACAGATCGGCGCCACCGGCGTTGATTTCGTTTCGGTCGGGTCTCTGACCAAACACGTCAGGGCCATCAACCTGTCGATGCGCTTTGACATGCGCATCAGATAAGGGCGAATCACCATGCAGCACTCGTTTGATGTTCTGATTCTCGGAAGCGGCGCGGCCGGGTTAACTCTGGCGCTCCGGCTCGACCCGCGGCTATCGGTCGCGGTAATCTGCAAGGATGAGCTGGTCGAAAATTCGACCCGTTACGCTCAGGGTGGCATCGCAGCCGTTCTCGAACGCGACGATACTTTTGCCGGCCACATTCACGACACCCTGGTTGCCGGTGCCGGCATCTGCGACCCTGACGCGGTGGCCTTCACCGTTGAAAATGCTCCCGAAAGCATTCGCTGGCTGATCGACCTTGGCATAAATTTCACCAGCAACCCCGAGCATTCAGAATACCCGTATCATCTCACCCGTGAAGGCGGTCACTCGCATCGACGCATCATTCACTCAGCCGATTCAACCGGCAAAGACCTCGAAGAAACCCTCACCAGCACCGTCAGAAAACGTGCGAACGTCAGCATTTTCGAGCACCACATCGCCATCGACCTCTACAAAAAGGGCGAGCGCTGTTGTGGTGCTTATATTTACAATGAGGCTGCTGAACGCGTTGACTCGTTCGCCGCCCGGGTAACCGCCATTGCCACCGGTGGTGCCAGTCGTGTTTACCTCTATTCGAGCAACCCGTCGGTGTCGAGCGGCGATGGCATTGCCATGGGCTATCGCGCCGGCTGCGTAGTCGAAAACATGGAATTCAACCAGTTTCACCCGACCTGCCTCTACAACGCCCAGACCGGGTCATCGCTGATCACCGAGGCAATGCGCGGCGAAGGCGCCAAGCTGCTGCTGCCTGACGGAACGCGGTTCATGCCGGCCTTTGACGAGCGTGCCGAGCTGGCGCCACGTGACATTGTCGCCCGGGCCATCGACTACGAGATCAAGCGACTCGGCATTCGTCATGTGCTGCTCGATATTTCACACAAACCGGCCGATTTCATTACTTCGCATTTTCCGGGCATCTACAAGAAATGCCTCGAAGTCGGCATCGACATTACCCGCGAGCCGATCCCGGTGGTGCCGGCGGCGCATTACACCTGCGGCGGGCTTAAAGTCGACCGATATGGCCGCACCAACCTTGCCGGCCTGTATGCGCTGGG
>Ga0116171_10001452_pt1 | contig 23514 bp, 22 predicted proteins | sample AD_JPNHW2_MetaG_FD_89798 | JGI IMG/M metagenome (GOLD analysis project Ga0116171, IMG submission 89798) | Active sludge microbial communities of municipal wastewater-treating anaerobic digesters from Japan - AD_JPNHW2_MetaG | ecosystem: Engineered > Bioreactor > Anaerobic > Digestate | place...
GATAGAAGAGACGACGTTCTTTTTCAGCAAAGATGATCTGATGTTATTCGAACGCCTGGGGTAAGGCTTTTGCGCCAAGTCGATGAACAATATATTTCGGAGCTTGATAGAAGCGGCAAAGAAGTTGATGCCGTTGATTTCGACGCAATAAAAGACGGTTATGAAGCATTTGAGCATTACAAAATAGCTCGGGCCGGTATAAGGGGTGGATATGGATACAAACGAATCAAAAGATGATGCTGTTGTTCGAGAGTTCGAGCGACTTATAAAATGGCACGGAGATGCTTGGGACGCAATATTTTACGATGAGGCCAGCTATCCCTTTCGGTCTAAAAAACTTCGGCAGGCGCTTGTTAAATTAGACCACGAATTTTATAACAAAATGCAAGCGTTGCGAGAAAAACATGGCTTGCCCGATTTTAAGGTATCGAAATAATGACCATTGAGCTGCATTTTGACGACAGCCAGGTGAAGCAGCTGCTGAATGCGGTGGTCAGAAACATGACCAACCCGCAGCCCGTTCTGCATGAAATTGGTCAGCTCGTCAGGGATGGCATTGCCGACAATTTCGAAGAAGGTGGCGCTTATTCATCGCCTGATAGCCTCATCGGCGGAAGTAAGAAATGGCAGCCCCTTTCGCCAGTCACCAAGAAAATCAAGGCCCGCCAAGGCAAAAAAGGGCCCTATCAGATGTTGGTCGATTCTGCCAGGCTTGCGCGATTCGATTACCTCGAAGGCCGCTGTCGCCAGTGGCACTACCTTCCCTGAAATTGCCAGTGCAACGCTCACTGACCCGATTGCGGTAGGCACTCTCACGCCGGATATCTACATGATCGGCAGAACGGCTTCCCCGCTCAAGCCGCTCTCCCGGGTTTTTAAACACCGGCATTTGACCGCTGCAATCTGGTGACAGTTAAGCAGAGACGCCGCTCACTCAACGCCTGAATGATGATGGGAAGAACGGAATCAATTGTCAAGGTGCATTATAAGGCCCAAGAAAGCGCACACCGTTGAAATGAATAAGATGAGAGGGTGCATCAGCAACCCAGACCTCGGTTTCCCAGGCAATTTCACCCAAATAACGACCCATAATGGCCCGATTGGGAAATGCGGTAACAAAAACCAAACCAGCAGTTGCCCCGGCAAAAAGATCAGCAAGCTCTGCATGGCGCTTGCCATTGACCGGCCCGTGACTGGTGACAGACTCAACCAGCAGCAGCCAATTCATTTTTGTAAAGAGCAGAACCACATCTGGCATCTTGCCGTGGGAATCCACATCTACACCTAGCTTTGCCAACAATGGTGCGTCAAAATAACCCCACTTTTCGCCTGTATCGCCAACATAAACCAGCACACTCCCCGGAGCGAATCGCGGAGCAAAATCTGCAATAATTGCGCGAATAAGTTCGCTATGATCACCAGGGCTGAGCGTGATTTTCTTTCCTGGCACTATTTCAACCGGGATACGGTTATGCTCTCGCGCCATTGCGTAACGGGCAACCAATGTCTCGCGTTCTGCCAGATATTCCTTGAGACGGCTTGGCCAGGCCTTCTTACCAAATGTGCGCAATAAAGCCAGTGCTGCTGGCTCGACCTGATAAACCGCCTTGGGGCTGTTTACTGGGCGATCCGACTTATCCGGGTTGTATGTTGCAAGCCCTGCCTCGCAGAACTGGTGCATTGTCTGGCGGCGAATAGTCTCACGGGTATTAGGGGCGTATTCCTTGCCATAATGCTTCTTCGCCCAATCCATTATTGGTGTGATACCTATGAGAGGGTTCTGTGCTTTGGCCCATACCCTACCTGGCTTGAGGTCTAGTAACGCCAGAAGGCAAAGAGCAGAACGCTCGTTCTGTTGTGCGCGAGGCAGGCCCAATGCAATTATGATTTGCAGTGCGGCATTGATGTAATTGTTTTGATTGTTCATTCTATGAGTGTTTCCAGCTTTTCATCAATCAGTAATTGCGTGAGTTCAGCTTGCTTCATAGCCCATTCACCGAGTTCAATAAGGTTTGCACGACTTGGATACTTCATCTGTTTGAGGTCAGTTGCATTAACTTGCGTGTGACCACTAAATCGCCTGAAATTTTCATCGACAATGGTCGAGTTCAGAAACATAGCCAGGCCGTGTGCCAATGCTTCGGGCAAGCTACTTCTATTTACATGAAATACATTCAGGTGATTTTCGAACCCAAGAACAGCCATACCATCAAATAAATGAGGGTCAACTACGCCAGCCACCACCCGGTGCCTTTCTTCTTTTGAAGAAAAGCGTCGTACCACACAATAAAAACCGTTTGGATACAGCCATTTTTCGGTTTCACTATTGCGCTGAATCGCATTCGGTTTCTTAATTTCAGGCTGTGGCCAAATTGTGCCGCTGCTGCTGAAATGGCCAGGGTAAAGCAAAGGAACAGTGCCTGGTTCTGGCATATTGCGCAGGTGTTCCTGCAAACGGAAATCGATTACTGGCCCAGTTGAAACATTAATTCCAATGTCACTCAATGAGTGACGGATAACCGAACATCGTTTTAATGATTGTTCGGGAATAGTTGGCACATGAATAAATTGTTCAGAATCACCGGGTAACACAATCTGGTCAAACTGATGCTCGTGAATTTCAAAGTCGGAAAAGCTATCATCCGTTGATGTGGAAACCATTATCGGGCCTTGTTGTCCAGCACGCTCCAGCCGAATGATAATGTTCTCCTGCAAAACATCATCATCTTTGAATGCCTTGTTACGAGACTCGAATAAGTGCATATGCCGAATGACTGCACGCTGGAAAACAAAGTTACGGAATGGGCGATAATATGGGCCATTGCAAAAGCTGCGTGGGATAATCGCAACAATCTGCCCACCCGGCACTGCTAACGCCACAGCAAGTGCCACAAACGCAGAATAAAGATTCACCGTTTCAATACCAGCGCCACGTAATGCCAGGCGATGCGCGGATCTGCTGTTGATTTTCTTGTATGGCGGATTAAGAATTGCGTGAGTGTAAAATTCTAATTTTTGTGAGAAAAGACCGTTTGAAATCGAATCTGTGGCGGCAAGTACAAAGTCATTTTCTATGATGTTAATGAATAAATTGCTGTTATCACGATACTTTCCAAGGGTCTGAACCAAATGTGGATGCAACGTTTTATCAATTTCATAGGCATCTAACTCAACACTTTTAAAATTAAGTGCTCCAGAATGCCATCGCTCTAGAAATGCTGCTGATAGTGAACCAATACCAGCACCAGCATCAAGCAGTCTGCAAGGTTCATACGAATCTGGAAACAGGCCGGCCATGAAAGTGGCGATTCGTTCAGGCGTGAGAAATTGACCGAGCAGCGATTTCTTCTTTGCATCAGTGTTTTGCGATACGCACAATCTTGTTTTTTCAACAACAGACAGCAATGATGATTATCCTGTTAATGAACCCTTCAACAAACGTTTGCGGAAAGAGGAGAGACAGGCCAGACTCGATTTTTTCAGCTATCAGAAATGCCCCAAGATATGTGATATCTGAGACACTGCATCAACAACCGAAGTAATTTTCATAAATTTTCACCGAAAGAGCCATACATCTAAAACATTAGCCATATTTAACTTAAAACAGAAAGAAGAATTCTTTGAAATTGCTCTTTATATTACACGGGAAACAATTCCGATTCAACCTGCCGGCAATAAATACAGAGCTACCGCACCGAAGGGCACATATCGCGCCAGCCTTCGCCTTGCCGCCGTCGGCGGGTAAGAATGGCAATCATTTACTGGAACTTACAGCAACATTGCCACCAAAAAATCAGCAAAAGAGATGCAGTTTAGTGAGCGCTTACTGATTTTGACGAGGCGCATCAATTAATGTTCTTCAATGGGCGCGTTTTAGAGTTTTCCGATGGCCAGATATGAAAAAACGCTCGCAGACAGCCAGAGAATCAGGCCAAGCAGCAATGGCGACAGTCCTACCTTTTTGAGGGTTTCCAGCGATAATTTGCTTCCGATTAAAAACATGGATAAAACAAGCAACTGGCGGCCAATTGCCACCAGAGTTGCCCATAAGGCTTCGTGTTCAGGCAAAATGGTTCTTGTCAGTGCAGCGGCGATAAATCCGATAATGAACCATGGAAAGGCATTTGCCTGCTTTGAACCGCTGAAATAGCTGCTTACAATGACGAATGGCGTTATCCACAACGCCCGGGCCAGTTTAACGGTCGTTGCAACCGCAAGCGCAGTCGCACCATAATGGCTTGCCGCACCGACAACGCTGCTTGTGTCGTGGATTGCGAGGCCCGCCCAGACCCCGAAATCATGCTGCGACATGTTCAGCCATTTCCCAATTACCGGAAAAATGAGCAAAGCAACCGAGTTAAGCGAAAAGACCGTGGCGAGCGAAACGGAAGTTTCTTCGTCAGTCGCCCTGATAGCTGGTGCCATAGCCGCAATGGCGCTGCCGCCGCAGATGGCCGTGCCGAATGCGATCAGTTTAGCAAGCCTGGGTTCTACTTTCAGCCACATGCCAAAAAGATAGCCAAGAAAGATTGTGAGAGAGATTCCGACCACCGTTACCGGAAGAGAAGCCCATGCCTGGGTGACAACCTCAGCCAATGACAGCCCGAAACCTAGCATTATAACGGCAATCTGCAGTACGTTGCGGCTCAAGGTTGAGCCTGCTTCGGAGAAAGGGTTTTTTAAGAATAGACCGAAAAGAATTCCGGTTACCAGAGCCATACCCGGGCTGATGCCAGGAACCAGACAGACAACTGCCAGAACGATAAAAAGTGGTTTTTGAAATATTTGTGGCTTCATATAGATTGAAAAGCAAGATGCTGAGTTTCAGAATTACTACGATTTCAAAGTTTCTGAATAAATAGCCTGTATGAAGCTACTTACCAGAGGTTTGGGGAATGATAGAGAGAAATTTATCCCATTCTTTGTCCAATTCTGGGGTTGTTAGTTTAGAGCGCAAATAATAATAGAATTCATTTTTCCAGGTTCCCAGAATTTTTTCTTCAAGTTGTGTAACAGTCCACAGCATTTGTATTATTGTTCCGTATTCTTGATAATTTCTTGGTCTGCATGGTCTTGTTTCTTTTGATAATTCGTATAGTTCTTTCGGGTAAATACCTTTTCTTCTGTCTATATCATTGAGCAAAAATCTTATATATCCTGTAAATGCCGTGTGTATTGGATTGTCTGGGCAATTACAATTTGGGTTGGCCCCATACTCTAAAAGAATTTTAACCGAATCAGCCCGTCCTGTCATTGCTGCAGCATAGAGAGGAGTGCCTGAAGAGCCGTCTCGAACTTCAATATCGGCACCATTATCTAACATAAACTTCAGAATTTCGGGGGTTCCGTTTACCGAAGCCAAGTGGAGAAGTTTATTGTGATTACTACCCTCAAAAGGGCTGTTTATGTTTTCAAGATTGGCAAGAATATCCCTTTTTACCTCTTCTGACGGCCGATCAAAAAAACTACAGACAACCTTGAGATCGTCACCAGGATATATTTTTACGTAAGCTGTCTCAGCAGAGACCAGCAGCGGAAACAATAGACAGATCAGGCAAAGCAACATATTTTTTTTATTCTTTTTCATTTTGTCTCACCTCGTTACATTAAAAGTTGCCGGGGGTAATTCAACGGGCTTTCCCCAGCTTTCAGGGTTGTCCCAATCTGGTTCAATGACGGCGGTGCCGTATTGTCGCACGTATTCGGTCACAAACTCCCAGTAGTTATCAGAAATAACACCCTCTATATCGTAAAGCGGCGCGAAATTGCCTCGTTCGTATCTCACGGCAAGCCCATAAGCCTGCGATTCATCAGGGTAAATAAGACCAACAGGGTACGGAGCACCCGTTGAGATATTTTTGCCCTGGTTTATGAGGTTAAGTTCTTCAGGCTCTACCCAATCATGGTTATTTGGCGAAGTGGCATTGGAAGAGTTGAACTTGAGCGGCTTTTTCCACATTTGCTTGTTCTTTATATCTTTGACAAGATCAGAAGATTCTGCAATTTCTTTGGCGATGTTTACTTTATTATCTTCAAGATCGTTTCTGAACTTCTGCCATTTTAGCCAGATGCTGTTACGTGCCACTGTTATGGCCTCTTTTGCTTTTTCATGTATGGCTGTGATTGGAGCATACTCTTCCGAGAGTTTCTTTACGAGAATGATGCTTATAATTCCATCACGTGGAGTCTTGACTTGTACCTGATATGGGATATAGCAGAGTAGTTTGCCGAACTCTGGAAACTTTACCAGCCCAGGAATGGGCACGGGAACGCCGGGAAAAGTAAAATCCTGACGTGGGGAATTTTGTTCAGACTCGTGATCGAATTTTGTTTCTTTTTCGGCAAGCGCCGTCAGAGACGACGAAAATAAAAGCAACAGCCCCAGCATGCCCATAAAAAAAGATTTTGGCATTCTGTTTTTCCTCTCTACTCAATCTGATCGGTTTGTAGCAATTGTTGAGTATTGCATCAAGCCTTTGGGAGAGCCGAAAATAGCGTTGCTATTTTTTGTGGAATTGTTGTAACTATTCCCATAATCAATTTGCTTTTGTTATCTCGAGATTTATCATGTTCGGTAATATAGCGTATTTCGACGAATTATGCCATTTCATGATTGCTGATTCGTTGACTTTCTTGGGCTCTATTGCCTACAATCCTCATTGAAAGTTAAACATGTGAGAGGGAAAGAGATGAAAATTTCGTTTCCTGTATCTGCAAAAAAAGCAATTATGTTACTTGCTTTAATGCTTTTCATAATTGTTTTCACAGCCTGTGATAAAAACATCAACGGAATGTTCAGTGGCAGTTCTGGAAATATTACCCCCTCAACGAGGGAAGGCACCATTCTGACAAAAGAAGAAGCCGACAAGATGTTGGCAACCGATCTAGACATCGACGGCGACGGTAGTATTGCCACAAATTCTTATTGGTTTACTTCTCAGATGTTTCCAGCAGCAAACAAGAGTATTAAAGCCTCTGTCAGAGCTAGTTCATCGCCTAATGGAAAAACGATTCTGTTTTTCACAAGACTGTTTTTATAAAATACTGCTCAAATCTAATTGACCAAATTAAAGTCACCGATTTCTGATCAGGCTTTATTCTTCCTTGATCCAGGCAACCGGGAACTCCCCTTCATTGACGGTGGGCATTCTACCACGGAACCGGTTATCACAGTGAATAGTGGTGCCGTTGCCGAATGCGCCATCACGGTTGAAAAGAAATCTACTAACAGCGCCGGCGAAAGGTTGTATACCAATAAATCACCCTTTGAATCTGCATCGCCGGTTGCAGATTTTGCTCCGGCAGAGTGCCCAGGAAACGCCACTACAGCAATCAATGCTCACATACCTGTTTCGAGCTGAATTTCTGCAGGAGTAGGTTAAGGCAACTTGCGAACCAAGCCTGGCACTTCTGCCCGGTTCAACCGCTCCCCCAGGCTTTTTAAAGCTCTTTGATGCTGATGCAAAAAGAAACACCCCGGTCTGCTATTGCTGCTGACCGGGGCTGATTAATAATTTTCTGGGGGGGATTACTTCAGGTTGAGGGGTTCAATTATTACGGGTTGAGCTGGGGCCTTGAGATAATCGGCTTTAACCAGCCAGGCATTGCCGTCGCCGGCCGCCAGATAGCGATTTATGTAGTAGGGGTTAGTAAAATCAGCTTTTGCCTTGACCTTGCCATCGGCAGAAATAGTGCACAATATCTGTGCTGAAGGGTTTCCGCTTGGTGGAACCATAGAAACCAGGCGTTCACCGTTGGCGCTGACACTCCAGATTCTCGGGTTCTGCATTTCGGGCATGCCGAGTTCATGACGGGCAATTTCTTTGCCGTCGGCGGCCAGGGTGACCAGGGCGTGCCCACTGCCTTCTTTGTAGTCGAGCATGTGCAGGTTGTTCTGCTGATCGGTGACAAAACCCGAAACCTGCCAGGGAAAACTGCGCTGCATCTGGCCATCAGCCGCGAACACCGAAACGCTGCCGGCGGCATAGTCACCAACGTAGATACGGCCTTCGCCGTCGATATCGACTTCATCGAGCTGGGTCATAGCATCGGCCTTGATGCGCCTGAGTTCTTTGCCAGTTGCATCAACAACCACAATTTCTTTTGCACGGGTATCGATTGTGACGATCGCCTGAACTTCGCCGGCTGACGAGAGTTGCAGCGCGAAATCGCTCAGAATGAATTCTGACTTGAGGGTCGGAAAAATAACAGTCTGGCTCAATTTATTATCGCCGGTAAAACAGATAACACGCCCTTTAACGGAGTCAAGAACCCAGAGATTGCCGTTAACAACCCGGTATGATGCGGGGCCGTCCGGGGCATCCTGTTCGTTCATCGGCGCGGCAACTCCGACCCGTTGGTCTTCTTTGCCGAATGAGAGTTCCCAGTTTGTGAAGGCTGGGCTGGTAAATGCAAACACCATAGCGGCCATAAGAGTAGCGGTGGTTTTTCTCATAATATTACTCTGATCAAACCTTTCTAAGAACCTGGGTGATGGGCATGTAGGTAATGCTGTTCACCCGGGGCGTTCGTTCTGAAGAACTATTCGAAATTGCCTGAAAGCTGCTGCCGTTCTTGACGATGATGCCAATATGCCTGCCAGGGCCACGGCTGGTGGTCCAGGTTACGACATCGCCTTCCTGGTAAGGGGGAACATTGACTCTCTGCCAGCCGACCGCACGCAGGTCAGCCACAACTCCATCGCAGTTCAAGCTGACGCGACTCAGAACGCCGGCGTTCTTGAGAGCGGTCGAAACAACCTTGGCGCAGGCAAGATTTCCGCCATCGACATCGGCACCGCGAAAGCTGGTGCTGCCAAGCAAACCTCTGATACTGCTGGCGATTCTGGCCTGAGTTGCGGTTGATGCGGCACCGGTAGCGGCAGCCGGTTGAGCAGTAGTGCCAGGATTCGCGGTGTTGCCGACTTCTTCATCGTCGCCGGCGCTGGTAATTTTAACATTGGCGTTGTTGGCAGCGTTCTGCTCTGTCGCGGTGTTATTGGTCGCCGGGGTGGTGTTATCAGCCGCATCGGTATTCTTTGGAATAGCGTTGGTGACTGTATTAACCACTTCTTTGATTTTGGGCATGGCTTCGGTAACTGCCGAAGCAACCTTGGTGATGGTATCGAGAATCTTGCTGGCATCGCAGCCAGACATGGTGATCGAAATGACCAGCAAAATGAGCGAGAATGAAATAACTTTGAAATAACGCATAAAAACCTCCCCAAGGGATTTTTCAATTTCAGCTTCTATTTAACTTACGCACCAGAAACCCGGAGGTAACAAAATTTATTCTTCGACGTCAGCCAGCAGATTCAGAGCCGCAATAACATCAGAAGCCGGCTGGGCAATCGGAATAATGCCGGAAATGGAAAACAGGGTTTCTTTAAGACTGTCGAGACCGCAAACCACTACATGCCCTTCGAAATCGCGGTCTATCAGAAGAATCGCTTCGAGAATTTCGCCCATGGCCGGGCTGTTGATCAACTTGCAGGCTGAAAAATCAAACACGAACTTCTTATGCCCATCAACCGCCAGTTTTTGCAGGCGATCACAAAGATCGTCAATACCTTCCACTTTGCAGTGCCCATGGATACTGACCACCGGAATATTGTTTTTAAGGGTAATCTGCATTGTCTGAGAATTATCCACACCGCCCCCCAATCACATGGCATTCTCAATGGTTTAACATGAACAGGCATCTGATTGCCATAAAAAAAGCACTGCCCGGATCGGGCAGTGCTTTTCAGGCTTCAGAAAGCCAGTTTTATCAGAAGAGGCTCATCTGATGACGCTCGGGCAGCAGACGATCAAGAATTTCACCCATCAGACGGTCGCGGGCTTCGGTATTACCAACGGCTTCGAATCTGAAACCAAGATAAACACCGGCATAAGTCTTGCCTTCTTTGCCTTCACCGCTGGCATAGATCGCAGCACCACGGCCATCGGGCATGGTAACAAAAATCTTGCAGGGTTCGGCGGTCTTCATTACGGTTACATCCGAGGCGGTTCTTGCTGATTCATCACCATTGAGGTTAAGGGTGAATTCGCCGCCCTTGCCTTTACAGAGAAGCTCGTCAAAGTCTTTTTCTTCTTCGACGAAGGTAAACTTGAAGTAATCTTTAAGCAGAGCGCGATGAATATTTGATTTGCCCACCGACTGGGCAGCCATCATCATACGGCCACCCCGGCTGAGATAATCATGCAGATCTTCTGAACTCGGGGCCAGCTGGCCCATACTGCTGGCACTGACGCTGTCAGTGATTACAACGCCCTTGTCAGCGAACTGGCGCAGAATATCTTTGAACTGATAAGCGAAGACGGAGGGATCCCAGAGGACCTGAAATTCAACCTTATTGGCTTTAAGAGCCTTGGCGATCAGGGGCAGGGTCATCGGATCTTCAACCATCTGGCCGCAGAGCAGCACTTCAGCTTTGCGTTTGAACACCGGGGTCTGTTCGAGGAATTCATCCCAGCTGGTGTCTTTGGCAAATCTCATTGATTTGTAGGTATTTTTGAATGAATGCGAGGGCGGGAAATAAATCGACAGGCCGTGGCTGTCGCCCATACCCTGGGTGTGGCCTTCGATTACCATCGGCGAAGTTTCGGGGAACTTCGAAACGATCAGATATTCTTTTCCTTGTCTGATGCGGCGTGGGTCAAGGCTTTTGCCGTCTTCAAGGACTACCTGATAGTTGATTTCTTCGACGAAAACGATCTTTTCGAGAGCTTCATCTTTGACCGGTTCGAAGGGGCCGATCTGGGTGCCATAACCGCCGCCTTCCATTTTGCGCAGCGGGGTCAGCGCCAGTCTTGACTGGAAAACCCTGGTGCCGGAGGGCCACAGAGACTGCGGGGGCATTCGCCCGCCGTTGTAACCCCAGACGACGACGCCGGGTTTATCGCTGGTGATCAAGACAGGTTTGGCCAGGCGATCATTCTCGACCGGGTAACCGTATGATTTGATGATGTCGATGCAGATTTCCCTGATATCGGAGGGTGCTTCGGGCATCTGGGCAAGTTTGTGAGCGAAATCAATCAGATCGACGAGAGTTTTGTCTGAATAGCGTTTGATCGAGGCGAAGCGCCCGCCTTCGGCGACCAGCAGGTCGGCGTAAACTTCATGGTTGGCGAGAAGCGCGCTGCCAAGACGGTCGAACTTTTTGACCAGTTCACCGACTTTGGCGAGATCGACGGTCGATTTGGTTACTGACGAACCTTTAACGTAAGAGTTGCCGGCAGAACCGCCGTTAGCATAAGACTGAACGTAGGTGCCAACCATGCGTTTGCTGAATTCAGCGGGGCTGAGAGCCGGGTTCTTTGCGAGAGGGGCCAGATAATCGGCATAAGGCATGCCATTACCCGGTTCGGTTTCTTCGGAAGCAGTCATGTATTGGGCAGTATCAGCGATTTCGTAGGCGACTTCAATGGTGCCCATGAGGCAGGCATCAAAATCAACAATGGCAAACTTTGAATCTTTGCCGTTCACCGCGCTCAGTTCTTTTTGCCCTTCGCGCAGCGCCCATGACACGTCGGTCATAGAAAGCAGAGTGTCGTCTTCCTGGTCCTGGGCGATGCCGATCCAGCCGGCGCCGTGGTTCCAGATGATGACGGCGACGTTGTCGGCCGGGTAAGTTTTTACGCCCCATTTGAGGAAATCGGCGAGAGTCGTTTTAGTGCCCATCGAGGCTTCGCCAATGTTCATCACCATTTTGCTGTTGACCTTGTTCGGGTCGTTATCTTTGGTGACATAATATCTGCGGGTCCCAACCCAGTTGCCGTCGGAAATGGTATCGCCGTCGCCGCTGCGCATACGGTCAATCTGCGCGACAATGTTGATGTTGTCGTCGCTGCCGACTTTTTCCATCTCGTTGACGTCCATGAGGCCAAAACGTTCGAGGTCGTTATCGGCGCAAACATAGGCGAGAACAGTCCATTTGCGGCGCCCCTGTTTGTGAGGAGTCCCGGTTTTGCGGCCTTCGGTTTCGAAGGCTACGGCATGTTGCGCGTCATCATACCAGTGAATTGGAAATTCTCTTGCAGAAACGTCTTTATAGAGGGCGCCAACTGCATCGAATCTGTCTTTGCTGGCGTTCTCGCGCATTTTGCTATAAACAGCCTGCCAGTAAGTATCGAGTTTCTTGATTTCGGCAGTGGGTTCATTGGCAGCCTGAAATTTGCGGCGGGTGGTCACCTTTTTGACGAGATCAAAATAAGCGAGTTCAAGCGGTGAAGGACACTGCTTGATTACCGAACCAAGCACCGGGTCAAGAGCGGGCTTATCTTTGAAAAGAGCAAAGGCATTGGTGGTTTCTTCGTCAGACTTCGCGGCATAGTTGGCCATGAATTCTGCCTTGTAGTCGCCACGGATGTTGCTGATAAAATTATTCTGCAATTTTTTCGGAAAATCAGCGAGCATCTCGCCAAGTCGCTCATCTGAACGTTTGTCAGCAAGATATTCAAGGGTAATTTTGCGCTGCCAGACTTCCTGGAGCATCTGCAGATGACCAAGAACCTGCTGTTGTTCAGGAGTCAGAGCCTTGGTTGCCGTTGTTGACTTTTTGGCGGTCGCTGAAGCAGCCGGCTTCTTTGTAGATGCGGGCTTTTTTGCAGCGGTAGTAGGTTTTGCAGCTGTTGAAGCCGGCTTAACCGTGCTTGCCGGTTTCTTTTTGGCAACGGTAGTGGCCGAGGTCGCCGGCTTTTTCTTTTTAACCGTGGTCGATGTGGTGGTTGACCCGGCGCTCCATGCGGGGCCAAGCGTCAAAAGATGCAGAACCACCATTAACGCTGCCAGAATGCGCTTACTCATAATCAATTCTCCTTGCCTGATGCTAAAGAGCGTACATTTTAGACAATTATACAAGAAAAGTTGCGAACCCGGAACTATTTGAAACAGCTTATTAAAAAGAAAAATTAGTCTGGTCGCAACCCGCAAAGATGCTCGCCGCAGCAATTCTCGGTCAAAAGCTATTGATCTCTGTATTGAAGCTACACCTTTAAAAGACAGCTTTTTAAACACATGTGGTTTTTGATGCGAATTACAAAACTCATCGAGAATTGCCCTGCTCGCCGGGGGGTAATAAAACATTTTAACAGTCTATAATTTTTATTGATCAGCCCTTATCTGGTATAATTCTTTAACTCTGCCAATGGAGAAATTTTCTGCTGAGTTCAGAATATATCGTATTTTCATTTGTGTTTCTGGTTCTGGCGCTGATTCTATTAAGAAGAAGATCGGCCCTGGCGCGGCGTGCCAGAGATATAGTCATCACGCCGACTTCAACCATTGCTTCATTGCTTAACGGTTCGAAGGCCCGCCGGATCGTTGAGATAAAAGGCAAACTGGTGGCTGGTGGTGCGCTGCTCAAAGCTCCTTATTCCAAGCGTGATTGCGTCTTTTTTCATGCGATCAGACAAGATCTGATCGAGAAAAAAGCCCCCATGGGCGACAAGCATCAACACCGCCGGTTCGGCTATCTGACGATTGAAGAATTCAGAAGCAGCGAATTGCTCTGGGTCGATGACGGCACCGGAAAAATTGCCGTAGACCCGTTGCAGCTGCAAATTTTTGGGCAGCGCACCGTCGGCCCCGATTCATCGATTATCAACCCTGAAAACACCGGATCAATAACGGGAAGCGAATTTGTGAGCAGAAATTCTGCCAGCACCGTTCGTGAAGAACAGATACTTTCGGTGGGCCGCCAGGTTTATGTGATGGGCGAACTTGTGGGTGGTGCAAACGGCGTTGCAATCTATAAACCACGCGACACCGACCAGACCGCCATGCTGACGATACGCACCGAAGAGAGCATGCTCGAAGACCTGCACACCAGCATTCGCAACCACAATATCGGCATCATTGTTTCAATAGTTCTAGGAATAGTCGTGGCAGTTCTCACCCGCTAACCGGAATACCATCCCCCCCCAAAAAAATCCTGGCAGCTGGTGATGAGATTCCAACCGTTGGGACTGGGCGCAGGCCCCGGGTAATAGTGATTTTAAAAAAGTTAAATAGTCAACCCAATATCTTTAATTGTTGTTGACCTGTCAGCAAACGCTGTTTGCGGTTATACATTCGCAGCACCATGCAAACTGCGCACCGCAACAGGATTTTTTTTCAGTCCCAGCGGTCAAGCAATTCAGATGCGCCGCCCTTAACCTTGATTTTGAGTCTTTCCCAGAGGGATTTGGGGGCCTGATACTGCTTGCTGAGGGTGAAGTCCTTCTCGAAGAGGTCTCTTTTGACCTGACGCACAAACTCAGGGTCTTTCGAGGCCAGATTCGATTCGTAATTATGCCTTAAAGCCATGGTATCCATGTTGCAACTACCGATACTGGCAAAATTGTCGTCGGCTATCATACCCTTGGCATGCAGTTTTCCGAGGCCTTTTTCGCCTTCATACAGATAAATTTTGACGCCCGCTTTCTGCAGCTGGGCGAAATGATAGCGGGTATTGGCATCATTCAGAGGGTTTTCAGCTGAAGCCGGGTGAACGATGCGCACATCAACACCGCGTCTGGCGGCCGCTGCAAGCCGATCAATAAGGTCATCATTGGTAATATAAGGGTTAATAACATACAGGTATTTGCTGGCTGAGTCGATCTGCTGCCGATAATCATCATGCACGTCATGAACGCCACGGGGAATGTTATAGGTAATACGAGCGTTCGCCGAGCCTTTAACGGCCGGGGGTGCAAAAAAGCGGTCACGCAGGGCGGCAGAATCTTTGCTGGCAAGCTTGCCGCCGTTATAAAGGTAGCTCAGCAACAGGCCGGTCTGCATCTGGTTAACCACCGAACCCTGGCAGCGCACCATCATGTCATGCTTCTTTTCGCGTGATTCTTGTTGAAGCGTGTAGCCGCCAACATAACCAATCTGGCCATCAATAATGAATTTTTTGCGATGATCGTAATGAAAAAAATCAAGCTTCTGGCCTACGGTAGTAGCCTTGCTCACCCGGTCATAAAACACGACTTTGACGCCATTCTGTTTGTAAAACTCGAACAGCTTCTCTTCTTCGGTGGTCGAAATCAGGTTTTTGCCCGCAGCCATACGCGCCCCTGAACGGTCAGCGACCAGAATGACCTCAACCCCCTGCTTCGCCTTCTCAGCGAGCATGCGGGCGAATTCCCAGCCGGTTTTGTCGGCTTCCATACCAAACATCTGAATGGTAATGCTCTTTTTCGCAGCCTGAATATCTTTTGTAACCGACTGCCAGAAGGTTTCGCCAGCTTGCAGCTCAAGATTATTATCGCTGGTTTCGGTGAACGAAATATCGAGATCTTTCTCGACGACTTTCTCGCTGCCCGTCGCCTTTTTAAGAGCGCGTTCAACGCCCTGCGCGGCCGTCAGAACCGAGGTAGCTTTTTGACGCACATAGGGGTCTGGCTTTTGCGTCTCTTTTGCAGAGCGGGTCACCACCGATTTTGCTTTTTCGGAAACGGTGCCGGCGGTGCCGCGCAATTTTTCGTAGGCACTCTTAGCCGCGCTGTATGCATCGCGCTTCTGGTTGATCAGCGTTCGATCAGACTGGTCGCAGACCGCGTCACGGTAGGCGCTCAACGACTGCTGCATTTTCTGGTAGGCGGCAGGCAGACTGTCGTCAGCCAATACCGGTAGACAAGCCAGCGAGAAAACAACGCATGACGCCCCCAGAACATTGCCAAACCGGCCAAACTGCTTTTTCATCAGACTGCTCCTGAGCTTTATGAGGAGTATTACCACTCACGAATCAGAAAAGTTCGGGGTACATTTGCTACCCTGTTTTTTAGTTATAAGAAAAAATACCCCAACCGGCAAACAGCAACCCACATTATCTTTCAATATGGGTTTCTTCGAGCGCTCAACCGGTCTTGCATTTGCTCTGAGCAATTCTCGTTAAACTTTGTAACTACCATCAAGGCACTTCTGATTAATCTGCTTGTCTCTTAAAAGGCGCAGTTAAAGCCTGGCAGCCGGGCTGCTTTTTAACCGGGAGTTGCTGATTTGCTATGGCCTGGCTTGCAGGGCCTGAAATTCATCGGGGCGGGATCGTTTTGAACTTGAAGAGCACTGGTGGCGCGGCACGCAGTACAGGCCTGAAAACCATCAGGCCTTTGATATGCTTGCCATCGCGCAGGTATTGCTCAAAATCTTGATCAACAACCTTGTTCAGCTTTAGCGAGGCATGCCGCAACCATCTTTTTCGGCTGTGCTCAATATAGAAGGCCATGTGGGTCACGTCGAGACCCTCTTTGTCGGTAACCATGGCAATCACATCACCAGAAGCAAGCGGCACACCATGGCCAAGCACTGCCTTAGCCGGAAAATACCACATAATCTGTGGCTGAGCAGCAATCATGAAGCGGTCTTCAACATAGAAAGTTCGATTATTACCAACCCGGTTGAGAAAAAGAACGCGACGCTCTGCCAGAGGGTGGTTGCGGGCTATATTAACAAGGTAGCCCTTGCGCTCATTCACATCACCCCAGCTTGAGGTGAAGTGACTGCGATGATGGTTCATCAGCACCGGCTCACTTGTATTGAACATAATATCGAGCAGACGACAGAGAAATTCGTCGTGATAAGCTGGCCTGGTGCTTGCTGCCATCGCCAGAACGTGTTCGACATAGGTCATGCAGTCAAGATAAGTCAGGCTGGTGCGCAGAAATTGAACCCGCAGGGGTTCAGCATTGGTAGCCTCAAGCTTTTTGACCGGCTTGCCGCCCTGCTTTTTAATTCTGTCACGGCTCTCGGGGTGATAGCGCCGCCCGAGCAGATATTTTGAAATAATCTCAACCCGGCGTTGCGCTGGCAGAGTAACGGTCTTGGCGATCAACCGCTCAACTTCAATCTGGTCGCCAGATTCAGGCAGATTGACCGATGGCAGTGCGGGTTCCCCGTGCAGACAGGCAGGCAGCATTAACAACAACATAACCAGACGTAGCATCAGATTCTCCTGAATAAAGATTTCGTTCTCACTTTAATCTGCCGCACCTGATAAAGCAACCTGGCTGGTCGCAACAGTTCCCACGGCGCTGCATTTGCTCAAAGCGAGAATGCCCGGCCGCTACGTCGCTTCAATCTCTTTTATTTGTCAGGGTGAGCAAACCGCCGCATGCAACAATCGACCAGGGCTGGGCTGATCGCGAACAGCCACAATTTATCGTTGCCAGCAAAAAAATGAATTTTGCCGGTTACTCTATGTGTTAGAATCTGAGAGAATAATAAAGCATGGTCTTTTATCGCAGACACGCAAAGAATCAGGAGAAGCCCATGGAACCAAACATGCATCTGAAAAGAGACCGTGCCGAGGCTTTCAACAGCGTCGCAGAAGAGTACGACCGTTTTCGGCCGGGCTACCCCCAGGCGTTGCGAGATTGCATTGAGCAGCTTGCTGATCTGAAACCTGGTTCTGACCTGCTCGAAATCGGAGTTGGCCCCGGTCAGGCAACCCGGCTGTTCATCAACCGGCGCTACCACATCGTCGGCAACGAACCGGGCGAGCAATTGCGAAACGTCGCCTGGAAATCGCTTGGCCAGCCTGCCGAGCTTCGCCTTGAAGGCGGCAATTTTGAAGACTGGGATGCGGCAGGGCGCACTTTCGACCTTATTTACAGCGGCAGCGCCTTTCACTGGGTCAACCCCGAAACCGGCTACGCCAAAGCAGCGGGCCTGCTGAGGTCGCATGGCTGTATGGCCCTGTTCTGGAACATGTTTCCAGAAACAAATGACCCGATCTGGGCTGAAATTCGTGACGCTTACCGGCAATTCGCCCCGGAAATCGCCGAGAAACGCTGCAAAAACGACTTTGCGGCGACTATCGAAGAGCGGCGTCAGCAGATTTCCGCCACCGGGCTGTTTCGTGAACTGACCGTTCATCATTTTCCATGGTCGAAGACTTTTAACCCCGAAGAGTTCTTTCAACTGCACATGACATACTCTGATCACATTCTTCTGCCAGTCGCCACCCGTGAGCGCCTTTTCGCTGCAATCGGCAGAATCATCGCCCGCAACGAAAACCGTGTAGTGCGCCCCTGGGACGCGGTGCTGTTTTTTGCGCGACGAAAATGAGCGAAGCCTGGCATTATCAACGCCCACAAACTATTCTAACTAAGAAAGCAGAATTATGAACGAAACCGATACCCGGGCAGTCAAGCCCACCAGCGGCAACCCATGGTTCTTTGTACCGGCCCTTTTTTTTCTTGAAGGCATACCTTATTTTATCGTCAGCACTGTTTCGGTGACCATGTTCAAGCGCCTTGGCATTTCGAATGCCGAAATTGGCCTCTGGACAAGCCTGATTACCTGGCCCTGGATCATCAAAATGCTGTGGGGGCCGCTGGTTGAATCAACCTCGACCAAACGCCGCTGGATTATTGGCACCCAGATGCTTGCTATCGTTGCGATGTTAATGGTCGCCGCCACGATTACCAGCGAAAATTTTCTGACGCCAACCCTGATAGTATTGACCTTGCTTGCCTTTTTGTCGGCCACGCACGACATCGCGGCCGACGGTTTTTACCTGCTGGCCCTGTCCCAAGAAGACCAGGCCTATTTTGTCGGAATCCGCAGCACCGCCTACCGCCTGGCGAATGTTTTTTGCAACGGGGGTTTAATCTATCTGGCGGGCACCTTTGAAAGTGCCCCTGGGGCGGTTATTCCGGTGGCCTGGCGCAACGTGATCATCTTCGCTGCCGGCGTCTATCTGCTTTTTGTCATTATCGGCAACCTGGCGATGCCCAGGCCGCGTCAGGATGCGGAGCGACGCGAGTCATTTCCGTTCAAGGCTGCTTTTAAAGAATATTTTACCCAGCCGAAACTGCATATTGTTCTTGGTTTCATTCTTCTTTACCGCTTTGGTGAGTCGATGGTTGGCAAAATGTCGAACCCCTTTCTCATTGACACCCTTGATAAAGGCGGGCTTGGCATGACTACGACCGAAGTCGGTTTTATCACCGGTGTGGTTGGAGTAGTGGCGCTGACGCTCGGCGGCATTATCGGGGGCATGGTTATCGCGAAGTTCGGCATCAAACGTTCTTTATGGCCGATGGTTCTGGCGATGAACGTGCCGAATCTGCTCTATATCTGGGCGGCAACCGTGCAGCCCGGCAAGGCCTGGGTAACCCTGATCATCGGCTGCGATCAGTTTGGTTATGGCTTCGGGTTCGCTGCCTACATGGTCTACCTGATGTTCATCACCCAGGATTCAAAATACCCGACGGCGCATTACGCTATTTCAACGGGCTTGATGGCGTTTGGGGCTATGGGTGCGGGCATTACCAGTGGTTACGTGCAGCAGTCTACGGGTTACGCCGGCTTTTTCATGGCAACTCTGATCTTTGCAGCGCCTGGCATAATGTTGCTGCCGTTTCTGCCATTGGAAAAGGAAGACCTGCACATTGCGCCGGTCGATGTTGACTGACTGCCGTCAGGCCTTGCGGTCAAAAATGCCGCCGATCTTTGAATTGCCGCCGGTTTGCTTGTTGCCGCCGGCCGAATACTGGTCAGCGGGGTTGCTACCCTTATTTTTGTTATCACTTGATGGGCTGCTCAGTTGTTGCCGGGCTTCGGCTTCGATTCGGGCAGCTGCAGCGGCAACGGAGCGGTCCTGGGATGACGGTTGCCCCGGCGCGAGAGCCGCGCGTTTGACCACCTGCATTTTGGCAATTGTCGCTTCAGGGTCATCTGGTACCGAGGAAGTATCGATCTGAACCTCGCCACCGACTGCATATTTTTTGCCGTCTGGCCCGGTCTGATATTCGAACTGGGCGCCACCGGTAACATATTGGCCGCCCGCTGCAACGTGCGCGGCTTCATGAGCCCGCACTTCTTTGTCAGTCTTCTTTAAATCGTTAATCACTGCTCGTTCTTCAGGGGTTACCTCTGAAGATGAAGCCCCGCCGGGCTTTGAGAGAGCCGATGCCTCGTTGTTAGTGCCGGCGCTGTTGCCTGCCTGATTTTTTGTTGCCGCAGATTGCGTTTCGGTCTGCGTGGCCGCTTTGCCGGCCGAATCAGGCTGATTGCCGGCGACCTTCTGGCCCGCTGCCGGGCGCGACAAAGCGCCAGCCGGGTTTTGGCCGGGCCGGTAAAAATAGCGGTGCATTTCGCTTGCGGCAATTTTCAAAGTTTCACCCACCGGTACCCTTATTATAGCAAAATCCGAACAATTTTGCTGCGGCCAGGCTGCGGGTAAATTGCCCTGGTGCCGTGGGCGCTAAAAGCAGATCAGGGGCCGATGTCGTGCGACATCGACCCCTGATCTGCTTATTCAGTAAATTACTGAGCGTTGGTGTTGGTCTTCGGGGTGATATTCTTCATGGTTTCTTCGTAAACCTTCTGAAAACGGGCGTTGAACTTTTCGATGCCATCTTTAAAAATCGGCTGAAGTTCTTCGTTGGTTTTGCTGGCGTTGGTGTAGATTTCGTGCATGATTTCTACGTTGCGGTTCATGTGATCGAAGAAAAGTTCAACGTTCTTTTTGCCATAACCACTGTGCTGATCAAGGGTGGTTGTCCAGAATCTGTTCATGACCTTGAAATTATCGTTCATGAGCTGAGCGTATTCGTTTGAAAATTCCATCCATTTGTTAATATTGTTGTTCATTTTAAAACTCCTGTTAAGTTTTGGATTTCGAGATTTTTGATGCCTTGCTGCATCGCAAGATTATTATGCCATTTTTGCTGCAATGTGTCAAGAAAATTTTTAATATTATTTTTTATACAGCCAAAAGCAGCCAGCAGAAAGGGTGGCGGGGCTGTGATCAAAATGCTGAAATTTTGCATCGCACATTATTGCGATAGATTTGCGCACACAATGCAACACCTGGCGCTGAACGCAAGAATATGGCACCAGCAGGCGTTAAAAACATCACTCTGCCGGCTGCGAACCCCTGATAAAGCTGGTGGTCAGGCCAAGGCGGGTGACGCCTTCGAACCAGATATCGACCATTTCATTGAGATCTCTGGTTCGCAGTTCTTCAACCGGCACGATGCGATCATCATCGCCCGGGTAGAGGTCGAGCAGAAAATTACGGATTTTGCCGACCACAAAGGTGTGCTGTTCGATAAAGCCGCTGTGGGCAGCAAATTTGACCTTCAGAAGGCGGCAATCGGCAATACCGTCTTTCATCTTTTCTGCGTATTCGGGTGGGCAGATAAAATCGGTCTCACCGACAATGACGAGGGTCGGCGCGGTAATTTTTCCGAGACTGGGTATGACATTAAAGGCCGAGAACCAGGTCAGATCAAAATCGGCGCGAAAATCGAGGCGCGGTTTGAAAATGCGTTCGATGGCCCAGGCCTGGCTCCAGGGGTCGCTGTCACCGCCCTTATAAACATCGGTCATATTGAGCATCTCTGTAGTCTGCACGAGAAGCAGAGCCACCCCGAGAGAACTGTAGACGGCCCGCGATGATAGCTTCGCAGCCGGCGCCAGAATTGCGTCGAGAATGTCAGAACGCCCTTCGTTAACGATCTGGGCGGCCATGGTCGCCATAATTATCTGGCCGCGCATCGAATAAGTGTATGGCAGGCAGAGCGTTAAAAAATCATTGGCACTTATGCTGTAACCATAGGCATTCGAAACCTGGCCGTTGTTGAACATGGTTACGCAGGTCAGCATGTTCTCTTCTACGCCAGGCAAAAGCTCTTCGAGAGCTTTCAGGCCATTCGAAAAATTCACATGCATTTTATTGAAATAGGCGTTGCTCGGCGACGAATCGTGAATAACAAGTTTTGAGACCGACTGCGGGAACATGGATGCGTAAGAAAGGGCCACCATGCCGCCGTAAGATTCGCCAAAAACCGCGATTTTCTTCTTTTTGATTATGCTTTTTCGGAGTTCTTCGATATCGCGGCAGATATCAGGAGCATTATAGACACGATAATTGCGGCTGCCGAAGTTTGCCCAGTTGAGTTCCTGCGAATTACCAGTGCCGCGCTGATCAAAATAATAAACGTCGAAATGGGTGCGCAGGGCCTCAAACCAGTCACGGTCATAACCCTTGCTGGTCTGATGATGAAAGCTATGGTGCGGCATGCCCGGCCCGCCATTGATCATTATGATCGCCTCGGCTCCGGGGGCGGTGGCCTTGAGTTTTTCCCAGTAAATCTGCTGCTTCTGGCCATTCGGCAGAGCGTAATTCTCAGGAACGGAAAGCATACCCCATTCATAATTCACGGCATGCGGAATACTGGCAGGGCAGGAAACGGCCAGCAGCACCAGAAAAATCACCAGCAGTTTTTTCATTTTTCCCTCATCAAAGAGAACGGCTTATGAATAGTATAATATTTATTTAAAATAACGTCTAAAACAATGAGAATTTGCGATTTGCGGCAAATTCTTACTGAGGGCACCCGGTTTATTCACCAAAATTGAAATCTTGAATATCAACCTGACTCGCGTTAAAGTGTTGGCATAGCACCAGAGGTGAAGTATTTTGCAAAGTGGTTTGTCAATTGTGGCCGGGCATGAGTCAACCCGGGCGGTCAGGCGCGGTTACGTTTTTCCGCTGATTCTTTTTGCGACCCTGGCGGTTGCCGGCTTTATTCTCACGCTTTCACAGTTTCAGTCTGCGAACCGGGTCAAATTTCAGCACCTGAACGACTACCAGTCAGCGTTCAATATTGGCTATTCCGCACTGGTCGAAGTGCTGGCCGATATTCAGAAAAAGCAGTGGAGCAACCGGTCTTTTAAATCTGGGCCGAAAGACAAAAGCGCCAACCTGTTCGGCGGCAGCTTCAATCTGCGGGTCGAAGATTACGATGTGGCAGCCTTTCTGTTCAACGTAAGAGTCAGAGTGACCTACAAAAGCAAGAATCATCTCTTCTACTGGCGAATTAAATACAACCCGAATCTGCTCGATTTCACCAATCTTTTTGTTCCGATCTGCTATGAAGACCTGCAAAACAATACCAGCGCCTCTTCAGACGACATCGACACTCTGGTTGATAAAATTCTCGAAAACCGGGTCGCGAACCGCGACAAGGCCCGGCAAATCGCCGACAACCTCAAACCATCCCCGACCATCGCTGACGCGCTCAAAAAAGTCGGCATAAATCCAGGCGCCCCCCCCGGAAAAGACTCTGACGTGCCTCGCCCCGCCCCGCAACCTGTCGTTATTCCGCCGGCCGCTCTCGACCTGAAAGAACTCGCGGAACTGGTTGCCGCCCCCGACCCCGAAGTAACTTTCGCCATCAAGAATTTTCATTTTGGCGGCGATGTTTCGGTTTTAACCGACCAGCAAAAAGAACTGCTCGATGCACTCGCCAAGATTCTCAAAGATCGACCAGGCCTCAAGATTGAGTTGCGCGGCCACACAACCGGCGTTGTCGGTACCCCGGAAAGCAACATGAAGTTTTCGATCGAACGGGCTCAGAATGTGGCAGATTACCTGATCAGCATCGGAATCTCAGCTGATCGTCTGACCGTCAAGGGCTACGGTCAGACAAAACTGATTGCCAGCAACGATACTGAAGCGGGCGAAACCAAAAACCGCAGGGTTGAATTCGTGCTGACCAACGACCCCGCCTGAAA
>Ga0116171_10001455_pt1 | contig 23506 bp, 25 predicted proteins | sample AD_JPNHW2_MetaG_FD_89798 | JGI IMG/M metagenome (GOLD analysis project Ga0116171, IMG submission 89798) | Active sludge microbial communities of municipal wastewater-treating anaerobic digesters from Japan - AD_JPNHW2_MetaG | ecosystem: Engineered > Bioreactor > Anaerobic > Digestate | place...
CTTGTCCCGGCAAAGAGAGATCCGGGAAGATTTTTGACCTCAGTGCGAGCCAGTTCGCGCAGATCCTTTTCCCGGACCTCGATGGCAATCATGAAGCCAGGATGCTCTTAGAGGGAGATATATCTTGCTGAAAGCCTTATCGGCATGTTACTGAGCTGAGATATCGATCAATCATACTGAATATTAATAAACATCCCTATCTGTTTAACTAATAATATAATGTCATATAATAGATATCTCTCCAAATTAATTATTTAACCTTGATGGGAGGTTTTCCCGGGAAAGCGCCGGCAAATTCGTCCCGAATCTGCAAGGCCTGAAAATGCTACTCTAAAAATGCAGCAATTATAAATTCTCATCAAGGGCATTAATTGACCTCCTATTCACCTAATTGTAAATGCCAGTTGCTTTTAAAGTTATTATCTAAAGTATTAGTCTAAATTTGTAAAATTAAAAGACATACCCTTTCAAAACAAATTATTTATATCATTAAGTATTTGTGGCATGAAAAATATGGTGACGATTATGAGAGAGTCCACCGTGAAGATCCTGGACGACAAGGACATGGAATTTGTCGAAACGCTTCGATCCCTGAGCGTGCCGCGAAATGTGGCAACGCTCATAACCTTCCTGGCCAATGTAGATGAGGCCTCCTCTCGCGAGATAGAGATGGGCTCGGACCTGCGGCAGCCTGAGGTCTCCATTGCCATGCGCACCCTGCGCGACAACAATTGGATTGAAGAGAAGGAGATCAAGCGGGAAGGAAAGGGCAGACCGATGAAGGTCTACTCGCTGAGGGCCAAGATAGATGAGATCATAAGGCACTTCGAGGAGGAGAAGCTGCACGAGTCCGCCCAGGCCATGGAGAGCATCCAGAGGCTAAAGCAGCTCATATCAACTGAAGCCGGGCAATAATTCCATAAAAAATCAAAAATTCAAATGGTCGCATAAAGAGTCATATTTCCATTTCCGGCGCAATTTCGCCGGGATCTGGGGAGTGGGGGGAAATCTGGCTCATCGCTACTTGATGCGGCTAACCTTGGTCTGCTCAATTGCCAGCTCTTCTTCCATTATAAAAAAACTGGGGCCAATTCGCCTTCCGCCCGCCCCGCCTTACATCTCGCCCTGGCCTGCTCCAGCGCTCTTTCCAGCTCTGCCATATCGGCGAGCGATATCCTTACCCTGCCCCCTGCATAGGCCAGCTCCATCTCCGGCCTGCCCCCGCCGGAAGACGGCAGCCTTTCTGCTGCCAGCTCCGCCAGAGTAGCGTCAAGGATAACCTCTCCCTCCACCTTTCTCCAGAAGAGCAGCCTGCTGTCCGTTACCGCCCAGACGCCTGGCAGCCAGGAGCCGATCAGCCCCTCTTCCTGCCACAGATATCCGAAGGCCTTGAAGAGCAGCTCCTCCTCCGAATAGAGTAGCCTTATTGCTCCCTGTCCACCTTCTCCAGATCGTCGGTCCACATCTCAGGATTTATAAACTTATCGAGCTGCTCATCTGACGCCAATGGAAGAACAGAGTCTTCGATGCCGTTTAATTCGCAACTGATCTTCTCAGGGGCAGCGGAGGAGTAGAGATAGGATTGGCTGAATGGTTCGATTTCTGCAGCTTTCGGATAACTATTCTCTGGAATTGGCGGAACCTGTTTGCAGAAATGCATCTGTATCCTCTCGACTAAAGCCGTAGCCAGGCCTTGCAGGCCGCTCTTCTTATCTAATTTATTAATTTTGGCAGCCATTAGCACCATCTATTCGGCTCTATTTCTAAGTCATGTTTCTTCATCTATTCAATTAATCTGTCTTTCTTAAAATTATATTTGTCGATTAGTTATGAAAGAGATTTCTTATTCATTTGAAAACCTCTCCTGCCTCTTTATACCAGAGAAGAAGGTCCAGGTGGCCCATGGGGATCTCTGCCTGCCGGGAGAAGGCAGTCATCTTCTTTTCGATATCCAGATACAGCCTCTTTGTGGGAGAGGATGGGACTTCATCTATCACCCCCAAAAGGGCCAGATTCTTGAGGATGTGCCTGTCCAGTATGGCCAGGTTTTCGCCGAGGCCGATGTTCCTCAAAAAGTGGCTGGCTTCCTTGTATCCCAGCCCTTTGATATTGTCCACCAGCCACTCTCGGGCTGCAGCAGGGCTGGAGAATGAAGCCAGAGTCTCCCTCAGGGACGCGGCATCAAACCTGGACCGAGCCAGGCAGATGTACTCCGCTTTTCTCTGATTGAACCGAACTCCTACCAGCTCTTCGGATACGAGGGACGGCTCGACTTTTCCCATGAGGCATTTTCTCTCCAGCCTCTGCACCGCCTTCCAGCATGTCTTCGCTTTGGACTGGGGGGTGAGCAGGCAGAAGGCCAGCTCCCGGAAGAGCTCAACGTCTGAGGCCTTCTCCCAGATGCGGCGAAAGTCGGAGAGGCGAGCCTCGATCTGCGGCTTTATGGGACGGTACAGCTCATGGAGGTCGTCGATGTCGAGCAGCTCCCTTTCGGGGTTGACCCTGCTATTGCTGCTGCGGTTGTTATTGCTGTTGCTATTGCTCTTGATATCGGTGTCGGGATGAATTGCCATTAAACTCTTTTTGGGCGCAGAGGTATTTAGGATTTTGCCGGCTCTTCGCTGTCGATCCCAGGTTTTGCATCGCCGATTGAAACGGATTCATTCCCCACAATAGGCTGAAGGCTTCTTCAGCGCGGTTCTGGCTGTTGATCTGTGGCCTGCGCCCCATCTCAAGCTTTAAAAGCCATGCCGCTCTTCATACCGCCGATGAATAGAGAAGCCCATCCCCGCCGGCCTGAGGGAAATGAATTCCATCTCGTCTCCTCCTTTGCCCCCACCGGCTCCCAGCCCCAGGCTATCGATAAGCTGACATCCGGGCTGAAGGCGCACCCTCAGGGAGGCTTTGGCCCCGCAGGCAAGAATTTCCATACCCTTCTTGGGGTCACCGGTTCAGGCAAGACCTTTACCGTGGCCAATGTCATCCAAAACCTGCAGAAGCCCACATTGGTCATAGCCCACAACAAAACCCTGGCCGCCCAGCTTTATAACGAATTTCGGGAGTTCTTCCCTGAGAACCGGGTGGAGTACTTCGTATCCTATTACGATTATTATCAGCCTGAATCCTATATTCCTTCCAGGGATCAGTATATCGAAAAGGACTCGCTCATCAATCCCAAGATCGAACAGATGCGGCTCGCTGCCACTGCCTCTCTGCTCTCCCGCCCTGATGTGATCGTGGTAGCCTCCGTCTCCTGCATCTACGGCCTGGGAAATCCTGAGAACTTTCAGAAGATGGGCTTTGAGGTGAAGGTCGGAGAGACTATCCCCCGAAGGCAGATCCTGGGCCGGCTGGTCGATATACTCTTTGAGAGAAACGACATCGACCTCGCGCCGGGCCGCTTCCGGGTTAAGGGGGACACCATTGACATCGTGCCCGGCTATTTCAACAACATCATCCGAATCGAGCTGTTTGGAGATGAAGTGGAGAGGATCTGTGAGGTGGACCGGATCACCGGGAGGGTCAAAGAGGATATGAACTACTTCTTCATCTATCCGGCAAGGCATTACGTCATTCCGGAGGAGGAGCAGAAGGCGGCTATAGAGAGCATCAGGGCGGAGATGGAGGAGAGGCTGCCGGAGCTGGGGGCACTGGAGGCCCACCGCCTGCGCCAGAGGACCCAATACGACATGGAGATGATCTCCGAGACGGGCAGTTGCAAGGGAATCGAAAACTACTCCCGCCACTTCGACCGCCGCCGCTCCGGCGAGCCTCCCTACTGCCTCATCGACTATTTTCCCGACGACTTTCTGCTGGTCATAGACGAGAGCCACCAGACGCTGCCCCAACTGCGGGCCATGTACAATGGCGACAGGTCCCGAAAGAAGAGCCTGGTAGACTACGGATTTCGGCTGCCAAGCAGCTATGACAATCGGCCTCTGCGCTTTGAGGAGTTCGAGAGGCATATGAGAAATGCTATCTTCGTCTCAGCCACGCCCGGAGACTACGAACTGGAGCACTCTTTCCAGGTGGTCGAGCAGATCATTCGCCCCACCGGCCTGCTAGATCCCGTGGTCGAGATCCGGCCGGTGGAGGGGCAGGTTAGAGACGTGATGGCCGAGATCCGCAAGGTCATTGACAGCGGCGACCGGGCGCTGGTCACAACCCTCACCAAGCGCCTGGCCGAGGAGCTGACCGACTTTCTGGCCCAAAACGAGATCCGCACCCGTTACCTGCACTCCGACATCGACACCTTAGAGAGGACGGAGATCATCCGGGAGCTGAGGCTGGGCAAGTTCGATGTGCTCGTGGGAATCAACCTGCTGCGGGAGGGCCTCGACATCCCGGAGGTGGGGTTCATCGGCATCCTGGATGCCGACAAAGAGGGCTTCTTGCGAGATGAGAAGAGCCTCATCCAGACCATAGGCCGCGCCTCCCGAAATGCCGGATCGCGGGTCGTCCTCTATGCAGACCGCATGACCGGATCCATCCGGGCGGCAGTGGAGAAGACGGAAAGGAGGCGAGCCCTGCAGAAGGCTTACAACGATGAGCACGGCATCGTGCCCCGCACCATCAAAAAGCCCATCCGGGAAAAAGAGGTGGAAGTCACCGACATCCGGCACATCCCCAGGTCCGACATCCCCAATATGATCATAGAGATGCAGGTAGAGATGCACGCTGCGGCGGAGAGGCTGGAGTTCGAAAGGGCTATTGAGCTTCGGGATACAGTCAAGAGGCTGGAAAAGGAAATGGAAAGGGAAATGGAAAGGAAGACGAAGGTTGGATAAATCCGGAGACAGACGCAAAGTGAGCGAAAAAGCCCGAAATTTCCCGCAGGACCAAAGGGAGCTGACCAGAGGCGTCTCCCTGCTCATCGGAGAGCCGAAGAAGGCCATCAGAAAGCTCTCCGGACCCATGATCGTGGCCATGATGATCCAGGCAGCCTACAATCTGGTCAATGCGGTCTGGGTGGCCGGCTTGGGCTCGGATGCCCTGGCTGCCGTGGGATTTGTGACGCCGGTCTTCATGGTGGTGATGGGCCTGTCCAACGGCCTGGGGGCGGGCGTCTCATCAGCCATCTCCCGCCGGATCGGGGCGGGGGACAGATGGGGCGCAGACAATACGGCCATGCACGCCATGCTCATGGTGGTGGGAGTATCTCTGGTCCTGACGGTCTGCCTGCTCAGCTTTGCCGGACCGTTGCTGGCGATCATGGGCGCGGGAGCATCTCTTGATATGGCCCTTGAGTACGGAAATATCGTCTTTTCCGGCAGCATCTTTGCGGTCTTCTCTGCCATGGCCTTTGCTATTTTGCGGGGCGAGGGGGACACCAAGCGCACCATGTATGCTATGGCCGCTGGGTCGTTGATCAACGCCGTCCTCGATCCCATCCTCATCTACTGGGCGGGCATGGGCGTTGCCGGAGCGGCCTGGGGGACGGTCGTATCCATGTCACTGGTCTCGCTGGTTCAGGCCTACTGGCTGCTCATTAAGAGAGACACCTATGTCGCCCTCACGGGGCGTGCCTTCTCCTGGAGCCGATCGGTTATGTCGGATATCCTCCGGGTGGGAATTCCGGCGAGCGTGGAGTTTCTCTTCTATTCCATAGATGCCATCATCATCAACGCCATGCTGGTGCGGGTCTCCGGCACTGATGCCGTGGCTGTCTACACCGCCGGCTGGAGGGTGATATTCGTAGCATTGGTCCCCCTGATCGCCATCGCCATGGCGGAGATCTCCGTGGCCGGGGCGGCCTTCGGAGCCAGGAGATACGACAACTTATCCATAATCCACAGCTATTCCACAAGGCTCGGGCTGGCCATAGGGGCTGCTACCGCCCTCATCACCGGCCTGTTCGCCCCCCAGATAACCACCTTCTTCACCTACAGCGCAGACAGCGCCCACCTGGCTCCTGCTATGGTGGCTTTCATGCATGCCATGTGCCTCTTCTATCCCTTCGTCTCCCCGGGGATAATGTCGGCCTGCCTCTTTCAGGGGGCGGGCAAAGGTATGACATCTCTCGTCCTGAACCTGCTCCGGGATGTGGTCCTCGTAACCCTGATGGCCTATGTGCTGGGAATCGTCCTGGGGCTGGGACAGAGAGGCATCTGGTGGGGAATCGTCTTCGGCAACATCAGTGGCAGCCTGGCCAGCTACCTGTGGGCCAGGCTGTACATCTCCAGGGTGATAAAGGATCAGGAGGGGCGTGCTGAGGGAATCTAATATGATCCGAGCAACTTGTTATTTGCTGTCAGGACGGGGACACCACAATTATGAAAATCTCCATCATGAGTTACCAAGGTGTATCCGTGTTTTTTGCATAATTTAATATAAGTTAAATCATTAAAATCTGAGCTAATTTTTCCGTATTCGATCAATTGATTTTGTAGATTGATAAAGTTATAATCCAGATCGCATAATTGAGCTTCTTCAAGTATTTTATTCATGTTTAACACGATTTCTTTAGACGTCTGTCTTCCTTTTTCGGACTCTCTAAATAATTTATAATAATTTTTATTTGGATCTTTTCTAGTTATATAGGGAATAATTCTATTAAATTCTAAATGTGAAAATACCCGTATAAATTCTGAAAGTACAAATGCATCCAGATAGATTTTGCAGCGGTTTAGCCGCATTTTTTCGAATGCATCTGTATAATATTTTCTAAAATATTTATTATCATAAGGATATTGTCCATAATATAAATAAATCCAAATATTGGTGTCTAGAAAAAACTTTTCATCTTTAGAAAAATAATATTTCTTTCGGATGTCTTCGACTCGATTATTCATTATCTTCGCCAAGTATTTCATTCATATTGGTTTTAAAATCAATAGGATCTTCTAAAAAATTCCGAATCCTATCAATGACTCTATCAAGTATAAACTTGTCGTCCTCAGAGAGATCACACACAGTTACGTTTCTTTTAATATCCCTATCATTTAAGCCGCTTAAGTATAGCTTTCCGAATGCAGATTCGAAAAATGCCGAACTAATTTCGGTAACATCTTTAAACGAAACCATGACTCTGTTGCCATTACGCAATGCGTCTGATATCGCATGAAATAATTTTGTGGCGGTTTCATCAGATATGCAAAATGGACTATTTGCTAACTCTGCTGCGCTTATTGACACTGGTTTTCCTAGAATCACAGTACCCATATCCATATTGCAGACATCTTCGATGCTTGTGCCATGAACCTGCAATGCCTGAGTTTTCTCTTCTTGAGCAGATGAAGTTCTATTATCCAACCTGGCTCCAATGGTTTTTGTCGTGAATTCTGCGTCTGAACAATATCGCTCATATACGGAGTTGGATTCGGTCTGGTATCTGATCATTACGAATTCTCCGGCTGGCCAAATCTTTTTATAAATACCCAGACTGTCCAGATTAGAGGTCTGCAAACATTATCTATCGCTTCAATGAGTCGTCCCTCAGTCAGTTCATCAAAAGAAATCTCTTTGGCAAATTGTATTGACTTTAGGTTATCTCCTGACTGTTCCAACATAAACGTCGCAGGCGCAAAGATTAAATCTCTTTTTAGATCCCAAATAAACTCTTCTTTTCTCTTGGAGTTCAATCGACCAAAAGCAGCAAGGTGATTTGGATGTAGTTCAAGTTTTGAAATTACTATGACGGAATTATATAACTTTTTAGGCTTGGCTATTACAATTCCAACTTGAGTCTCTGTCTTCCCTTCAAATTGGAAGTCTGTATCGTCGGACTTTTTTTCTCTGATGAAGATCTGCCGTGCCCTCATCCACACCTCAATTTTTTCTTTTACATCCTTGAATTCTTCTGGTGGCACGAATGAACCTCGCTCCTTAATATCAGGATATACTCGAATGGAGGTATAAAGGTTTTGAGAGGAGATTGGCTGCCAGGATCTCAGCTCAATTTGCATCAAAAAAAAGGAGGACCGAAAGGTTCTTGGCGATATATCGCCTATGCCACCATACAATCCTGAAAGAATATGCCACAAGTCCAGGCACAAATTGCATGAACTGATTTAAGGAGGGAAGAAGAATGGAAAGGCAGTGCACATGGGCTGCGATAGCAATAGCCGCATTATTAGTACTCGGTTTTGATGCGAGTGCGTCGATATCTGCCGAGGAAGCTGTTTCGATGATCAATTACCAAACAGGGATATCTCCCTTCTGCTATATCTCCGGGGACACTGTTCGTCAGATATATGAGGGAAACGATCTCAACATGGATTTTCCAGACTATACATTGACCAGCAGATATCCGGTATATAGCTACGATCCGCGAGATTCGTCCAGTCTGGAATCTGTATACAGCGTCAGCAGAGATGGTTTCAAGCCTGTATTATATGAAGTCCTGGGAGGAACTTTTACCAAGAGTCGGGTGGACAGCGGCACATACCAGTTCCACTGGATAGTGGCAAACCAGCTTGCGAACGAAATTGATTTGATTAGAATCGATCCATTTTGGACCGATGATCCCGTAGTTGTGGCCAGATATTCGCTCAGCACAATCACAATATACAACACTGTATCAGGTCAAGGACCATCCGGTCAGGGACAATATGGCCAGGGGTCATCCGGCCAGGGACAATATGGTCAGGGGCAATATGGTCAGGGACAATATGGTCAGGGGCAATATGGTCAGGGACCATCGGGTCAAGTGCCATATGGTCAGGGGCCGGAGCAAGAGAGCCCTCAATATTACGAAGGCAATAGTTATCTCAATCAGCCTTGAGGGTGAAAAGAAAATAGCCGGCAGAGAAGGATAATTGCGAAAGGAACGCCTGGCGCGGTTGGATTTCATAGGTGGGAAGGAGGCCTTCGGAAATCAGGGCCTGCAAAGCCTTTCCGGTTAAGTCTGCGGAGGCGTTCCTTGATAAATATAACGAGTGAGGAGAGTAAGCCCCCTTCTGTTCTTTGGCGGCATTCGGCTTAGCGCCATACCCGAGCTTGGCTGGACGGCCAGGTTCTCAGCTCTATTCTGGCTTGCACCCACAGGGTTTCGCCGTTTCATCCGCCTCCCGCGCGACCTCAGCCTTGCGGCATCATCGCTTTGGCGCGGGGCGGTCTCGTTTCTGTGCCAGAGCCGGAGCTCTCGCCCCACATCCTTAGAAGATGTCTGTGTGTCCAGTGGTGGGGGGACTTTCCACACCGGCCTTAAACGGCCAGCGGCAGCCGCCCTTCCTCTCTCGTCAGGTCTTGTCTGTCCAGGGGCGGTTATAATGCCTTCGGTTGGAGAAAAAGGACAAGGCCAAAGCAAACCTTTATGCCTGGCCATACCAACTTTCTTCTCACATGGCCCGAGATCAGAGAGACCACTACTACCGGCTGGCAAAGGAGGAGGGCTACAGAGCCCGCTCCGCCTACAAGCTGCTGCAGATCAATGAGAAGTTCCACATCATCAGGAGGGGAGACTCAGTAGTCGACCTGGGGGCGGCTCCGGGCGGCTGGCTGCAGGTGGCTGCGAAGCTGTCCGGCGGCATTGTGGTGGGCGTGGACATCGAGCCCATCCTGTCCATCCCGGGCGTGGTGACATTTCAGGCCGACATCACCAAAGACAGTACGGTGGACCTGGTGAAGGGGGCTTTAGGAGGAGAAGCTGATGTGGTCATATGCGATGCTGCACCTAACCTCACCGGTGCCTGGGACATGGATCACGCCGTATCCGTCGACCTGGCCCGCTCCGCGCTCAAAATGGCCAGAAAGCTGCTCAAGCCGAAGGGCAACTTTGTAGTCAAGGTCTTTCAGGGCGACCTGTTCCTGGACTTTTTAAACGATGTGCGGCGCGAGTTTTCCTCCGTCCAGGCGCACAGCCCCCCGGCATCAAGAAAGGAGAGCGCAGAAACCTATGTTGTCGCCAAGAAGATGCTCACCGCCCCGGTGAGACGGGGGAGATGCTGGACGTGCAGATTGAGTCGACCGGCAAGTCGGGAGACGGAGTGGCCATGGTGGAGGGCTTCGCGATCATCGTCAGAAATTCGCGGCTTGGAGAGAAGCTGAGGGTGAAGATCGACGCTGTAAAGCCCAATTTTGCCTTTGCGGATATCCTGGAGAGAAAGGATTAATAACCTGCCCAAGAAAAGAAGGAGGAAGGGCGATTTCTATGGATGACAATGCCGTGATCTTCATCGGTGACAAACCAGTCATGAACTATGTTCTTGCCGTTATGACCCAGTTTAACAAACCCATCACCAAAGTCACGCTCAAGGCCAGAGGCCGGGCCATATCCCGGGCGGTTGATGCGGCGGAGATCACCAGAAACAGATTCATGCCCAATTTAACTGTTAAGAACATCACCATCGGCACGGAGGTCATCCAGAGCGAGGACGGCAAGACGGTGAACGTATCCTCGATGGAGATATTGCTGGAAAAAGAGCAAAAGTAATATTTTTAATCATATATATTTCAATAATTTCTAACCAAGGATCAATTGAAGTCATTTTTGGGGAAAGTCTTAATATCATAAGAACAGCTTTAGCTTATGATTGGCTCTGATATTGGGTCAGAATCTGTAGTATCAGTGATATTTGCCCTCTTCTTATTATCGGCATTCTGCACATGTGAGGACGGCGCAGCCAGCATGAGGATGATTGATCAGTCGATAGACCATGCGATGGACCAAGCGATGGATCAATCGCTTCATAATGGCACAGAACTGGCGGGCAGAGATCTATCCGGCCTGGACCTCTCCGGGGCTCAATTGAACCGCGCCGATATGAGGCGATGTCTGCTCATAGGCACCGGCCTGAACGATGCAGCATTGCAGCAGTCGGATCTGGGCTACTCCCATCTGAGCGGGGCAAGCCTGACCGGGGCCAACCTGACCGCCTCCGAACTCTCCAAGGCGAACCTCAGCGGGGCGAATCTCAGTGGAGCCTTAGCCGAACGGGCCTGTCTGCAGGGAGCATCTCTGGTCAATGCCAATCTGACCGGGGCCAGCCTGCCAGGATCCAATCTCGTCGGGGCGGACCTCTCCGGGGCTGACCTTCGTGGTTCAGATCTCTCCGAGGCGAGGATGGGCGGAGCCGGATTCATAGGATCGCGTCTCTGCCGATCGTCCATCATATTCTCCAACTTCACCGGCGCCAACCTCAGCCATGCCGACCTCTCCGGGTCCACCATATCCGGATCGCTTTTCAGAATGGGCGATCTGTCCTCTGCCGACCTGAGCCGGACAATTGCCGGCGGAGCTGTGATGGATGAGGCAAACCTGACCGGCGCCGACCTGTCGTATGCTGATTTTTCCGATGGCCAGATACATCGCGCTATGCTCGCCGGCGCTGTGATGGTCGAGTTCAATGGCTCCGGGATATGCATGGGCGGATCGGATCTGTCCGGCGCGCGTCTCATTCGCGCCGACCTTTCCGACGCCAGCCTGCATGATACTATTCTGGTGCATGCCGATTTGAGCGGCGCTGACGCCACGGGAGCGTGCATTGAGAATTCCGATCTGAGGGGGGCGAATCTGACCGGAATGCGCCTGGTCAGAGCCAACCTGGACGGCTGCAATATGTCCGGATTGAATATGAATCGGGCCAATGCCGTCAGCGCCAAGATGTGCTGGGCGGACCTCTCCGACAGCAACCTCTCCGCCGCACAGCTCTGCCGCGCCGAGTTCTATGGCTCGGATGTAAGCTTCGCCGATCTCAGCCATGCCGATCTGGCCAGAGCTTACATGATGATTGCCAATCTTTCAAAAGCCTCCCTGGTTGGGGCAAATCTGGAATCAACCGACCTGACCGGGGCGGAGATGAAGGGAGCAGATCTCAGCTCCGCAGTCCTGCACCAGACTGTGCTGAGCGATGCCAATCTCTCGGGAGCCACGCTCTCTTTCGCCCGGCTGGCGGGGCTGAACCTGCGGAGAGCAGATTTCCGAGGAGCCGGTCTGGCGGAAGCTGACCTTCAGGGCCCTATGCTCATTGAGGATGTGAACCTGGCAGGGGCCGATCTGAGTGACGCCAGGATGGAGCTGATATTGCTGCAAAATGTGAGCCTTGTCGGCGCAGATCTGAGGGATGCAAACCTGACCATGATTATGATGATCAATGTGGATATGAGCGGGGCCGACCTGCGCGGCTTGAGATGCGATGAGTTTACCCTGCAGAACATGCTCAATTGCCGCCGCGACGGGACGGCCATGAGCGATGATCTGGGGGAGAGGCTGGCGGCAATGGAGAGAACAGTCAATCAGGGTGGGCTTTTGGCGAAAACTGCAGGGAATTGAGACTGATGAGAGAAATCATTTGCCTCTGCATTTTCGCTCTGACGCTCTTCAGTCCCTGCTCTTGCGTAAATGTCCCTCCCGTAAATGATCTCTCCGATCTTAGAGCCCTCATCTCAGCATACGAAGACACCCGCATCTCCGTCCGGGACCTGGCCTTTTATCTGGTCAGCCACAACTACGATGCCGCTCCCAAAGACGGCTATGTGCAACTGCTCCTGGACGGTAAAATATACCGGCTGACTCCCAACGGAGACGCGCCGGGATTGTGCGATATCCTCCAGGAATGAAGGATCAAAGATAATAAGCATAGAAGCAAATAACATCATCTGTGACTGAGATGGAGATGGACGACCTGGGAGCCGTACTGGCTTACCACCAGAGGACAAAACATCAACCCCGCGCCATGGCTGCTGGTCCCGCAGGACTGGACTGGTCCAACCAGCCCGATCCCTTCCGCAGATACCAGGGCGCGCCTTGTTTCATGCTGGCAAGGCAGGGCTTCTCAACAGCAGCAGACGAGTCCTATTCCGGGGCTCCCCTCTGCCTGGAGAGTCTCTCGGAGTTCTTCTTCGAAAGCCTGGCCATATCGGGGAGAAAGGGCTTTGCTGGAAGCAGTTGGCCTCTGCGGGTCAATCCCTCCAGCGGCAACCTGCATCCCATAGAGGCCTACCTGATCGCAGGACCGCTGGCCTGGCGCGGAGGGGGCGAAGTGGCAACTTCCGGCGATGGCATTCGTAATGACGCCCCGGCAATATCTCACGGATCGCCTGCCCTCTACCATTATGCCCCGCAGAGCCACTCTCTGGAGACGCTCGCGAGGGTGACGGAGCAGAGCTGGGAGAGACTGGGCCTGCCGGCGGGAACTGTTCTGCTGGCGTTCTCGTCGATTTATTGGCGGGAGGCTTGGAAGTACGGAGAAAGGGCTTTTCGCTACTGCATGCTCGATGCCGGGCATGCACTGGCGGCGGCTGCCCTGGCCGCGGGCTGCCTGGGCTGGAGGCTATCGCTTCAGGAGGGCATAGGCCGGCAGGAGCTGGCCGGCCTTTTGGGCCTTAACCTTCCGGGCAGACCGCAGGCGGAGAGCGGAGAGGAGGAGCAGCCGGTGATGCTGGTCTCCATCTTCACCGACGGCCTGGCTCATGACACCTCAATTCATTCCGGCAGCCTCTCCCTCCTGGAGATCGTCCCGCTGCCCTCCCGCCCCAATTCCCTCAGCCCCCGCCATGTCTCATGGCCGGCCATCGACCTGGTGGCCAGGGCGTCGGACAAGCCTCCGTATCAGGAGACGGATTTTGAAGTTCATATGAATTCGGCCGCGAGAAATGCCGTTTTATCCGGATACCGTCCCCTGCTGCGCCGTCGGCGCAGTGCCCAGGCCATGGACGGCAGGAGCGTCATGCCTCTATCGGCATTCCAGTCGATCTTGCGGGCGGTCCTGCCGGAGTTGCCCCCTGGGCAGTCTCTTCCCTGGAGGCCCTGCGTTCATCCCGTCTTTTTCGTGCATCGGGTGGAGGGCCTGTCGACCGGCCTTTACATCCTCTTGCGGGATGAGGGCCAAAAGGAGTGTCTCCTGCAGGCCATGCGGCAGGACTTCGTCTGGCAGAGGCCTTCGCGCATAGCGGAGGATCAGCCGTTCTATCTGCTGGCTCAGGGCGACAGCCGCCTCTCTGCCAGAGCCGCATCCTGCCGCCAGGAGATAGCCTCAGACGGCTGCTTTGCTGCTGCCATGATCGCTCGGTTCGGCGAGCCCCTCAAGAGATACGGTCCAAGGTTTTATCCCAGGCTACTCTGGGAGTGCGGCGTCATGGGCCAGGCGTTATACCTGGCGGCGGAGGCGGAGGGCTTTCAGGGCTGCGGCATAGGCTGCTTCTTCGATGATATGGTGCATGACATGCTGGGCCTCTCTGGCCTGCAATATCAGGATCTGTACCACTTTACGGTGGGACGGGCCCGGATCGATTCCAGAATCCTTGATCTGCCGCCGTATGAATGATCTCACTATGTTTAAAGGTCAATCTTTACAGGTTGATCTGCCGGCACCAAAAGGATGAAATGGATCTGGCGCAGATCATGCAGCCAATGAATTCCGCGGCAAAAACGATGCGCTCAATTGTCATGTTGCTGCTCTGCCTGGCAGCCTTTCTTGCAGGGCCGGGGCAGGCGGCTCATGAATCCGGGCCGGTGGGGCCTTATGTTGTTTCTTTTGATATGAATACCACTATGGATTACCGGGTCGTAGTGGACGAAAAGCCTTCCTCAGGGGTCACAACTTCGGGAGTGAAATTTTCCCGATACAATTTGACGGTGGAGAGCGCAGAGTATTTTGCCAGGCTGATGCTGACGCGATATGAAATGCCCATGGTTGCCAATACATCTGCCAATGCCTATATCGTCTACAATGCCTTGCTTGGGGCAGGCGCGGATGAGCCGCAGATGTTCTCAAGTGAAGATTATCCCAATATTTCCATAGACGGCAGGCCTGCTGTGCTGGGCAATTTCCGGTTCGATAGGCAGTACCTTGGCCAGGGGCAGTACCAGGAGGGCGATCTGGTTGTCGCAGCCGCCTATTCCCCTGATGCAGAGCCTTACATGAACGAGACCTACCTGGGACAGACCGACTGCCGAGTCATATCCACTTACCCCTGGGAGGTCATCAGCTATCTGCTTTACACCCTGCATGTCGAGGTGCCGGAAGAGGAGGCCGCCGAGGATGGCCCGGAGATCGAGTCTCCAGCGAATGCACCGCAAAATCTGACCAATGCGACCAATGAGACCAGTGCCGTGAATTTGGCCGGCGCGACGAATATGGCAGCAGGTGGGCAATAGGCTATAACCAGTTAACCACAATCCTTTCGCGACCATTGCCAAGAATCATTCGGCGATCGCTTTCAGACATGCGTTTTCAGCATCTAAAGGCTCATGGAGGAGTCATGTAGATGCTAGGTGAAATCTACATAATAATCAGCTTTTAATATTAAGCTGATGAACAAGATCTTTGGAGGAATCTCAATCAAATCAATTAAACTGATATTGTCGATCCTGGCTCTGGGAATTCTGGTTGCAGTAGGAGCCGCCTATGATGATCACGGTGGAGACCATGGAGGATATGGTGATCACGGCGGAGACTATGGAGGATATGGCGATCATGACGGCATGGGCGATCATAGCGGCAGGGGAGGACATGATACATTTGATGGCCGTGCTGGCGGCAAGTATATCGACTGGCTCAATCCCGGAGGGTACTATTATTACACGAGCTGGTATTATCCTACCTACTCCTACTCCTGGTATCCTGCATATACCTATAACTATCCGGCCTACTATTACACGGAACCTGTGGTCTATCCCACTTATTACTATGACCCGGTTGTCTATGATCCCTGGTATGCAACAAATGTCTATGGATGGGGAGGCGCAACCTACTACTATACAAATAGCTGGACCTGGTCTAATCACGGCGGCTTCTTCTTCTAAATCCAGGGACTGAAACGAAAACAGAATTCGGCTGACGTCTGCCATAACAGGAAAGATGGAGACGTCAAATCACCATTTTAATCTTTCAATTTATTATATAATTATGGCTTAAAAATAGAAGAAACAATCACTGCTGCTCTGCTGGTGATTGCTCTACAGGCGATTGCTCTGCTGCTGGCTGCTCTGCCACGGGCTCCTTTGCCGGCGGGGAGATCAGCTCGGCCTTTACCCTCTCTCCGGTGTGCTTTTCCACATAATGCACCTCTTTGAGTCCCAGGTGCTGGAGGATCATCTCTGCCAGGCCCCGGCGGATCATGAGCCACTCCTTGTAGTAAGATAGCTCCCAGGGTGCAATGACGACCGCCACATCATCCTTAATCTCTGCCTCAAGCTCCATGCGGGCAAAGGTCTTGATGAGGGCCTTAAGCCTCTCGGTTTGGTCCTCTACGCTCTCCACGATCTTGTAATCATAGACCACAGTCCTTCCCGCCAGGGGGTGGTTGGTATCTATGCTCACCTTTCGCCCGATGATGCGGGTCACAGTGCCGGTCTTGTTGTCTATGCCTACGCGCATCCCTGGAACCGGTTTCTTGTCCTTGAAGCGGTTTAGAGGAACGATCTGAATCTGTTTGGGGTCATGCAGGCCGAAGGCGCTCTCCGGGGCCAGCTCCACCCTTCCGGAATAGCCCATCTCCTTGTCCAACAGGTCGTCTTCAAAGCCCTTGACGAGCTGGCCGGCTCCTACCACTATGAGGTGAGGGCCGTAGGCTATCTCTTCGCTGAAAATTCCCTTTTCCGTGGCCACGTCCTTGTCTGTGGCTGCTATTACCTGTCCGTCAACGCTTTCTGTGTAATCGATTCTGATGAAATCTCCATTTTTTACTGTCATCTCTAACTCCATCCTGAATTAAGCAAGTCTACATACTGTCTGGGGCAGCACATGCCCGAACCTGATTTATACCTTCGCATGGAAACGAAAAAATCCCGTTAAATCAGATAGTCTGCGATCCTGTCGGTGAGGGGCTGCTCGCAGTAGAGGCAACGCAGCAGCACCGGATTTTTGGCTTTGACCAGCATCCTGGATTTGATGGGCTCCTGGGTGTTGGAGATGCAGTTGGGGTTGTTGCAGCGCACCACTCCCACGATCTCGTCCGGCAGGTCGACGTGGCGCTTCTCGATCACCTCATAGTCGCGGATGATATTGATCGACGCCGCAGGGGCGATTAGGGCGATCCGGTTGACCTCTTCCTCCAATAGCTCCCGGTCCTCCACCTTCACTATGTCCTTTTTGCCCAGCTTTCCGCTCTCCACATTCATGACCACGGATAAAGTGGCGTCGGATGTGCCTGAGATGCCCAGGATCTTGAGGACATTTAAGGCCTGGCCTCCTGCGATGTGGTCTATCACCGTACCGTTGTTGATGGGCTTGACGCGAAGCTCCCTGGGCTTTTCCTTCTTTTCGTCGTGTCTTTCTTCGCCTGACTGCTTTTCATTCTTAAACATGGCTAGACACCTCCCCCTAATAGCATTTTGAGAAGAGCCATTCGCACCGGCACTCCGTAAAATGACTGCTGGAAGTAACGGGCATGGACCGTCGCATCCACCGATGATGCTATCTCGTCCACTCTGGGCAGAGGGTGCATGATGATGAGATTCTCGCGGCAGCCGGCCAGAAATTCGGGGGTGATTCTGTAGCTCCTGGCAACCTTTTTGTATTCCACAGGGTCCGGAAATCTCTCCCGCTGAATGCGGGTCATGTACAGCACATCCACATCTTTGACAACCTCCCCTAGGTCACAGGTTTCGCGAACGGCTGTGCCCTTCCCCGAGAGGTCGGCCTTTATGGGATCGGGCATCCGCAGGCTGGGCGGGGAGACCAGAGTTATGTCGGCTTTGTAGAGTGAGAGCGCATAGGCCAGGGAGTGGACCGTCCTGCCGTACTTGAGGTCGCCCACCAGGGCGATCTTCAGGCCCTCCAGGCGGCTCTCCTTTTTGATGGTGTACAGGTCGAGGAGGGTCTGGGTGGGATGGTGTCCGGCTCCGTCGCCGGCATTGATCACAGGCACCGGCGAGAACTGGGAGGCCAGTCGCGCAGCTCCCTCTTTGGGGTGGCGGATGACCATGGCATCGGCATAGCCGCCGATGACCCGCACCGTATCTGCCAGGGACTCGCCCTTGGAGATGGAGGAGCCCTCCGCCGGGCCCAGGTTGATCACGCTTCCGCCCAGGCGTTTCATGGCCGTCTCAAAGGACATGCGCGTTCTGGTCGATGGCTCGAAGAATAACAGCGCCAGGATTTTTCCGGCCATAATGTCGCTTTTCTCGCCTCGCGCATAAGGCTCCAGAGAGGCGGCCAGGTCCAGGACCGAGTCGATCTCCTCCCGGGAGAACTCTCGCATGGAGAGCACGTGTCTCTTCATGAACATGCCCGGTCTTCTGGGCTTCCGGGATAAATAAATAGCTGCTATGCTGATCGCAGTAATGGAGTTGATGATCGCAAAAAAAAGTATCTGGTCCTAGAGCTGGTTATTCAGGGCTCTTCTGCTCTGGCAAGCTCTCAGGACTCTGATGGCTTTCTGCTCTTCGCGTTTGCGCTTAAGTTTCATCTTTTTGTCTCTAGCTTCACTCATGATATAATCACCTATTGCTCTAGCATTGACGGCGATATGAATCTTTTTAGTAATGATTTATGATGATAAAACTATCACCCTTCACAAAAGATCCCAATGATTCACTCTCCGCTCCAGCAGCCTGTCCGTTTCTCCGTCCTCTCCAGCAGGTCGCACAGCTTGTTGGCGCTGGCCACCACCGTCTTCCTGCCGATGCGATCCTCTGCCGCGGGCCGAACGGCTATTCCTCCGAAGTGGGCATCATCTCCCACCACAATCATGCCATGAATATGCATCCAGGCGTGCACCGTCTCCAGGGTCTTCTCCTGGCCTCCGTTTCGCGAGCCTCCCACGCTCAGGGCGCAGCCTGCCTTGTTCTTGAGCAGAGACCCCCGCCTTCTCAGGGGTATAGTCCTGTCGAATAGGGCTTTGAGCTGAGCGGTAATGCTCCCGAAGTAGACGGGCGAGGCCACAATGATGCCGTCGGCCTTCTCCAGTGCGGCAAGGATCTTTTTCATGTCATCGTCTTTTGGGCACTCTCTCCCCTTGCTACAGTCTCCGCAGTCATTGCAGAAATCGATCTGCATTTCGGATAGGAGCAGCTTCTCAGTTTCAAATCCCCTTTCATTAGCCACGGCCAGGGCTTCGTTTAAAATGAACTCGCTGTTGCCGGCCTTCCGGGGGCTGCCGCAGATCCCAACCACTATCATCTTTTTCTTCACCCCTCTCTCATCTTGCCAGGGCTGAATATAATGCTTTTGCAGAGAAAAGTTAATATCCGATACGGCAATTTTATTACGGGATTAAAATGAATGCAGAGATAACATCGCTCCTGGACCAGGATGTCTATACCCAGAAGGGCATCTTTGTGGGCAGGGTGGACGATGCCGTCCTCGATCCTGACAGAGGCGTAGTGAGCGGTCTGGCCCTGGGGGACGTCAACCGGGAGCTCTTCGAGCAGAAGGGCAAGGGCATTGTTATTCCCTACCGCTGGGTAATGGCGGTGGGCGACATCATCGTCATACGGCACCTGACCAGAAATGCAAAGGATACGCGGCCGGTCGGCTGAGTGGGAGGTCTACTCCGGCCTGACAGCTCGCGCTCCATTGGTGGCGAGAGCCGACGGACGGGGCTTTAAAAAGATACTGGAAGAGAGCATTAAGCCATACGATATGGACTTCGCAAGGTCGATGGCCGGCGCAGCCGAGAGCTTCTTTCTCAATTCCGGGCTCTGCCCCGTCCTGGCCTTCACATTCTCGGATGAGATCAGTCTGGTCTTCCTGGAGGCTCCCTTTGGGGGACGGGTGGAGAAGATAGACTCTCTGGTTGCCGGCTTTCTCTCGGCCTCTCTTTCCCTGGACCTGAAGAGGCCCGTCTCATTGGACTGTCGCACCATTCCCCTCTGCAAATGCGAGATCTGCGAGTACCTTGATGAGCGGCAGGATGAAGCCTGGAGAAATCATGTCTTCTCTTATGGCTTTTACATGCTTGTCCGGGAGGGAAAAAGCCCCGGCCAGGCCATGCAGGCCCTTCGCGGCCTTTCCGAGGCGGAGATTCACGAGATTGTCTTTGGAAAAGGCATCAATCTGGCCAGGACGGCTGCCTGGGAGAGGCGCGGGGTTATGGTCTATCGCAAAGAAGGGCAGGTATTCCAGGACTGGGATCTGCCTCTTTTCTCCAGGCCTGAGGGAAGGGCCCTGGTCACTCAGATAATAGAGGCATGCTCTCCGGCAGGATCGTAAAATAAGTCTTGATTATGTCCCTGTTTTCCGGAGGGAGGCTTTCGATATATAGCTCGGATGGGACCGCGGCAGCCTCTCCCGCCTGGGACCTCTGGAAGACTCGCTCCACCGGATCGACATTTCTGGCCAGAGACCCGGCTCCCGTTCCGGGATCAAGCACAAGCTCCAGCTTATTTTCGTCCAGGACGGCCAGGGAGGGATTGCCGAAGAGGTTACCGGTAAGGTTTCGGGGCTGGACTGCATTTTCTTCCGGCTCCTGGCCCTCAAATGCGGAGAGGGCTTTTTCCCTCAATTCCGCCAGGGACTGAAAATCGGACGGGGTCATGCTCTCGCTCTGGGCAAGTATGACAATGGCGCAGAGGAGGACTGCAATGGCAGCAGCTCTGACTTTAATCTTACGGGAATTGAGAATCTGGGAGGGCTTGATTTTGGCCAGGATTGCCTGGAGATCAGCAGCCAGCTTCTGCATGGGCAGATTATCGATATCGCGATTGTCATAGGCAGTCCGGGCCATCTCCGAGAGCTGGGGGCCTAAAAGGATGAAAAAATCCTGTTTCTTTCTTCTCTTGATCAGCGTGGCGCCGGCCAGGCCGGCCAGCAGGCAGATGATCGCCGGCAGCTTCGCCAGGAGAAAGACATCCTGATAATAGAAGTTCATGAATGCGGGCAGGCCCAGGATCTCTGCCAGAGCATAGGCAGCGACGGACAGTATTGCTGCGTTCATTGCCCACACTATCCTCTCAAAGCGTCCATATGCCTCCATCAGGCTCCTAATCTGCTGGAGAAATCCATAAGGCCCTTTCATAATAATTATTCGGAAGGTCCAAATAAATAGTTTCCGGGATATACCCGATATCATGGCAGAGCCTGGGGGGTGGGCTGAAAAGGGTTTATATCACGAGCGTCCATTCAATAGCAAATGGCCGGCATCAATGCATCGGGGGGTAAGCTTCTGGCGGCTCTTGCAGCCCTGGCGCTGCTGCCCATGATCTGCATTGGGATCATCTCTTTAGAGCAGATGCAGAAGGCCTCGGTTGATGTCAAGGACAATATCTCCAGCCTCAGCACTTCACTCAATCGATCTGCTCTGATGGTGGGAAAGGAGGATGCCGGACAGGTGCAGCTTGCCATTGCCAAAGCCCGGCAGTATGACGAATTTTTTAAGAGAGTGATCTCAGAGAATGAACTTGTGGCCGGCTACGCTGCCATAAGCTCAGCCAATGAAAGCTGTATTGCCCCTCCGGGCATATGGGTTGCTCCCACCGGTTCCAATCAGACAGCCTCTTTGAAGAGGGAGGCGACGGTCAATTACCTGTGCGGCCCTGCCAAAATCATGCAGGAGCAGGATCGGGCACGATCAAAATCGTTTCTGTCTTACATTGGAACCGAGGATGGGGTGCTGGCGGTCTGGCCCTATAGCAATAAGACCCTCAGCAATACGGCGCCCTTCGGATACCGGGACAAGCCCTATTATTCTCAGGCCAAGATAAAGAAAAAGACCATCTGGACCGGCCCTTATCAGGATTCCAGAGGTGATTATGCCATTACTATTACGACTCCGTTCAATCGTAATGGGCAATTCGCGGGCATTGCAGGAATGGATGTCGCTCTCTCTCCTATATACCAGGATCTATCATCCATGAAAGGGAGGGGCTATCCTTTCATTGCAGATTCCTCCGGCATGATAATATACCGTCCTGAGAATAATCCTGAAGGCGGTCTGAATGAAATTTTTGAAGCGGAGAGCCTTTTTTCCTCTGCCAACTCTGAGGTGCAGTCATTGGCCAGAGGCATTTCTAAAGATAGTTCTGGATCCATTGTGGTGGATCTGGCAAACGAGGACTGGTATGTGGCCTTCTCGCGCATAAATTCCCTGGGCTGGACTTTATGCATTGCCTATCCTGCCGAGGAGATGAGCCTGCCGGCGCGATTCATCGATTCCGGTGTTCGCGATGTCGCCGAAAGGGCGACGTCCGGCCTCTCCGATGCTGCCAAGAGGGTGCGAAATTATGCGATCTTCATCTTCATCCTGACTTGCTTGTCGGTTGCGGCTTTTGGCTGGCTTATTGGGCAGAGGATCGACGGCCAGGTTTCATCTCTCTCCCGCGTGGTTGATAGGATATCGCGAGGCAATTTTGATGCCAGGGCTACAGTTCAGGGAGAGCTGGCCCCTCTCGGAGAATCCATCAATAAAATGGCCGTGGAATTGAAAAGCTATGCGAATCGGCTCGAAGGAGAGGCAGTCCTTCGAGGTGGATCGGGCAGGGAGACGGCGTTTTTGGAGGGAGTGAAGCGGAATCTCATCACCCATGAGCTGCCTCGCAAGGATGGATATGAGATCGAAGCTCTCTATCGGCCCTCTGAGAAGAGCACATTTGACCTCTATGATGTTACCCATGTGGATGGCCAAATTGCTTTCACCATGGCGGGTGTGGGTGGAGACGGCGTGCAGGCTGCAATGCTGGCCATCATGTCGCGAACGCTGATTCGCGCCTCTCCGGACAAGCTCGATCCGGCCAAGGCCATAGGCGATCTGAATGCTCAGATCAGCCGGCATGGCCACGGCACCAATCTGGCCTGCTTTTATGCTCTGCTGGATCCGAACAGTCACAGCCTTGAGTATGTGAATGCCGGTTTTAATCCGCCCTTTATCGTTGATGCCGGCGGTATGGTTGATACTCTGGGCGGGGGCGGCATTGCATTGGGAATGCTGGACAGGATGGATATGGAGGCCGTGGCCATACCCATTCAGCCGGGAGACGTCATGGTGATGTACTCCAACGGCCTGATAGAGGCAGAAAGCGGCCTTGAGGAGCAGTTCGGCATAGAGCGGCTGATAAATTTGGTCATCAAGAATAGAAGCCTCTCAGCCTCTGAAATCCTCGCGGCGGCGGAGAAGGATCTGCTCGATCATGCCGGCGCGAAGCCAGCAGGCTCAGATATCACTCTCATCATCCTCAAGCGAATCTGACCTTTGAACAAATCCTGTTTTCAAGTCGATCAGGTCGCCATCTTTAAATATGTCTTCTTCATTGCAGGTAAGGCCGATGTGGTAGGTTCAAAGGCTTTGCATCTGCATTTCTCAAGAGCCCGGTCAGGCTTTTTAGCCTTATCGAGGCAGAGGGATTGCAGGGGAAAGACTTAAATACGAATCCTGATCACAAGGGCTGCCGGAAAGGGTTCCTGATTTCGGAGCATTCCGCGAATTGCCTGGGATTTTGTCCCGGAGCAAGTCCGGATGAGCCGAAAGATATAAATAGGACGGAACCTTGAGGGTTAGGCCAATGTCTGGCGCAGGAAAAGTTTGCTGAGGGGCAAACCTTAAATAGTAGTAATGCGCACAGAATTGGGCCGATGAGGCGTCGCAACCCCAAGGCTACGACCCCGATCTGATGAAGGGCCGAGTTCCAGGCTGCGATACAAACAGCACAATCACAAAACAAACGTGGAGACGCGAGTTTTTTCGTGTC